>ODAK010000006.1_pt1 | contig 291022 bp, 233 predicted proteins | sample 1539591 | NCBI WGS metagenome assembly ODAK01 (sample SAMEA3539303, study PRJEB22396) | soil metagenome | biome: tundra; feature: field; material: soil | place: USA | collected 2010-05 | depth 0.15 m | reverse complement strand
AAGATGTTGAGCCATTCGCCGGTGAAGAAGTAGCACCCGGCATAGATTCCAGCCGTTCCCAACTGCCGGACCCGATCGCGAAGGCGATCAAAATAGTTTTGGTTGAACTTGGTCAGGTCAAATTTCAATTTGCCGTCGGTGGCGATCCCAGGGCCCATTCGCTCCCATGGCAGCGGTGAGACGGTAAAATCCGGCGGTGAAACGGCCGTGGTAGGAAGGCCGTGGAACGTCGGCAGCTCCGTAGCCCATATAAGGGTGAAGTTGTGATTGTGGGCGCGAAGCATGTTCACGAACGCCGTGAAGTCTATGGGCTGGACTGAACCATGGGTGCCCCAGTCCTGGAAGGTATTCCACGTCTGAGAACCCGTCAGATAGATCGCCCTTCCGCCTCCGTCGGTAAAGTAGTGGGGATTGGTTGAAAGGGCTCTGAGGGGAACAGTGATCGGTCCATATGCGGAGGCGGCTTTCGGCGCGCCCCACATTGGAGCCGTCGCCCCGATGAACAGAACAAGAGAGGAAAACACGACCCCCGTCCGCTCAGCCGGCCGCCAATGGCACATCTTCATGAAAAAAACGTACCTCTCCCAACTCTCTCCCAGCTTTGCGTCAGTTTAATGGAGCGTATTGTCGAGTGCCAGAGCAAGCATTTCGCTGCCAGCCAAATTGAATATCCCTGCGAGAAATTTGTTGCGAGTCCGTTAAACACAAGCATCAACCCTCAAGCGGCGACCTCGCCCCAGTCTCTTGATCTGGGCGCGAAATGGTGGACGCTTCTGGGCTCGAACCAGTGGCAGAAATTCTAGAATCGCTTGCCCGGACGTTGAGTTCCAAAGATTGGAAATAGGAAAGCGCACGAATTTGCGCACTGATTTCCGAGGATTCGCTAAGCAAGGAGAGCCATGATTGAGTCTGCCTAGACACATGATGCCGTGCGTGGTTTGCGGTGCCCGATGCGGATTGAACGGCGATCATGCTATGGCGCGAGGCCCCATTAATTGAAGCCATTTGGCTAATCACCTCGTGCGGCATCAGAGGTTCTTCGCGGCCTGTTCCCGCGGCACGTTACCGATTACCGGCTTGTCGAGACGCTGTTTGTCGCATTTGGCTGCTGGCGTCTGGAACGCCTGCGGCCTCGCGTATTACCGCTGAGGAAGACAAAGGAGCAAATATGACCTACAAAGAAAAACTCGAGATTGTTGCAAATATCACTGCATTATTAACCTTTGTCGGTGCTGTTGGCGCGTGGTGTTATTATCAATACGGCTTTATTCGAAAACGAAACGAGTTGGAAAAATGTTTGGAACAGGACGGTAAACCTTACAAAAAACTCGGTACACAGGGAGCATTCACTGTCCAGCACATTGCCGCAAAAACCGGGTTGACTGAATCCGAGGTTTTTCATGCTAGTTTTAAGAATCGCCGCATAAATCGATTAGAAAGATTGGATGCGGATGGATATACAAAAGAGATACTATTCCAGTATAACGATTGAAGCTCTGGCAAAACATAGAAATGGTTGGAGGAAATGGGCGGCGACTCATCCAAATACGTCGATTCCCCTCTGAAAAGACGCGTCCTGGCAGCCCTGGACACGATCCGTCAAAACGTGGAGATGGTGGACGCTACTGGGCTCGAACCAGTGACCCCGTGTGTGTGATACACGTGCTCTAACCAACTGAGCTAAGCGTCCGCATCAGAACCGCGAAAAATGAATGCCCGCCGTCCTTGATGCAATTCTGCATTTCAGCCTCCGGAATGGCCGCCGCCCGCCGTCTCAGCGCGATAGGCCTCGGCGAGCAGTACCGCCGGATGCACGACGCGGGGATGGCCCCTCCCGTTGCCGGCGCCCATCGCAAGGCCCTGCTGAATCAGCAGCTGGCATCCCGGATTTGCCGTGGCGACGATCGCCGCCCCTGTTGAGCGGATGTGCCCCACCTTGCGGTCCCGAAGCCAGCCGGATGTCACGGGCTGGGTGAGCGAATACACCCCTGCACTTCCGCAGCACATCGTGGACTCCGGGCACTCCCTGAGCTCGACGCCCGGGATAGCCCTCAGGACCTCGCGCGGCTGATCCGTGATCTTCTGCCCGTGGCAGAGGTGGCAGGCCTCGTGGTAGGTTACCGCGACAGGCTGCGCACCCGCTGGGGGCGTAAGGGGCCTGCGAAACCCGATCTCCACGAGCCATTCCGAGATGTCGCGCATCCTGGCCGACCACGCGGCTGCGCGCCCGGCGAACTCCGGGTCGCCGGCGAGGAGGTGGCCGTAGCGCTTCAGGTGGGAGCCGCAGCCCGCGGAATTCGAGATGATCGCGTCGTACTGGCCCGGGTCGATCGATTCGAGCTGCCGGCGGGCGAGCTGCCTGGCCGCCTCGAGGTCGCCGTTGTGGGCGTGGAGCGAGCCGCAGCAGGACTGGCCCCGCGGCGTCGCCACCTCGCAGCCGTTCTCGAGGAGCACGTCGACGGTGGCCCGGTTCACGTCGGAGAAGGCGACGTCCTGGATGCAGCCGGAAAGGAGGGCGACCCGGTGCCGCGCGGGACCGCGCGGCTTCTCGACGGCGGCGATGACGGCGTCGGAAAAATGCCTGCGGATGGGGATCGCCTGCCTCTCGAGCTCGCCGAGCCGCCTGGGAAGGAGGGAGAAGAGCCCCGACCTGCGCAGCAGCCGGCGGAACCCGCTGGCCTCGTAGAGCCAGAGCAGCCGGCCCGCCGCGTGGAGCGCCCGCGGGCGGAACAGGAGGAAGCGCAGCGAGAAGGAGCGGACCAGCCCGCGCAGGGGGCCGGACGCCGCGCCGCTCCGCTCCGACTGGGCGCGCCCCGCCTCGAAGAGCGTGCCGTAGTCGACCCCCGCCGGGCACGCGGTCGTGCACGCGAGGCACCCGAGGCAGTAGTCCATCTCCTTCGCAAACGCCTTGGTCGTCTCCAGCTCGCCGTCGGCGATCGCCCGCATGAGCGAGATCCTTCCCCTCGGCGAATTGCGCTCCCGGCGCGTCTCCAGGTAGGTGGGGCAGGAGGGAAGGCAGAGCCCGCAGTGCATGCACTGCTGCAGCACCGAGTAGTCCAGGGACCGCAGCAGGTTCCGCTCCGCGCTCACAGGTCGATGATCTTTCCCGGGTTGAGGATGTTGCCCGGGTCCAGCGCCCGCTTCACCCGCTTCAGGAGGGCGTATCCCGCCTCGCCGTACTGGCCCTTCAGGAACGCCTTCTTCGCGAGCCCGACCCCGTGCTCGCCCGTGATCGTCCCGCCGAGGGCGAGCGCCTCGGCGAAAATCTCCCTCATCGCGAGCTCCACCCGGCGCATCTCGTCCGCGTCCCTCTCGTCCGTGAGGAAGGTCGGGTGGAGGTTGCCGTCGCCGAAGTGCCCGAAGGTTGCGATCTCGAGGCGGTGCCTGAGCGCGGCCCCCTGGATGAACCGGATCATCCTGGCGAGCTCGCTCCGGGGCACCGTCGCATCCTCGAGGATGGTCGTGGGCTTCACCCGGGCCAGCGCGCTGAACGCGCTCCGCCTCGCCGTCGCGAGCCGGTCGGCCTCCGCGGCGTCGGCGGCGACCCTAAGCGAGGTGGCCCCGTTGCGGCCGCAGATCTCGCGTATCCTCGCGGCGTCGTCCGCGACCGCGGCGGGGTGCCCGTCCACCTCGATCAGGAGGAGGGCGTCGGCGTCGAGCGGCAGCCCGACCTTGGCGTACGCCTCGACGCAGCGGATCGTCCTGGAGTCGAGGAACTCGAGGGTGCACGGGACGATCTTTGCCGCGATGATGGCCGAGACCGTCTCGGCCGCGGCCTCCATGCTGGAATACGTCGCGAGGAGCGTCTGGCGCGCCGCGGGCCTTGGCAGGAGCTTGAGCAGCACCTCCGTCACGACGCCGAGCGTCCCCTCGCTGCCGATGAAGAGGTCCTTAAGGCTGTAGCCCGCGACGTCCTTCACGCACTTGTTCCCGAGGAGGCAGATCTCCCCGTCCGCGAGCACCACCTCGAGCCCCATCACGTAGTCGCGCGTGACGCCGTACTTGAGGCCGCGCAGCCCGCCGGAATTCTCGGCGACGTTGCCGCCGATCGTGGAGATCTTCATCGAGCCCGGGTCGGGGGGGTAGAAGAGGCCCGCCGCGTCGGCCGCGTCGTAGACCGCCTGGGTCAGGACACCCGCCTGTGCGCGGAGCGTGAAGTTACGGGCGTCGAGCTCGACCAGCCTGTCCATCCTGACGAGGCAAAGGACGATCGAGCCCGGCGTGGGGACGCTGCCGCCGGAGAGGCCGGTGCCGCTTCCCCGCGCGACGACGGGAACCCCGTGCCCGCCTGCAAGCCTGAGGACGGCGGCGACCTCGGCCGCGCTCCGCGGGAAGACGACGGCCCTGGGAAGGCCCCGCAGGGCCGCTGTCGCGTCGAAGGAGTAGGGGATCAGGTCCTCCTTTTCGGTGAGCACCTGCCCCTGGCCGAGGATTTGGGTTAGTTCGTCGATCAACGGGATCCTGTTCCGAAGGGAAAGATGGGGCCTTGCCGGCCAATAATCGAGTCTGCTCAGACTTGCGCGGGCCGCGGCAACGGCGCATGAATCGGGCCGCCCCAAAACATGAAAGCCTTTGCGATGAGCTGGCTGCTGGCGGCGGGCCTGCTTGCGCAGGCCGCCGGCGCCCGTGCGGCGGATTCCCCGCGGCAGCAGCAGACGATGGACTTCGGCTGGAGGTTCGCGCTCGGCGACCCGGCCGGGGCCCAGGCCGCGGGGTTCGACGACTCGAAGTGGCAGGCGGTCGACCTGCCGCACGACTGGAGCATCCACCTCGCCTTCGACAAGAACGCCCCCGCGGGCCGGCCCGGGGGATACCTGCCGGCGGGCATAGGGTGGTACCGGAAGAGCTTCCGCGTCCCGGATTCCTGCAGGGGCAGGCTGGTCTCGGTCGAGTTCGACGGCATCCGCGAGCACGGCGAGGTCTGGATCAACGGCCACTCGCTGGGGCAGCGCCCTTACGGCTACACGAGCGTCGTGTACGACATGACGCCGTACCTAAAGTTCGGGGATGAGGACAACGTGCTCGCCGTGCGCGCCGACAACTCGCACCAGCCGAACTCGAGGTGGTATGCCGGCTCGGGGATCTACCGGCACACGTGGCTCCTCGTGACGGACGGTCTGCACATCCCGCAGTGGGGGACGTACGCGACGACTCCGCGGGCGGCGGCGGACGCCGCCACCGTGTCCATAGCGGTCAGGGTGGAGAACTCGGGGGCCTCGGCGGCCCAGTTCACGGTGGTCTCGACGCTGCTCGACCGGGACGGCCGGGCCGTGGGGGGCGCGCAGAGCGCCTGGTCGCTGGACGCCTCCGCCCAGGGCGAATTCACCCAGCAGATCGAGGTTGCGAAGCCCAGCCTCTGGTCGGTCGAGACGCCCTACCTGTACCTGGTCCGGACGACGCTCCGGAGGGGAGGCGGCGACGTGGACCAGTACGACACGCCGGTCGGCATCCGCTCCATCGCGTGGGACGCCGACAGGGGCTTCGTCCTGAACGGGACGCCTTTGAAGCTGAACGGGGTCTGCCTGCACGCGGACGGGGGCCCGGTCGGCGTGGCCGTCCCGGAGGGCGTTTGGGTCCGGAGGCTCCAGGAGTTGAAGGAGATGGGATGCAACGCGATCCGCACGAGCCACAACCCGCCCGATCCCGGCTTCCTCGACCTGTGCGACCGGATGGGCTTTTGCGTGATGGACGAGATGTACGACGAGTGGCAGATCCCGAAGCAGCAGGCGCCCAATGGATGCCACCGGTTCTTCGATGAGTGGCACGTGCGCGACACGACCGACTTCGTCCGCCGCGACCGGAACCACCCGTGCGTCGTCATCTGGAGCGCGGGCAACGAGATCAGCGAGCAGACCACCGCCGGCGGAGCCGCCGTCCTGCAGGGGCTGGTGGACATCTTCCACAAGGAGGACCCGACGCGCCCGGTCACCTGCGCCTGCGACAAGGCGTACGCCGAGCCGGACAGCGCCACGCCCGAGTTCATGGCGCTGCAGGACGTGGCGGGATACAACTACGTCGACCGCTGGCGCGACCGGGCCAGCACGTACTACAGCCCCGACCGGCGCCAGTTCCCGGACCGGAAGTTCATCGGGACCGAGAGCTCCTCGATGGGCGGAGTCCGGGGGGACTACGGGATCCCGTTCCCGCCGCCCGAGGCTCCCGGCGTCACCGCCGCCCCGGCCCCGGCGAAGCCGGCGCCCGGCGCCTTCTGGGCCCGCTGGCGCAGCTGCCTGCCCAGGATCAACGTCGAGGAGCTCTGGAAGTTCGTCCGGGCCCACAACTACGTCGCGGGGGACTTCATGTGGACGGGCATCGACTACCTCGGCGAGGGCGGGGTGGGGTCGCCCTCCGGGGTGATCGACACCTGCGGCTTCAGGAAGGACGGCTACTATTTCTACCAGAGCCAGTGGACCTCGAAACCGATGGTCCACCTGCTCCCCCACTGGAACTGGAAGGGCGGCGAGGGCCGGCCCCTGTCCGTCTACGCCTACACGAACTGCGACACGGTGGAGCTGTTCCTGAACGGCCGGTCGCTGGGCGTTAAGGCCTATGAATTCCCCCGGGCGGGCGTGGAGGGGGAATGGAACAACCTGCCGGCGCGCTCGCGCGGGCCCCACACGACGGGCGACCTTCACCTCGCGTGGGATGTCATCTACGAGCCCGGGACCTTGAGGGCCGTAGGAAGGCGGGCCGGCCAGGTCGTGGCCACCGACGAGGTCGCCACTTCCGGCGAGCCGGCGGCCGTCAGGCTGACCATGGACAAGGCGGCGCCGGCCGCGGACGGCCGGGACGTCGTCCACGCGGTCGTGGAGATCGTCGACGCGGACGGGAGGACCGTCCCGACCGCCGGCAACGGCGTCGCCTTTGAGGTGCAGGGCGAGGCCAGGATCATCGGCGTCGACAGCGGGGACCTCTCGATCTCCGAGAGCTTCCAGGGCGGCGAGAGGCATGCCTTCAACGGCATGTGCCTGGCGATCCTGCAGACGACCCGGAAAGCCGGGGCGATCCGCATCACCGCGCGCTCGCCTGGACTGCGCGAGGCGACGGTCGAGCTGGCCTCGGCGCAGTGACCTCCCGGCGCACCCGGGTCAGAGCCTTGGGGCCGGGGGAAGGGTGGGCTCGGCCCACGCATTCGCGCCCATGGTCCTCAGCCTGCGCCTGAAGACGGTGTCGCCGCATGCGGCAAAGAGCGTGTCGAAATGCTCCCCGCCGAAGCATAGGTCGGTGACCCGCCGGTTCGGCGTGGCGACGATCGCGTTCACCCGGCCCGCTTGGTCGCAGATCTGGATGCCGAGGCCGGTGGCGGCATAGAGCCAGCCGGACCTGTCGCAGCGCAGCCCGCCGGCGCCGCTTCCCTCCTCCGTGTCGGCCTCGTGCAGCCAGAAATAGCGCTGCTTGTCGGCGAGCGCGCCATCGGCCCCCACCTTGTAGCTGTAGATCCAGCGGGTGGCGCTTTCGGCGACGTACAGGAGGGACTGGTCTGGCGAGAGGGTGATGCCCGTTGCGGAGCGCAGGCCGGCGTCGACGGACTCCTTCCCGCCGCCGGGCCTGATCAGCCAGACCCCGCCGCCATCCGTGGCGTAGGCGCTGCCGTTGTGGGCGACCACGAGATGGCGGCCCAGGATGCCCCTGGTGATGACGTCCACCTTGCCATCGGTTCCGCAGGCGAGGATCTGGGCGGTTGCCGAGACGGCGGCGTAGAGGCGCCCGTCCGGGCCGAACTGCTGGGCGTCCGCGGGACCCGAGGCGCCGGGGCATTCGGTGACGCTGCCGTCGACGGCGATCCTGTAGGATCTGCCCGCCGGAGGGTCGTTGAAGAACACCTCCCCCTTCGCGTCTGCCGCCGGGCTTCCTGCGGATGCGAATCCGCGGGCCGCGACGTTCCAGTCCTCGCCCGGGATGAGGAGCGCGGCCAGCGCGGCGTTCTGCGACACCCCCTTGGCAACGGGCTTCGGCCAGTCCTTCCAGAGCCAGCGCAGGGCGTCCGGCAGGATGGCGCCCATGTGCTTGCCGTTGTGCCCGCCGTCCCCCCAGACGTGGTTCACCTCATAGCCGGAGAACGCCAGCGCCCGCTCCATCGTCTGGTTGGCCATCCACCAGTCGCCGCCGTAGATGTTGAGGTCGCGTGAGCCGTCCTGCAGGAACACCCGGATCGGCTTGGGCTCGGACTTCCGGATCAGCGTCGGGTACCCGTCGCCGCCGCGCAGGCCCACGTAGGTCCCGATGGAGCTGAGCACGCGGCTGAAGGCGTCGGGCCGCTCCCAGGCGGCCGTGAAGGCCGCGATTGCCCCGCTGCTTGAGCCCGCGATGGCGCGGTCGTTCGCGGAATGCGAGAGGCGGACCTGCCGTCCGTCCGCGGTCGCCTTCGTCTCCACCTCGGGCAGGACCTCGTCGAGGATGAGGCGCGCGTAGGCGTCCCCGAGGCCGTCGTATTCAAAGCTGCGGTTGAACCGGCTGAGCGCCCTCGCGGCATTGTCCGCAGCGACGACGCCGGGGGTCACGAAGACGCCGATCATCACCGGCAGCTCGCGCCGCGCGATCAGGTTGTCCAGGACGACCGGGGCGTTCCACTGCACGCCGTCCTGGTCGACGTAGACGCAGGCCGGCCTCGCCGGATCGTACTGGCGCGGCACGTAGACCGTGACCTGGCGCGTGGTGCCGGGGAATACCTTCGACCGGGCGAACTCGAACTTGACCAGCTCGCCCTGCGGCACGCCGGGCTGGGGCGCGGAGTCGGGCCCGGGGACATAGCTGTCCTCCTGGCTGAAGGCCCCGATGGGCGGCGCGACGAGAAGCAGGGCGGACAGGATGGATGACGGGAGTGCCTTCATGGTTGGGGTGGTTGCCTGGCGGGACTCCGGGATGCACTTCCGCCCGCCGCGGCTGGGGATCACGACTGGAACGCCGGGCATCCGGCCTTTCAAGGCGCAATCGGTCCGCGCATGGTTTCACCGCTGGAATCCCGCCTGCGCCATTCTGGGCGCCGCCATCCTGTCCACTGTGCCTAAATGGCTGCGCCCGGGGGTGCGGCCCAGAAGGCTGCCCCTTCTGTATCAAGCGGTTGCGCCGATGGCGCACCCCATGCACTGCAGGGACGAAATGGACCTGAACAAATTCACCCAGATGTCGCGCCAGGCCGTCGCGGACGCCCAGGCCATCGCACGGCGCCTCAACCACAACGAGGTCGAGACGTGGCACCTGCTCTCCGCTCTCCTGGGCCAGGAGAACGGGATCATCCCGGGCCTGGTCGACAAGATGGGCCTGTCCGCGGGCGCGCTGCAGCTGGCCGTGGACCGGGAGCTCGAGCGCCTGCCCAAGGTGACGGGCAGCGTCGACACGTCGAAGGTCTACGTGACGCAGGCCGTGAACGACGTGCTCACGAAGGCCGAGCAGGACGCGAAGGCGCTCAAGGACGAGTTCGTCAGCGTCGAGCACGTGTTCCTCGGCCTGATCGAGGTCGGCCGTCCCGACGCCCTGAAGAAGCTCTTCAAGAGCTTCGGCCTCGACCGCGCCAAGGTGATGGGCGCCCTGAAGACGGTCCGCGGCAGCCAGCGCGTCACGACGGACAACCCCGAGGCGACCTACCAGGCGCTCGAGAAGTACGGCGTGGACCTCGTGGACCGGGCGAAGAAGGGGAAGCTCGACCCGGTCATCGGCCGCGACGACGAGATCCGCCGCACGATCCGGATCCTTTCGCGAAGGACCAAGAACAACCCGGTCCTGATCGGCGAGCCCGGCGTCGGCAAGACGGCGATCGTCGAGGGGCTCGCCCAGCGGATACTGCGCGGCGACGTGCCTGAGGGCCTCAAGGAGAGCACGGTCTTTGCCCTCGACATGGGCGCCCTGGTCGCGGGCGCCAAGTACCGCGGCGAGTTCGAGGAGCGCCTGAAGGCCGTCCTGAACGAGGTCAAGCAGTCGGATGGCCGCGTCATCCTCTTCATCGACGAGCTGCACCTGATCGTGGGCGCAGGCAAGGTTGAGGGCGCGATGGACGCGGGCAACCTGCTAAAGCCCATGCTCGCGAGAGGCGAGCTCCACTGCATCGGCGCGACGACCCTGGACGAGTACAGGAAGCACATCGAGAAGGACGCGGCGCTGGAGCGGCGCTTCCAGCCCGTCCTCGTGGAGCAGCCGAGCGTCGAGGACGCGATCTCGATCCTGCGCGGGCTGAAGGAGCGCTTCGAGCTCCACCACGGAGTCAGGATCCAGGACAACGCGCTCGTGAACGCGGTCGTCCTTTCGAACCGCTACATCTCCGACCGCTTCCTCCCCGACAAGGCGATAGACCTGGTCGACGAGGCGTGCGCGATGATCCGGACCGACATGGACTCCATGCCGCAGGAGCTGGACGAGCTCACCCGGCGCTCCCTCCAGCTCGAGATCGAGGAAACCGCGCTCGCCAAGGAGAAGGACGACGCCAGCAGGGAGAGGCTCACCGTCCTGCGAAGGGAGCTGGCAGAGGCGCGCGAGAAGGCCAAGGGGCTCAAGCTCCAGTGGGACAGGGAGAAGGCCTCGGTCGGCCGGCTCCGCAAGCTGAGGGAGGAGATCGAGGCCGCCCGGCTCGACATGGAGAAGGCCGAGCGCGCCTACGACCTGAACAAGGTCGCGGAGCTGCGCCACGGGAGGATCCCGCAGCTCGAGGGCGAGCTGAAGAAGCTCGAGAAGGCGGGGAAGACGACGACCCTCTTCAAGGAGGAGGTCTCCGGCGAGGAGATCGCCGAGATCGTCGCCAAGTGGACGGGGGTCCCGGTCACCCGGCTCCTGGAGGGCGACAAGGAGAAGCTCCTGCGGCTTGAGGAGACGCTCCACAGGCGCGTCATCGGCCAGGACGAGGCCGTGACCCTGGTCACGGAGGCGATCCTTCGCGCGCGCAGCGGGATCAAGGACCCGCGCCGGCCCGTCGGCAGCTTCCTCTTCCTTGGTCCGACCGGCGTGGGCAAGACGGAGCTGGCGAAGGCGCTCGCCGAGACCCTCTTCGACACCGAGTCCGCGATCGTGCGCATCGACATGTCGGAGTACATGGAGAAGCACACGGTTTCACGGCTGCTCGGCGCCCCCCCGGGCTACGTGGGCTACGACGAGGGAGGCCAGCTGACGGAAGCCGTCCGCCGCAAGCCGTACGCCGTGGTCCTCTTCGACGAGGTCGAGAAGGCCCACCCGGACGTGTTCAACGTGCTGCTGCAGGTGATGGACGACGGCCGGATCACCGACGCGCAGGGCCGCACGGTGGATTTCAAGAACACGATCATCATCATGACGTCCAACATCGGCTCGCGATTCCTGCTCGAGGGCGTCACCGGGGACGCGATCCCGGAGAGCGTCCGCGAAAGCGTCATGGCCGATCTCCGCGCCTCGTTCCGCCCGGAATTCCTGAACCGGATCGACGAGACGATCCTCTTCAAGCCGCTCACGCTTGAGGAGATCGGCTCGATCGTGGACCTGCTGCTCGCCGACCTGAACCACAGGCTGGCCGACCAGCGCGTGACCGTCGCCCTCGACAAGAAGGCGCGGGAATGGGCGGCCGAGAAGGGCTACGACCCGGTCTTTGGCGCCCGGCCCCTCAAGCGCTACCTCCAGCGCCAGATCGAGACGCGGCTCGCCCGCGCGCTGATCTCGGGCAAGGTCGCGCAGGGATCGACCGTCACCTTCTCCGTCAAGAACGGAGAGTGGGTGGTCGCCTGATTCCGGCGGCGGGGGTCGTCCCTGAGTCCGGACCGGCTCAGGCGCCCCTTTGGAATGAGCGGATCGCGTCCTGGATCTTCCTCGCGTCGGATTTCCACAGGCCGTTGATGAATATCGGCTGGCTTCCGCCGGAAGTCTCAACCGAGATGCTCGAGAGGAAGATGCCGTTCCTCACGCGCAGCGATGCAATGGCCTTGTAGCTGATGCGCTCCTCGCTCGATCCGAAGAACCGCCCCTTTCGAAACAGGATCCCGTCGCTGGCCAGAGTCAGCGAATCGGGGAAGAACGTGTTGCCGGTCGACCAGCGGCTCGACTGGTATCTTTCTTCATCGATCGGGCCCGCGGTAGCGGCCCTGTCACCCTCGTTTTCCGGAGGCGGGCCCTCTCCCTCTTCCCCTTCCCGGGCGAGAAGCCTGCGCTTCGCATCCGCAAACTCCCCGTCGGTCAGGTTCCCTTCCTTCCGAAGATTGGCCAGCTTCTGCAGTTCGTCGGCGATATTCATGGGTAATCCGGGTCTTGGCGGCTACGCGGCCTGCCTGAGGATCTTCTCGACGACCTCGGGCGTGATGTCGCCACGCTCCCCGAACTTCACCAGGCCGCGGGCCTTAAGCCGGCCGGCGACCTCGGATGCGGTCTCGGCTGGGACGCCGTAGTCCCTGAGGCGCGTGCGCAGCCCCAGCGACTCGTAGAAGGCGCGCGTCTTCGCGACGGCCGCCTCGGCGCGGGCACCGTCGGTGCCCTTGTCGATATCCCAGACGCGCTCGGCGTACTGCACGAGCTTGGCCTTCTTCCTGGCGCGCTGGACGCTGAGCAGGCTCGGGATCACGACCGCGAGCGTCCTCGCGTGGTCGATCCCGTGCAGCGCGGTTAGCTCGTGCCCGATCATGTGGCTGGCCCAGTCCTGCGGGACGCCGGCCCCGATCGCGCCGTTGAGGGCCCAGGTGGCCGCCCAGACGACATTCGCGCGAAAGTCGTAGTCCGTCGGGTTCCTCACCGTCCTCGGGCCCTCCTCGATCAGCACACGCATCACCGACTCCGCAAAGCGGTCCTGGATGGCCGCCCTGGCGGGGTAGGTGAGGTACTGCTCGATGACATGCGTGAAGGCGTCGGCGACGCCGTTCGCGATCTGCCGCTGCGGCAGCGTGAAGGTGGTCTCGGGGTCCAGGACCGAGAACCGCGGGAAGGCCACCGGGTGTATGAATGCAAGCTTTTGCCTGATCGAGCGCCGGCTGATGACCGCCGCGCCGTTGGCCTCCGAGCCCGTTCCGGGAAGCGTGAGGACGGCGCCGACGGGGAGGGCCGACCGGAGCCTGGCGCCGCGCGTCACGAGGATCTCCCAGGGGTCGCCCTCGTACGGGACGGCGGCCGCGACAAACTTCGCCCCGTCGAGCACGGACCCTCCCCCCGCGGCGAGGATCCATTCGGTCTTCTCGCGCCGGGCGAGCTCGACCGCCCTCATGAGGGTGTCGTAGTCGGGGTTGGCCTCGACTCCGAAGAACTCGAGGACGGCGCGGCTTCCGAGCGCCCTGCGCACCTGGTCGTGTACGCCGTTTGCGCGGATGCTCCCGCCGCCGGCGAGGAGAAGGACCCTGCATTGGGCGGGAAGCTCGCGGTCGATGGCGGCTATCTGGCCCCGGCCGAAGTGGATGCGCGTCGGGTTGAAATACGTGAAGTTTTCCATGGCGAAGGCCAAGAATCTGCGGAAAATATGGAAAACCGCAACCGCTGCCGTGCCCCAGGAGCCCATCCGCTATTTTGACCGCTACGACGGGACGACCAAGATCGAGAAGGTCTTTGGCGAGCGCTGGCTGCGTCTTGCCTATGAGAACCCGGTCGGCCGCCTCGCGGTCTGGCTCCTTTTCCGGCGCGCCTTCTTTTCCTGGTACTACGGGAGGAGGATGAACGCCAGGGAGAGCGACCTGCTGATCATCAAGTTCATCGGGGACTACGACATCAAGGTCTCCGAATTCGCCAAGTCGCCCTTCGACTTCAAGACCTTCAACGAGTTCTTCCACCGGGCGCTCAAGCCCGAGGCGAGGCCGGTCGAGCCGGGGGCCGGGATCGCGGTCTTCCCCGCGGACGGCCGGCACCTCGCCTTCCCCGACATCGACAGGGCGGACGGGTTCTACGTGAAGGGGGCCAAGTTCACGCTCGAGGGGCTCCTCGGGGACGCCGACCTAGCCGCTCGGTTTTCGGGCGGATCGATGCTCATCTCGCGGCTCTGCCCGAGCGACTACCACCGCTTCCACTTCCCCGTGGCGGCCATCCCGGCCAACCCGAGGCTCGTAAAGGGCAAGCTCTACTCGGTGAACCCGATCGCGCTCCGCAGGAACATCCTCTACCTCGTCCGCAACAAGCGCTTCGTGACGCTCGTCGAATCGACGATCTTCGGGACGGTGGCGATGGTCGAGGTGGGGGCGACCGCGGTCGGAAGCATCGTGCAGAGCTTCGTCCCGGGGCGGCCGGTCCTCAAGGGGGAGGAGAAGGGCATGTTCGCCTTCGGGGGGTCCTGCGTGATCACGCTGTTCGGGAGGAGCCGCATCGTGTTCGACGCGGACATTGTCGGGCAGAGCGCCTCGTGCACCGAGACCTACGCCCGGATGGGCGACCGGATGGGGCTGGCGACAAGGTGATCCGGGTGAACGGGCTCAGGGGTGCCCCTGGCCGATTATTGTCAGCAGGACCCTGAGCGGCTTGTCGCAGCCCTCATAGGTGGAGCCGTCGTACGAGGAGCACACGACCTTGCCCGTGGCGGTGTCGATGATGATCAGGTTGGGTATCCCCCCGCCCGTCGCGGCACCCCATGCGCCAGCCTCCCTGCGGCTCACGGCCGGGAACTCCATCCTGTGCTGGCGCATGTAGGCGATCATTTCTGCGTCGGTGGGGTCATAGCTGACCATGACGAGCTGGAACCGGAGTTTCGTCTTGTCCGCGCCGTGGTAGAACTCGGCGAGGCGCGGCGAAAACTGCTGGCAGGGCGGGCACCAGCCGGCGCCGTGGTAGACCGCAAGATAGGGCGCGAGGCGGGGTTGGAACTCCTCGCGGACCACGGTCCCGTCGCCTCCCAGGCGCTCGACCTGAAGCGTGTTCTCGGCCCTGCCGAACCTGGGCGCCAGCCTGAATCCCTTGAGGACTTCGAAAAGGCCAAACACGATGAGCACGGCGATCAGGAACCTCTTCACGGGTTGATGGCGCCAGCATGAAGGAGTGGATGTAAAGGTGGCTAACAATTTCCAAAGAAGCCCTCCGCTCGTCCGCGGAAACCAAGCCGAGCAAGAGCCGGGCCAGCTTTGGCGGCGGGCTCATCGAACGGCTTCGCACCCGGCCGGCTCCAATCCCATTGACTCGCATAACCACCCGGCCTCGGCTCTTTCCCATGGCTATTAAGCGCAAGACATTTCGGGAGGGAATGCAGGTAGCGGCCAATCACAGCCTTTTATTGCCGCCGGACAAGTGTTTCGGGCCAGCCTCGCCCTCGCCTCCGCCTACCATGCCCAAGGCTGCCCCGTCGAAGCCAAGGGCCCCGGCTTCTGTGCCGACTCCGGCTGCCGGCGCGGGCCCATCCGCCGCAGCAGTACCGGCGGCGACGCAGAAACTGACGCCGGAGGAACAGATGGCCCTCTTCGAAAAGGACCTGAAAGAGAAGGATTGGGGCCACCAGCCCTGCTGACGGCCAGCACGCCCATCCTGGACGCGGTCCAAACTTGAAACGGCTCCGGAATTGCGCATGCGTCTAGGTTGCGCAAGTGATAATCTGCTCGGGTGGTGGAATGGCATACACGACGGTCTTAGAAGCCGTTGCCGAAAGGCGTGCAGGTTCAAGTCCTGTCCCGAGCACCATTCTTTCTCAGGTCTGAAAGCGGTTCGGGCGAAGCCCCAGGAGGAAGTCTTCGCAGGGCACGCAGCTAACACCGTCTCGCTTGAAGCGATCTTCCCCGCGATGCAAAAGGAAGCGATGGCTTTGCGGGTAGTCTTCCGCGAAATGCTTGAGTGAGCGCAGGTCGTCCGGCCGCACTTGCCTCGAATTCTTGACCTCAACGGCGAAGACCCCGGTCTCGCCGTAGACGACGAAATCGACCTCCACTTGCGACCTCGTCTGCCAATAATATAGGCTATGATTGCCCGCCGAGTAGTCACACCAAGCGCGGAGATGCTGGGCCACCAAACCCTCAAGCGCCAATCCGTCGATCTCCTGCGGTGCGTCGAGCGGCCCGCTGGGACGGTTGGCGCGAAACACCCCGGCATCAAAGAAATAGAACTTGGGATGGGTGGCCAATTCCCGCTTTGCCCGTTTGGAGAACACCCGAAGGCGGAATCCGAGCAGCAAATCCTCCAGGATTTCGAGGTAACCTTCCACGGTTTTCCTGCTCACCTGACAGTCCCGAGAAACATTGCTGAGGTTGAGCACGCTTGCGTGGGAAAAGCTCATGGCCTCCATGAAGCGCGCAAATGAGCCTACGTTGCGAACCAGTCCTTCCATCTGAACTTCCTCTCGCAGATAGAGCCCGTTATAGGCTTTGAGAATGGAGTCTGGTTCGGCTGCAGCCCACACCAGCGGAAGCATTCCATGGCGCAGCGCGGCACCGAGGTTGAATCGCTTGCCCAACTCAACCGCCAGATAGGGATAGAGGTGCTTTTGAGCTGCTCGCCCGCCCAGCAGATTGACTCCATGGCGCCTCAGGGTTCGGGCGCTGGAGCCGGTTAAAATGAACTGTTGACCGGTCTTGCGTTCTATCAACAAGTGAACGACTTCCAACAGAGCGGGAAGCTTTTGAACCTCGTCGATGATGACCTGGGGTTTTGCTGCATTTCCTTCGACCAGTTCGATCAACCGCTCGGGGCGTGCTGATAACTGGCGGAGGGTCTCAGGCTCTAGGAGGTCGATCCGAAGTGCTTTGGGGTACTGATGGGTCGACCAGAGAGTCTTGCCGGTGCCGCGAGGGCCCAGCAGGAAAAAATGCTCAGGGCCCGGGCGAAAAATTCGTGGTATAAATGCCATTATGAGACGCAAAATGGCGACTCATCCGCCGTTTTTCAAGGCATAAATCCTGAGGCCCACGCCAATCTCTGGAAGTTCAAATGAGAGTCCCGCATACTGATTCATTGACAACCCATTGACAGATACAGCTTGCTTGCGCTGCGCTGCCGTTCTCAGCCCCGCCCTGCGCGTCAGAGGTAACATAAAGCATCAGAGGGAGATGCGATGGCCCTAGAAGCCGTTGCCGAAAGGCGTGCAGGTTCAAGTCCTGTCCCGAGCACCAAATAGCACACGTCCCCCGATGGCGATGGCGGGAGAGTCAAGGGCGTTTCCGAACCTTTCGTGCGGTCGTGCTGTATCCGCCGCCCGGCCATTTCCATGCACCTGAATTGCTGTCGCCGTTTGCGGAGAATTTCCCGGTGAAGGAATTCCCGGAGCCCCTTCGGCCGAACGCTATGCGGATGTCGTCTCCGACGACCGACCACTCGTATCCGAACCGGTCTCCGAAGTTGTCGAACATCCTGGAGGTGCAGGCCTCCCCCGCTTCGTCATAGCCGATGAATTCGATGAACCTAATCTTCCTGCCCCAAATCTTTATCCAACCCCTTTGGACCAGGAAAAAACCGCCCGCAAAACACTCGAAAGTGACCACCCCCGTCATTTGGGAACCCGACAGCCTCCATGTACCCCCAAATCTCGCCAGGCTCCGAAGAGCAGGATTCGGCTTCGACGCTCCCCGAGCATTCTCACTCCGAACGGCTCGTCTTGGCTTCAGTTCCATCACCCGGAACCGGCTACCGCGATACTCCTGAATTCGATTCGCACCTATTCAATCTCAAAACCAGCTTGGTGCTACAATCCATGGGCAAAGGCGCGCCGCAATCCGCTAAAATCCGGGGACCAGCACTTCGCGGTAGACATTCCTGCGCGGGGGACTTACTTAGCGGCCCAACAAACTTCCAACGGAGAACGCAAACAAAGGGGGATACTACAGTGAGCCAAGTCCGAGTCCTGGTGGGAACGCGCAAGGGTGCCTTTATACTGACGTCCGATGGCTCGCGAATCCGTTGGACGGTTGACGGCCCGTTCTTCGGGGGCTGGGAGATCTATCACCTGAAGGGCTCGCCCGTGGATCCGTCCAGGCTCTACGCATCCCAGTCCACCGGCTGGTTCGGTCAGCTGATCCAAAGGTCCAATGACGGCGGCAGGTCATGGGAGCCGGTGGGAAACACATTTGCGTACGACGGAGTCGCAGGCACCCACCAATGGTATGACGGCACGGCGCACCCGTGGGAGTTCAAGAGGGTCTGGCACCTCGAGCCCTCGCTCAAGGATCCGGACGTGGTCTATGCAGGTATCGAAGACGCAGCCCTGTTTCGCTCGGAAGACGGGGGCCGGACCTGGAATGAGCTCTCGGGCCTGCGCAGCCACGGTTCCGGGCCGCGCTGGCAGCCGGGCGCGGGCGGGATGTGCCTTCACACCATCCTCCTGGACCCTGTAAACAAGGGCCGTATTTTCATCGCGATCTCGGCGGCGGGAGCCTTCCGGACTGACGATGGAGGCGCCACCTGGCGTCCGATCAACCGGGGGCTTAGGTCGGAGCACATTCCCGATCCCACGGCCGAGGTCGGGCACTGCGTTCACCGCATAGCCATGCACCCCTCGCGACCCCAAGTGCTTTTCATGCAGAAGCACTGGGACGTCATGCGCAGCGACGACGCAGGGGACTCATGGCACGAGATCAGCGGAAACCTGCCAAGTGATTTTGGGTTTCCGATCGAGGTCCATGCCCACGAGCCAGACACGATATATGTTGTTCCGATCAAGAGCGACTCCGAGCACTATCCGCCCGACGGGAAGCTTCGGGTGTACCGGAGCCGGACGGGCGGGGGTGAGTGGGAGGCGCTCACCGCGGGTCTCCCCCAGAGGGACTGTTACGTGAACGTCCTTCGCGATGCGATGGCCGTCGACTCGCTCGACGCCTGCGGCGTGTACTTTGGCACAACGGGCGGGCAGGTCTACGCGTCCGCCGACAGCGGGGGCAACTGGGCCCCCATTGTGCGGGACCTGCCGGCAGTGCTGTCTGTCGAGGTGCAGACCCTCCCGTGATCAAGGTAATCCTCCCGGCCCACCTGAAGAACATTGCGGGCCTCAGCGGCGCGCTGGCCCTTGAGCTCACCGGAGCCGTGACCCAACGCTCGGTCCTTGACGCGATCGAGGGCACCTATCCCATGCTGCGCGGGACGTTGCGCGACCCTTCGACGAGACGGCGCCGTCCATTTGTAAGGTTCTTCGCCTGCGGGCAGGACTTGTCCCATGAGCCCGACGATAGCCCGTTGCCAGCGGCCGTGGCTGAAGGGAAGGAGCCTTTCCTGATCATTGGAGCGATCGCCGGCGGTTGAAGCGAGCGAGCCTTATCAGGGCTGAGAGCGTCCTGGGCGCAGCCCAAGAAGGAATTCTTCGCAGGGAAGACACGTCACTCCATCCCGGCTCAATGCCATTTTGAGGCCCAAGGTGGCGGCACCGCCGCCTTTCTTAGGGTATCTATTCCGCGACGCCGGTATCTTCCCCAAACGGCACAGGATCCAGATCCATCCGATCTCGCGTTTCCCGTTTGAGGCGATCTGATCCGCGTAGCGCCGTTCAACGGCAACGGGCGTACCCCCGATTCGCAATATGACGTTGGAGACCCAAGACCATGGCATGCAGAACCCGGGGAGGATGCTCGGCGAGCCGACGGCGGGGCGATGGGAAGGTTGGATGCGCCGCCGGGGGGCGGTCGCTGCGTTCGCGGCTCTCGCCGCCGCCGCCTGCGTCAACGCGTCCGGCCCCGAGCCTCGCTCGATCGCCATCGTATGGAACGGTGCGGGCGCAACGGGAAGCATCGTGGTTCGGCGGGGATCGATATCCCAGTCAGCAGCCGGCGATGTCTCCGCCACCGGCGCCTTCTCCTGCCCGAGCTCGCTCCGCGTCGAGCTGTCCGTCGTCGGGGCCGACACGCTTTCGAACGCGGAGAGAACCCTGGTGACCGTGCAGAGCGAGAGGAACCCCTTCACCTTCTTCCTGGACGACGTGAGGCGCGAGCATCCGATATTCATCCCGGCGTTCGGGGTGGCGGTGACGGAGGCGCGGGACAAGCGCAGCTACCGGCAGATTGCGGAGGAGATACGAGCGCGCGGCCTCCGGTCGGACCTCGAGCGCATCGAGGCCGAGCCCGAGGAGTCCTTCGAGGATGCGGCCGGCGCCGTCCGCGACCAGAAGGTTGAGACGTGGCTCGGGCTCGGCCGCGACGTGCGGATATTCGGCGTGAGCCCGCGCCTGGAGTGGGTCCAGCCCCGCTTTCCGTACGCGGAGGTCCCGGTGGTCCAGGGGGACGCGAACGCGCCCCAGCTGCAGATGATGATGGGGCGCGGCTGGGGGGCGAGCGAGGACATCCGCCGACGCCTGGATGGCGGCGTGCTGCCGATCCTCCAGGGAACGAAGGTGGACGCGGACATCAGCTACCGCGCCACATTCTTCGTGTCATTCGAGAAGAGCCCCCTGCGCGGCGACACGGTCCGGGGAACACACTTCATCGTGGCGGACGGTCTCGGCGCCGGCCACATGTTCACCCCCGCGCAGCAGGCGGAGTTCGACCGCCTGAAGAAGGGGGAGCTGAACCGCCCCGAGGAAACCGTGCTCTACTGCCGCATAGTCGCGGCCAACACGGGCGCGGTGCCGCGCTACGCGTTCATCAAGGTTCCGAGCGGCCCGCCCGCCGGCAACTCGCGGCCGGTCTGGGACTACAGCTTCGACGGCAAGAGGGGATGGAGCCGGCTCACGACGGGCGATGTCTTCCTCGTGGGCAGGCTCAACGGGCGGCCCCTTCCGCAGGAGGAGGTCTCGATTCTGCTCGGCCCCGGCGAGGAGGCGACGGTTGAATTCTTCGTGCCGCACCAGCCTATCCCGGCCGACCGGGCCCCAGCGCTCGCCGGCCAGGATTTCAACAGCCGGCTGGAGGAGGCCCGCGCCTATTGGCGGGCGAAGCTCGGCCGCGCCGCGGGGGTGCACCTGCCGGATGAGCGCCTGAACGGGATGGTCCAGGCGGGCCTGCTGCACCTGGACCTGGTCACCTACGGCCTCGAGCCCGGCGGGACGCTGACGTCGCAGATCGGCATCTATAGCGCGATCGGATCCGAGAGCTCGCCGATCATTCAGTTCATGGATTCGATGGGCTGGCACGACGTCGCGGGCAGGTCGCTCGGATACTTCCTGGACAAGCAGCACGACGACGGCTTCATCCAGAACTTCAGCAACTACATGCTGGAGACGGGCGCGGCCCTGTGGAGCCTCGGCGAGCACTACCGCTACACGCGGGACGTGGAGTGGGTGCGCGCGATCCGGCCGAAGCTTCTCAAGTCCGCGCGGTACATGCGCGACTGGCGGCGCCGGAACCAGAGGGAGGAGTTGCGGGGCAGGGGTTACGGGCTGCTGGACGGCAAGACGGCAGACCCGGAGGATCCCTACCGGTCGTTCATGCTGAACGGCTACGCCTACCTGGGATTCGCCCGCGTCGCCGAGATGATGGAGCCCGTCGACGCTTCCGAGGCGCGCGTGTGGCGCGAGGAGGCTGAGGGGCTAAAGAGGGACATCCGCGCCGCGTTCTTCGAGACGATGGCGAAGTCGCCGGTCGTGCCGCTGGGGGACGGAAGCTGGGTCCCGACGGCCGCACCCTGGGCCGGCTACAGCGGCCCCGTGATGCTGCAGGCCGACGGCGGCAGCTGGGACAGCCATGGGACCGTAGCGACCCGGGATTCGCTGCTGGGGCCGATCTACCTCATATTCCAGGAGGTCATTGACCCGAACGAGCCCGCGGCATCCTTCCTCATCTCCTCCCACAATGAGCTCATGACCATCCGCAACGCCGCCTTCAGCCAGCCCTACTACAGCCGGCACGACTGGGCGCACCTGCGGCGCGGCGAGGTGAAGCCGTTCCTCAAGGCCTATTACAACGAGTTTGCCAGCCTGGCCGACCGCGAGACGTACACATTCTGGGAGCATTACTTCGGCGGCAGCCCGCACAAGACGCACGAGGAGGGGTGGTTCCTCATGCAGACCCGATGGATGCTCTACCTCGAGAAGGGCGACACGCTTGGGTTCCTGCCGGGAATCCCGCGGAGGTTCCTGGCTGGGGGCCAGCGGATTGATCTCGACGGCGTGGCCACCTACTTCGGGCCGGCGACCCTCCACGTCGAATCGTCGGCGGACCAGCGCCGGATCGTTGCGCACGCCGTGTGCGCGGCGGGACGCGGGCCGCGCGCGATCGAGATCCGCCTCCCTCATCCCCTGGGGCTCAGGCCGCAGAGCGTCACGGGCGGCGCCTATGACGCTGCGACCGAGACGGTGCGGATCGATCCGTTCAACGGAAATGCCGACGTGGAGCTGGTGTTTTCCCCGGTTCCCTAACCCGGGCGGCCCGAGATATTGGGGTTGTAAGGCCTGCTGATGGCCGCCATTCGTAGGCCTAATCTCCGCATAACCGAAAGGAACTCCCATGAAGCTCAAAGAATGGTCGATGGAGGGCGTCGAATTCTCCAACTGCAACTGCATCTGGGGCTGCCCTTGCCAGTTCAACGGAGCCCCTACCCACGGGAACTGCCGCGCCTACACGTTCGTCCAGATCGACAGGGGGCGCTTCGACGGCGTGCCGCTCGACGGGCTGCGCTGGGGCATCCTGGCCGCATGGCCGGGGCCGATCCATCTCGGGAACGGCACCTTCCAGTCGGTCGTGGACGAGAGGGCGAACGCCGGCCAGCGGGCCGCCCTCGAGGCCGTGTCGCAGGGCCGCGAGACGGAGCCCGGGAAGCTGATCTGGCAGGTGTTCTCGACGACGGTCACGAAGCTCCTGCCGACCGTCTTCAAGCCCATCGAATTGACGGTCGACATGAAGGCGCGCACGGCGAAGGTCAGCGTGCCCGGGGTGATCGACGGGAGCGCCGAGTCGATCCGGAACCCGATGACGAAGGCCGACCACCAGATCCGCGTAACGCTTCCCACCGGGTTTGAATTCACCGAGAGCGAGTTTGTCAGCGGCACCGCCAGGGCGCCCGGGCAGATCGAGCTCGAATTCGACGGGACCCACGCCCACCTGGCGCGCATCCACTGGAGCACGCACGGCGTGGTCCGCTGACGCCCCCGCGTGCCGGCGAGCGAGCGCACGCCCCTTGAGTCCCTCCTGCGCCGCGACCGCTGGCTGATCGGCGGCGCCCTCGCCGCCGCCATCGCTCTGTGCTGGGCCTGGATCGTGCCGATGGCGTTCGACATGTACGGCTCGATGACGGGTTCGGCGGCCTGGATGATGACCGCGACGTGGGACTTCGGCCACCTCGCGCTGCTCTTCGCGATGTGGGTCGTGATGATGGCGGGCATGATGCTCCCCTCCGCTGCGCCCGCGTTCCTGCTGTACGCCAGCGTCATCCGGAGGAGCCCCGAGGGCGACCGGACGCCGGCCCATGTCTATGCGTTCGCCGGCGGCTACCTCCTCGTCTGGACGGTCTTCAGCCTTGTCGCGACGGTGCTGCAGCGCCTGCTCGCGGGGGCGCTGCTGCTGTCGCCGATGATGGATGCGCAGGACAGCAGGTTCGGCGGCGCCCTTCTCGTCGCGGCCGGCGTCTTCCAGTTCACGCCCTTCAAGCGCGCATGCCTCGAGTCATGCCGCTCGCCCGCCGAATTCATCACCCGGCACTGGAGGGCCGGGGTGGCGGGGGGCTTCCGCCTCGGCGTCGCCCACGGCCTCTTCTGCCTGGGCTGCTGCTGGGCGCTCATGATGCTTCTGTTTGTGGGCGGCGTGATGAACCTGTGGTGGATCGCCGCCCTCACCGTCTTCGTCCTCCTCGAGAAACTGGCCCCCTTTGGCGCGCGCGGCGGGCGCTTTTCGGGCCTGCCGCTCGTCGCCGCGGGCGCCGGTTTCCTTCTCCGGGGCTTCGGCGTCTTCGGGTGAAGGCCCCGATCAGGGAACGACCGGGCTGGCCTGTGCCGGGACGGGCGCTGCCTGCGCACGGCCCGCCGCCTCCGCCGGTCCGATCTTCAAGGGTTGTATGCGGCCGGGCCGGCGGCAGAATCAGGCCCGATCCGCATGAAACTGATAAAGGCACTGTGCGTTGTTGCGTTTGGATTCGCGGCGGCGGCCCCTTCCCGGGCCGCCTCGCCCGCGTCGGCCCCCGCGGATTTCGAGGCGAGGCTCAACGGGCGGCCGCTCGAGCTGCACGATTTCCCGCAGGGGGCCTTCGGCCTGTTCGAGGCCGCCGGGGCGGCCGAGGTCGAGATCCGCACGGGCTTTGACGTCCGCTGGGTGAACGTCCGCCCCAGGTCCGCGGGAGTCACTCCCGCAATAGGGGGCGACCACCACGGCGTCCGGTTCCGGGCCGCGGGCACGGTTCCGCTCACCGTGGAGTTCAACGGCGACCTCAGCCGGGTGGTGCACCTCTTCCCCTACGCGCCCGAGAGGGACGCCCCGGGGCCCGGCACGCCCCATGTCCGCTATTTCGGGCCCGGGCTGCACGAGGCCGGCCTCATCGAGCTGGGGGACGGCGAGACCCTGTACCTTGCGCCGGGATCCTGGGTGAAGGGCAACGTGCGCTCGATTGGCACAAGGGGCGCCGCCATTTGCGGCCGCGGGATCCTGGACGGCTCCGTCGTGGGGGGACCCGGGGCCGCGGGCGTCGTGGGCCCGGGCAGCAACGGGCTGCGGAACATGGTGTATCTGGAGGGGACCGAGGGGGCGAGGATCGAGGGGATAACCATCTTCAACTGTCACGGGGCGTGGACGGTCTACATGACCGGCACCACGGGCACGCGGGTCGACGGGGTCCGGATCCTCAACCCGAGCGTCAACTACGGCGACGACGGCATCGACATCGTCTCGTCGAGCCACGTGCTGGTGGAGAACATCTTTGTGCGGACCAACGACGACTGCGTGGTCGTCAAGAACCTGGGCGACGTCGACACGCACGACATCACCGTGCGCCGCGCCGTCCTCTGGAACATGCCCACCGGCGGGAACGGCCTCGAGATCGGATTCGAGACAAGGAACCGGCCGATCCACGGCGTGCGCTTCGAGGACATCGACATCATCCACGTGGAGCGGGGCTCGGCCATCAGCATCCACAACGGGGACGCCGCCGCGGTCGAGGACGTGGCCTTTGACGACATCAGGGTCGAGGACGCGCGCCGCAAGCTGATCGACTTCGCGGTGGTCTACGCGCAGTACGGCGCGGACCGGCCGGCGACCGACGAGGAGAATTCCCGCCGCCTGGACCGCGGGGGGGCCTGGGACGGCCTGCTCAGCTACACGCCCGAGGAGAAGCCGGAGCGGGCGAGGTTCCGGGGGCACATCAGGGATGTCCGGGTGACCAACCTGCACGTGGTGGAGGGGGCGCTGCCCTACAGCGTCCTTGCCGGATTCGACAGGGAGCACGCTGTCGAGAACGTCGTGATCGAGGGCCTGCAGTACCTGGGCCGCCCGATACGCAGTGCCGCCGAGGCCGGTTTTTCGATCGAGAACGCCGTCATAGAGTTCAGGTAGCCGGGGGGCCGGCCGCCGGCGGGCGCGCAGGTTCGATTCGCGTCCCGGGCAAAGCTAGTCGATCTTAGGCTTGGGACGGGATTTGGCCCGGGCCCGCTTGACCGCGATAGCGCGTAGTTCCTTGGCCGCAAGCAAGTCCTTTTCGCTCCCTATTGCTTCCTTGGCCCGGACCAATTCCGGGAGGGAGATGAGCCGGCAGCTTTTTCCGCCGATCTCAAACCGCTCCGCATTTGCTTTCAGGTCCTCAAAATCGCCCAGACCCAGCACCGACGACAGGATATCGACAATGCCCCAGTCTGTTTGGAGGTACAGATTGTTGACGGTCTCGCCGGGCGGCGGCGTTTTCAGAAACGAAAGGCGTTTAGGCGTCATCCGATGATGCGGATGCAGATCCCTTAGCGTTTCGCGCAGGCGCTCAATATTCTCCGGTGTGAGAACAGCACAGATATCAAGGTCCCGGGTGACGAGCGCGGAACCGTGAAGCACGCCAGCAAACCCGCCCACGACCACGAAATCGACGCCCGATTCAGCAAGTCGCTGGAGTAGTTGACTGAGGCTGTTCACTGCGTTGTCGGCGAATCCGGTCGAATTCCAGCACCAGCGCGAGCGCTTGGTCATGCTGTCTTGCCCGCTCTTCAGGGGAAAGCTTCAAACTTGCATCCACGAGGCTGAGATCGAAGCCCGCTCTCTTGGCGTCCTCGATTGCGGTATCGTCCAAGGCTTGCATTGGAATCAGTTTGGTGGACGGGCCGGTCACGTCAAATGTCCAAACCGCAACCCGCTCGGTACCCGGCCCGAGCCTGCTCCCGGCTCTCACCCCGGTTTCTGGGATTGCCTGGCAGGCCGGGATCGCTCCTCCCGGGAGGCTCATTCCCCATCCGCCTCGTGGCCAGGGGCTTCTCTCCAAGGCCGGATCGGCCCCCGAGCGGTAGGAGCTAGGCCCGGCCCGCGACTTTGCTCTTGGACGGCGGCCGCGGCGGAATGACGCTGAAGGGCCTAATGCTTCGTTTCCGCACCGTCCTCTTCGACCTCGACGGCACGCTCGTGGATGCGTTCACGACCATCCACCGCGCCTACTGCCACACGCTGCCCCTTTTCGGCGTGCCCGCGCCGAGCGCGGAAGAGGTCCGCCGCTCGGTGGGCGGAGGTTTGGAGCATGCCATGAGCCTCTTCCTGCCGCCGCATCTTGTCGCCGAGGCGTGCCGGGTTCACGTGGCCTACACGGAAAAGATCCTGCTCGAGGATCCCGTGCTCTACGACGGGGCGATGGAGCTGGTCGGCGTCTTGCACGCGCAGGGGGTGAAGACCGGCGTACTCACCAACAAGATCGGCGACCACGCCCGCGCCGTGCTCGCGCATCTCGGGATCGCCGCGCGGCTGAATGTCATCATCGGCGCCCGAGACTGTCCGTGGCGAAAGCCCGCCGCCGAATTCACGCTGGAGGCCCTGCGCCGGGTCGGCGGCGATGCGGCGCATTCCTGCCTCGTCGGCGACTCGCCGTTCGACATCAGGACCGCCGTCAACGCCGGGCTCCCCTGCCTTTGCGTCACGACCGGCACGCACGACGAGCCGGCGCTGCGCGCCGCCGGCGCCACCTCCGTCCATCCCGGCCTGAGGGCCCTGGCCGCCGCGGAGTTCGGCCTGGCGCTCTAGCCGTTTTCCGGTCTTGGCGCGAAAGGGGCCGGAGGCTTGCGCCCCCCCGGCCCGGGCCTAATTTGCGGCTCGTGAGCCACCCGACGGTCCGCGAAACCCAGGCTGAGTCGGCCGTGCGGCCGGCGGCCGAGGGGGACCCGCCGCGGGACTCCGAGCGGCTCTTCGTCGCCGTGCCGCTGCCCGACCCGGTGCGCGACGAGCTTTCCGGCCTTGCGGAACCCCTGCGGGGGGTCTCGTGGACGCGCCCCGCGCAGCTCCACCTCACACTGCGCTTCATCGGCGAGGTGCCTGCCGGAATGATCGAGCGGATTGAGGAGCGGCTGGCCTCGATCCGCGTCGAGTCCTTCATCATCCCGGTGGAGGGGGTGGGCGCGTTCCCTCCCAAGGGCCCGCCCCGCGTGATCTGGGCCGGCGTGGGCTTGGGCCACCCGCACCTTTTCCAGCTGCGCCAGCGCATGGACGATGCCCTGCTAGCGGCCGGGATCGACCTCGACGTGCGCTCCTTCCAGCCCCACATCACGCTCGCGCGCTGCGCGGGGGGCGCGGCGCCGGCCGCCTCGCCCTGGCTGCGCCGCCACCGCGAGTTCTCGACCGCGCCGTTCCGGGTCAGGGTCTTCGACCTGTGCCTGAGCCGGCTCTCCCCCCAGGGCGCGGAGCATGTGCTCCGGCGCCGCTATCCCCTGGTCTGACGGGGCCCTCCCGCTTTCGGAAGGCGCGGCGCGGTCGTCAGCCCAGCCGCACGGGCTGGCGGCGGGCCCCCCAGGTCCCGGGCTGGCGCTCGAACCGCCCGGCGACTGTGAACCCGCAGGCCCTGCAGCGGTTGTGGTCCAGGTTGTAGGAGCCCATCTCGTACCCCTGGCGCTCGATGAGCACCGTGCCGCACGACGGGCACCACGTGCTCCCGCCGGCGGGGTCGTGCACGTTGCCGGTGTACACGTACCTCAGGCCCCTGGAGCGCGCGATGTCGCGCGCGCGCAGGAGCGTGGCGATGGGCGTGGGCGGGACGCCGAGCATCCTGAAGTCGGGATGGAAGGCGGTGAAGTGCCACGGCACGTCGGGGCCGAGATTGGCGGCAAACCAGTCCGAGGCCCGCTCGATCTCCTCGCTGCGGTCGTTTTCCCCCGGGATCAGCAGCGTGGTGACCTCGAGCCAGACGCCGGTCTCCCTGCGCAGGTACGCCAGGGTGTCGAGCACCGGCTGGAGCCGGCCGAAGCAGAGCCGCTGGTAGAAGCCGTCCGTGAACGCCTTCAGGTCCACGTTCGCGGCGTCCATGAGGCTGAAGAATTCCGGCCGGGCCTGCCCGGTGATGTAGCCCGCGGTCACGGCAACGGTCCTGATCCCCCGCTCGCGGCACGCGCGTGCGACGTCGAGGGCGTATTCCGCGAAGATCACGGGATCGTTGTAGGTGAACGCCACCGAGCGGCAGCCGAGGCGCTGGGCTGCGCCGGCGATCACATCCGGCGATGCGGCATCGGCCAGCCGGTCGAATTCCCTCGCCTTGCTGATGTCCCAGTTCTGGCAGAACCGGCAGCCGAGGTTGCACCCCGCCGTGCCGAACGACAGCACGCTCGTTCCCGGCAGGAAATGGTTCAGCGGCTTCTTCTCGATCGGATCGATGCAGAACCCGCTGCTCCGGCCATACGTGGCGAGCACCATCTTGTCGCCGACCCGCTGGCGGACAAAGCAGAAGCCGCGCTGGCCGGCCTGCAGCTTGCAGTAGCGCGGGCACAGCCGGCACTCGATGCGGCCGTCGGGCCGCATCGTCCACCACCGGGCGGGGTGGGCGGATGGCCGGGGATGCTCGGCCTGCACCCTAGGCCCCTCCTTCCGGCCCGTCCGGAGCCTCCGAGAAGCTCTTTGCGGCGAACCGCTCGATGCGCACGAACTCGTCCTCGGCGATCCCCGCCTTCCGCCGCGCTATGGCGAGCTGCTCCGTCGCGGAGCCGATGCCCTCGATCGCGGGCAGCAGCACGCCCCTGCGCCCGTCGCCGGCGGACACGACGACCCCGTACACGGCCGGGTCAAGCTCCTCGGGCGAGGCCACCGGCTCGAATTTTTCGAGCACCGTGACGCTGAACCGCAGGCGGGGCAGCTCGGCGCTCGTCACCGGCGGAAAGCGCGAGTCGAGGAATGCGGCGGAGGCGGCGACGCGCCACGTCTCCCAGACCAGGTCCCGCTCGAGGGGCGCGGTGACCCCCCGGCAGCCGCGTAGCTCCCCATCGTCGGTCCTCACGGTCACGAACAGGGCGCGTCGCGTCGCCAGCTTCCCGCGGGCGCGAAACGGCGGCTTCGACGGCCCGTTCTGAAGCCCGGCCTCGACCGCGCGCCGCGCGACCGCCGGCAGGTCCTCGAAGCGCGAGGCAAATCCGCCTGCGAAGCCGGGTGCCTCGGGCCCCTGCGGCTCGAAAAGGATCGCCACGGCGTAGCCCACTCCGAACGGCCCCTCATAGCTCAGCACCTCGTGATGGCCCGCCGTCCGATGGCCGGATGCCGCCAGGGCCACCCTGGTGGAGTCCACGACATCCTCCGCCGCCCTCTCCTGAAGATCCGGGTCGATCCGGGTCAGGTCGCCAAACGCCCCCTCGCGCAGCAGGCCGACGAACGCCTCGTCGAACCGGTGCGCCTCGGGGTCATAGCCAGCCGGGGCCGCCGGCAGGAGCCGGTGGCTCATGTCTCCGCTGGCGATGATGGCCGTCCGCCGCCCCAATCCCTTCGCGGCGGCCGCGATGGCGTCGCCGAGCTCCTCGAGCCCGCCTTCCCCGGGGAAGTTCAGGCCCACGATCACCGTCGGCCCGTTCCATCCCGCCGACACGAGATAGCAGAGCGGCACCAGGGCGCCGTGGTCCAGGGGCTCGTGGGCGATCCGCCACATCCGGAGGCCGCGGCGCTCCGCCTCGAGTTCCAGCCGGTCGGCGAAATCCCGGTCGAACGGCAGGTCCACCCGGTCCTCCGGCGACCCGAACTGGCCCAGCGATCCGCGGATCCGCGGGATGTGCCAGAGGCCGAAGGCGCCCGACTGGCGGGGCGAGTGGGGGGAGACCACGACGACGGTGTCGGGATGCGCCGCCAGCGCGTGGCCGGCGACCTTGACCATGGCCTGGGCCGTGGCTTCCACGCGGGCATGGTTCCTGCCCCCCACGCCCGGCACGAGGACTGGCGCGTGCGGCATCAACCCAGCGAACTCGATTTGCCCTTCCATGGCACTTGTCTCCTTCTCTTTAGAATGTATCCCACAATCGGCGTCCCGACAACATCAAGGTCAAATAGGCGGCGGGCATTGCTTCAAACGATAGGCGCCGGCCCCGGCCCGGCGCCCTCGCGGTCACCGCGTCACCCGCGTGCCCGTTCGGCCGTCGAGCGCCGCGGAGAGGCACGCCGGGCACGTGATCACGGCCGTGCCTCCTCCCTTCTCGACGAAATGGACGCAGGCCTCGACCTTCGGGAGCATGGAGCCCGGCGCAAAATGACCCTCGGCGATGTGCCGCCTCGCCTCGGCCGCGGTCATCGTGTCGATGGCCATCTGGTCGGGTGTGCCGAAGCGCAGGAATGCCTTCTCAACCGCGGTGGAGATCACGAGGATGTCGGCGCCGATCTGCGCGGCCAGGACGGCGGATGCCAAGTCCTTGTCGATCACCGCGGCCACGCCGCTCAGGAGCCCCTTTTCATCGGCGACAACCGGGATGCCGCCGCCGCCCGCGGCGATGACGATATAGCCGCCCGCCGCCAGGTGGCGGATGACCTCGGACTCAACGATGCGGACCGGCTGCGGAGAGGGGACGACGCGCCTCCAGCCGCGGCCGGCATCCTCGACCATCTGCCATTTGTCGACGCGACGCCTCTCCTCGGCCTGATCGGGCGAATAGAACTCGCCGATAGGCTTGCTCGGCCTTGCGAACGCCGGATCCTTTCGGTCCACAAGCGTCTGGGTGACGATCGTCGCCACCGACCTTGAAAGCCTGCGTCGTCGGAACTCGTTTTCGAGCGCCTGCTGGATCTGGTAGCCGAGCGCGCCCTGGGTGTCGGCGACGATCGAATCCAGCGGCACCTGGTGCAGGATCCCCCGCGAATGCTCGCTGCGCAGGAGGATGAATCCGACCTGCGGACCGTTGCCGTGGGTGATGACGACGCGGTAGCCGCGCTCGAGCAGGTCCGTGATGTGGCGGACGGTCTCGACCACCGCGGCGTACTGGTCGGACACGCTCTGGTGGTGCGCGTCCTGGATGAGCGAGTTGCCGCCGATGGCGATGACGAGGGTTTTCATTCGGCTGCGCCCGGATGGGCCTACATCGTGAGCCACCAGCCCGGCCGCCCGTCAATCCCCGAGCCGTTCCCGGGCAATAAATGCGCAGCCATCGGCAATACGTGGGGAGAGTCGGGGGGTGCTTGGTGGCAGGATAGGTGCGAGGCGGTCGACGGGCCGCCCGGCATGAGCAATTCCTTCCACTTTCTCACCGATGCCCAGCTCCGGGAGGAGCTGGACCGGTGCGTCTATTGCGAGGAGAAGCCCTGCCAGGAGGCGTGCCCGGCCGACTGCTCACCGGCCGACTTCATCATGGCCGCCCGCGAAGGGCAGAAATCCGACTTCCGCCGGTCGGCCGCCATGATCCTGCGGGCGAATCCGCTCGGCGGGGTGTGCGGGGCGGTCTGCCCCGACACCTTCTGCGTGAAGGCGTGCTCGCGCCGGTTGTTCGACCGGCCGATCGAGATCCCGGCGGTCCAGGCCGCAATCTTGGAGAAGGCGAAGGCACTGGGCATCCCCGCCTCGCCGCCGGAGCCGGCCAACGGAATGAAGGTCGCGGTGATCGGGGCTGGCCCCGCTGGGCTGGGCGCCGCGGGCGTCCTCGCGCAGCGCGGCTACGGCGTGACGGTCTTCGACAAGCGCAGGCGGCTCGGCGGGATGATGAACCTCATCCCAGATTTCCGCCTGCCAAAGAGGGTCGTGCGCACCGACGTCGACTTCGTCAAGGGCCTCGGCGCGATCGAATTCAAGCTAGGAGCGGACATCGCCGACGCAGCCTCGCTGCTCGGGAGGTTCGACGCCGTCATTGTCAGCGCCGGACTGGGCAAGCCGATGCAGCTCGGCGTCCCCGGGGAGGAGCACGCAATATCGTGGCAGCCGTTCCTCGAGCGCAGGGGGAAGGCCCCGGTCGCCGGCAAACGCGTCGGAATCATAGGCGGCGGCGCGGTCGCGGCGGACTGCGCGACGACGGCGGCCCGGCGCGGCGCGGCGTCAGTCGAGCTGATCTACAGGCGGCGGCTGCGCGACATGCCCGTGACGGCCTACGAGCGCCGGATGCTGCTCGAGCACGGGGTCGAGATCTCGACCTGCGTGAAGCCGGTAGCCGTCGTACACGCCGGCGGGCGGGTCAAGGGCCTTCGCCTCGCGCGGCAGACGCTGCCCAGGGGCAGGGCGCCGCTGCCCGGGAACTTCGTCGTCAGCGCGGGGGAGCCGCCGGTGTTCCGCGAGTTCGACGTCGTCGTCTCCGCGATCGGCAACCGCGCGTCGCTGGCTACCCCGGCGGCCAAGGGGATCTTCTACGCCGGCGACCTCGTGCTCGGGTCGTCCACCGTCGTCGAGTCGGTGGCGACCGGGAAGAACGCGGCGCTCGAGGCCGACGCCTTTCTCCGCGGCGAGCCGGGCCTGAGGATCGCGAGCCGCGCCAAGAGCCACGTGCTGCTGTCCGGCAGGAGCGCGCGCCCGGTGGCGCTCGACGCCGACTTCTTCGGCCGCAGGATCCTCTCCCCCCTGCTGCTCTCGGCCGCGCCGCACACCGACGGCTACGAGCAGATGCGCGCCGCCTACGGGCGCGGCTGGGCCGGCGGCGTGATGAAGACCGCGTTCGACAACGTGCCGGTCCATATCCCGGGGGAGTACATGTTCGTGCTCGGCCGCGCGACCTACGGGAACTGCGACAATGTGTCGGGCCACACGCTCGACCGGGTGTGCCGCGAGGTCGGGCGGCTCGTCCGCGAATTCCCCGACCGCCTGACGCTCGCGTCGACCGGCGGCCCGGTCACCGGCCGCGACGAGGCGGACCGCGCGGTCTGGCAGTCGAACACCCGCAAGCTCGAGGCCGCGGGCGCCATGGGCGTTGAGTACAGCCTTTCCTGCCCGCAGGGCGGCGACGGCACGAATGGCGACCTTGTCTCCCAGAACGCCGAGCTCACGGCGAGGATCGTCGGCTGGGTCATGGAGGCCGGCGACCCGGGCGTGCCGAAGCTCTTCAAGCTCACCGGGGCCGTCACCGCGATCCAGCCGATCGTCCGGGCGGTCAGGGAGGTGCTTGCGCGCCATCCGGACAAGAGGGCCGGCGTGACGCTCGCGAACAGCTTCCCGTCGCTCGCGTTTCGCCGCTCGGCGAACCGCCGCTGGGACGAGGGCGTCGTGATCGGCATGTCGGGCGAGGGCGTGCGGCCCATCAGCAACCTTACGCTCGCGAAGGTGGCCGGCATGGGCGTCACCGTCTCCGGCAACGGGGGCGCGATGACGTACCGCGACGCGGCCAACTTCCTCGCGCTCGGCGCCGAGACCGTGCAGTTCTGCACCGCCGTGATGAAGTTCGGCCTCGGCTACGTCGACGAGCTCCACTCGGGCTTGAGCCACCTGCTGGAGGAGCGCGGCCTGCGCTCGGTGCGCGAGCTGATAGGCTCGGCGCTGCCGGACCCGATAGCGGATTTCGGGTCGCTGCCGGCGGCGAAGAAGATCCCAGCGGTGGCCGCCGCGCTTTGCGAGCACTGCGGCAACTGCACGCGATGCCCGTACCTTGCGGTGGCCCTGGACGGGCGCGGCGTGCCGGAGTTCGACGCGGCGCTGTGCATCGGCTGTTCGCTTTGCGCGCAGAAGTGCTTCGCGGGCGCGCTGACGATGCGGGCGCGGACCGGGCCCGAGGCGGCGGCGCTAAAGGAATGCTGACCCACGCCGTCATGAACCGCTCCTTGCTCATCGAAAACGGGACGCTGCTCTCGACCGGGGGCGCGGCGTCCCTCCGGCGCGGCCATTCGGTCCTGATCGAGGGGGGCGTCATCACGCGCGTCGCGCCGCGCGAGCGGATGGGCCGGTTCTCCGGCAGGCGCGTCGATGCCGCGGGGAAGGTCGTGATCCCGGGCCTTATCAACGGCCACACCCATTTTTACGGCGCGTTCGCCCGCGGGCTGACCGGGACGAAGCCGGCCCGCGACTTCCTGGGGGTGCTGAGGAACCTCTGGTGGCGGCTCGATTCGGCGCTCACCACCGAGGACTGCTACTACAGCGCGCTGGTCGCGCTCATCGACTCGATCCGGCACGGCGCCACGACGGTCATCGACCACCATTCCAGCCCCGGGGCCGTGGGCGGGTCGCTGGACGCGATCGCGTGCGCGGTGCGCGAGACGGGCCTGCGCGGCTGCCTCTGCTACGAGGTCTCCGACCGCGACGGCGCGCGCGTCATGCGGGAGGGGCTGGCCGAGAACGTCCGCTTCATCCGACGCTGCCAGGCGGAGAACGGCGCCGGCCTGCGGGCGCTCTTCGGGCTGCACGCCTCGTTCACCCTGTCCGACGCGACGCTGGAGGAGGCGGCGGGCCTGGGGCACGACCTGCAGACCGGCTTCCATATCCACGCCGCCGAGGCGCAGGCAGACCAGCGCGCCGCGCGGCGCAGATCGCGGATGGGGGTGGTCCAGCGGCTGAGGCGATTCGGGATCCTCGGAAGGCGCTCGATCGCGGCGCACTGCATCCACGTGTCCCGCAGGGAGATGGATTCGCTCGCGGAGACCGGCACGGCGGTGGCGCACAACCCCCAGTCGAACCTCAACAACGCCGTCGGCATCGCCGACGTGATCGAGATGGCGCGCCGAGGGGTCCTTGTCGGGCTCGGCACGGATGGAATGACGGCCGACATGCTCGAGGAGCTGCGCGTCGCGCTCTGGGCGCAGCACCTCGGCAGCGGGGACCCGTCGGAGGGCTTTGAGGAGGTCGCGGGCGCGCTGTTCAACGGGAACGCGGAGGTCGCCGGGCGGATCTTCGGCCTGCGCTTCGGCGGGATCCGCGCGGGCTGCGCGGGCGACGTGGCCATCTTCGACTACGACCCGCCGACGCCGCTCGCGGGAGCAAACGCCCTCAGCCACGTCGTGTTCGGCCTATCCCAGGCGCAGGTCGACACGACCATCGTCGGCGGCCGGGTGCTGATGGAGCACAGGCGGCTCAAGCTCGACCTCGACGAGGCGCGCGTGAACGCGCGCGCCCGCGAGCTCGCAGGAAAATTATGGCAAAGAATATGAGCGAGAAGGCCAAGCTCACCCCGACGCCTCCCGCGGCGGCCAGCTACGAGGCGATCCGCCGGCGCGCGAAGGAGATGGAGAACGACACCGTGCGCTTCCTCTGCGACCTGGTGCGCACGCAGTCCTATTCCTCGAAGGAGCGCGAGGTGATTGCCGTCATCGAGCGCGAGATGAAGAGGGTCGGCTTCGACGAGGTCCGCGTCGACGGCCTCGGCAACGTCATCGGGCGCATCGGCTCGGGCGCGCGGGTGATGGCGTTCGACGGGCACGTGGACACGGTCCTCCCCGGCGACCGGTCGCAGTGGACCTTCGACCCCTTCGACGCGAGGGTCGATGGCGGCAAGATCCGCGGCCGCGGCTCCGTCGACCAGAAGGGCGGCGTCGCGACGATGATCCACGCCGGCGCCATCATCAAGGAGCTCGGGCTGAACGACCAGTTCACGATCTATTTCACCGGCACGGTCATGGAGGAGGACTGCGACGGGCTCTGCTGGCAGTACATCCTCGACGAGGACGGGATCAGGCCGGAGCTCGTCGTGATCACCGAGCCGACGAACCTCAACATCTATCGCGGCCACCGCGGCCGGATGGAGATCCGCGTCGAGGTGAAGGGCCGCAGCTGCCACGGCTCGGCGCCCGAGCGCGGGGACAACGCAATCTACAAGATCGCGCGCATCGCGCTCGAGATCGAGAAGCTCAACGAGCGGCTCCGCGGCGATCCGTTCCTTGGGAAGGGCACGGTCACGATCTCCGAGGTGAAGTCGTCCTCGCCGTCGCTCTGCGCGGTGGCCGACGAGGCCGGCATACACCTCGACCGCCGCCTCACGCTGGGCGAGACGAAGGAAAGCGCGATAGCCGAGGTGCGGGACGCGGCGGCGCGCGCCGGCTATCCGGACGCGAAGGTCTTCGTCCTCAACTACGCGGAGGCCGCCTATACGGGAAAGGTCTACCCGACCGAGAAATACTACCCCACGTGGGCGCTCGGGGAGGGCTCGCCCCACCTGAGGAGCGCGGTGGACGCCTACGCGGGCGTGCTCGGCAGGCCGCCGCTCGTCGGCAAGTGGACATTCAGCACCAACGGCGTCGCCACGGCGGGCCTCAAGGGCATCCCGACCCTCGGCCTGGGGCCGGGCAACGAGGCCTACGCGCACGCCGCGGACGAGGCCTGCCCGGTCGAGCACCTGAGCGCGGCCGTGGCGTTCTACGCGGCGCTCGTGGCGAAATTGAACGGCAAGGTCTAAAGCGCCATGGTCAAATTCGCATACCGTTGCAGCACATGCGGGAAACGCTATGGGCGCGACGAGGTGCGCTATCTCTGCCCGGAGTGCGGCAGGTCGTACCGGCCGGGCATGCCGCTGCGCGGCGTGCTCACCGCGGAGTTCGACTACCGGTCCATCCGCCGGAAATTTCGCAGGACGAGGCCGGACTGGGGCCTGTTCTGCGCGGTCGAGCCGAGGTTCTTCCCGCCCTTCGAGATGGGAGCGACGCCGTTCTTCCGCTCGGCGGCGCTGGGCGGGGCGTTCGGCCTGGGGGACGTCTGGATCAAGAACGACGCCTTAAACCCCAGCGGGTCGCTCAAGGACCGGGCGTCCTTCCTGGTTGCCGCCGAGGCGAACCGGCTGGGGGAGGGGACGATCGTCACGGCGTCCACCGGCAACGCGGCCAGCTCGCTCGCAGCGGTCTGCGCCGCCGGCGGCAAGCGCGCCGTGATCTTCGTGCCGCAGTCGGCGCCGAAGGCGAAGCTCGTCCAGATGCTCCTCTACGGTGCGCTCGTGGTGCCCGTCAGGGGAACCTATGACGACGCGTTCCGCCTGTCGCTCGAGTACACCGCGCGCCACGGCGGGCTGAACCGCAACACGGGCTACCACCCGCTCACGATCGAGGGGAAGAAGACGGTCGGCCTCGAGATCTGGCAGCAGAACGGGTGGCGCGTGCCGTCCGTGATCGTGGTGCCGACGGGCGACGGGGTGATCCTCGGCGGGGTCTTCAAGGCCTTCGAGGACCTGCGGGAGGCGGGCCTCATCCCGAGGCTGCCCCGCCTGGTCTGCGTGCAGGCCGAGAAGTCCTGCGCGATCCACCGATACATCTCGACGGGGCGCTACCGAAACGCGAGCAACCCGGCGACAATTGCGGACTCCATCTCGGTCTCGGTCCCGTCCAACGCGCACCTCGCGCGGGCCGCCGTGCTCCGGAGCCGCGGGTTCTCCCTCACCGTCAGCGACAGGGAGATCCTGGAGGGCCAGCGCACGCTTGCGGCGACGAGCGGGGTGTTCGCCGAGCCGGCCGCGGCCGCCGCGGCGGCCGCCCTGGGCAAGCTGCTCCGCGCCAAGGAGCTGAGGCCGCGCGAGCAGGTCGTCGTGCTCGTCACGGGGAACGGCCTGAAGGACGTCGACGCGGCGCTTGGGAACGTCCGGATCCCCGCCGCGATCGCGCCGACCGAGGCGGGGCTCGAAAGCGTCGCCGGCCGCCTCGCGGAGAAAGGGCCACCGTGATGAACGCGACCAGCGGCAAGGGCTGGCGCAACGACGCCGACGCCAAGGTCACCGGCCGGGCGAAGTTCACCGACGACCTCAAGTTCGCTCGGATACTGCACGCGGCGCCGGCCTACTCCGACTTCGTCCACGCCAGGATCCTGCGCGTCGTAACGGAGGCCGCGGAGAAGGCCGCCGGCGTGGTGAGGGTCCTGACGGCGGGCGACGTTCCCGGCGCGAACCGCTTCGGGCAGATCATCCGCGATTACCGCATCTTTGCGGACGACAAGATCCGTTACCACGGCGACGTCGTGGCGATGGTCGTCGCGGAGACGCGCGACCTGGCGATCGCCGCCGCGTCGCTTGTCAGGGTGGAGGCGGAGCCCCTGCCGGCGGTGCTCGACGCGGAGGAGGCCCTGCGGCCAGGCGCCGTGCTCGTGCACGAGGGCCACGGCTCCAACCTCGTCAACACCCACCGCATCCGGCGCGGGGACGTCCGCGAGGGCTTCCGCCAGGCGGATTTCGTGCTCGAGGAGGAGTTCCGGACGCAGTCGGTGGAGCACGCCTACATGGAGCCCGAGGTGGCGGTCGGCGTGCCGCGGTCGGACGGCGTCATCGAGGTCTACGGCAGCATGCAGCACCCGTTCAGCACGAGGCGGTTCGTGTCGGCGTGCCTCGGGGTCCCGCTGTCGGGCGTCGAGGTGGTCGGCACGCCGATGGGCGGGGGCTTCGGCGGCAAGGACGACACCGCGGCGATCGTCTGCGCCCGCGCGGCGCTGGCCGCGAGGATCCTCGGGCGGCCGGTGAAGATGATGTACCGGCGCGACTGGTCGATTCGCGAGAGCTACAAGCGCCATCCGTACCGCGTGCGCTACAAGATGGGCGTGACGAAGGACGGCAGGATCACCGCGGTGCGGTGCCGGATCCTGGCGGACGGCGGCGCATACTGCTCGGTCACGCCGTGGGTCACCTGGCGCTCCACCGTGCAGTGCTGCGGACCGTACGTCGTCGAGAACGTCCACTGCGACACGCTGGGGGTCTACACCAACAACGTCGTCGCGGGCGCGATGCGCGGCTTCGGCTCGCCGCAGATGAACTTTGTCGTGGAGCAGATGGTGGAGATCGCCGCGGCCAAGGTGGGCATCTCCGGCGTCGAGTTCCGCCGCCGCAACATGGTGCGCCAGGGCAGCGTGACGATCACCGGCCAGAAGCTCGACGGGCACAAGGTCGCGATGGGCGAGGTGCTCGACGCCGTGCTCAAGGAGACCGGCTACGAGGCGAAGCTCGCGAAATGCTCGCACGGCGCGTCCGACTCCGAGGAATGCTACGGCATCGGCCTGGCGATGAGCTACCGCGGCGTGAGCCTGGGCGCCGAGGGCATCGACAGCTGCACGGCGATAATCAACGTCCAGGCCGACGGCTCGATCCTGCTCGAGGTCGGCGTGCACGAGAACGGCCAGGGCGCGGAGTCGGCGATGTCGCTGATCGCCGCGCGGGAGCTGGGCGTGAGCCTCGGCCGCATCCGCTACCGCCGCGCGTCGACCTCGACCGTGCCCGACGGCGGCACGACGGTCGCGTCCCGGGGAACGATCATGGGCGGGGGCGCGGTTACGCTCGCCGCGCGGGAGTTGAAGCAGAAGATCGCCGAGGCGGTCTGCGGGCGGCTGCGGTGCCGGGCGAAGGCGGTGCGGATTGCCGGCGACGAGGTCCTGGGGCGGGCCGGGGGCGAAAGGATCCCGTTCGACGAGGCGATCCGCCTGATGTTCCAGACCCAGCGCGTCCCGTACGCGTGCGGCGTGTTCAAGGGACCGCCCGTCTCGTGGGACGAGCGCACCGGGCAGGGCGACGCCTATTTCACGTGGGTCTACGGCTGCCAGGCGGTCGAGCTGACGGTGAACAAGAGGTCGGGAAGGGTGAAGCTCCTCGGCGCCGTCGCGGCCCACGACGTCGGGCGCGCGGTGAACCCCGAGATGGTGCGCGGGCAGTTCTTCGGCGGCATGGCGATGGCGACGGGCTACGCGCTGCACGAGGAGATCCGGTCGAAGGACGGGCGGATCACCAACCTCAACCTCAACAGCTACCGCATCCCGCGCGCGACGGACCTGCCCGAGATGACGGCGATCATCGTGGAGAACCCCGACCCGCTGTCGCCGAGCGGGGCGAAGGCCATCGGCGAGCCGACCAACGAGATCCTCGCCCCGGCGATCGCCAACGCCATCTTCCACGCGACCGGGCGGCGCGAGTTAGCGCTCCCGATCAAGATGTCGGCGCTGCCCGACGAACCGCCCGACGACGAGTGCCGGCTATGAAGCTCCACATCAACGGGCGCGACCTCGAGATCGCCGATGCCGCCGGCGAGCGGCGGCTCATCGAGTTCCTCCGCGAGGACCTCGACCTGACCGGCGCGAAGAACGCGTGCGACATCGGCGCGTGCGGCGCGTGCACCATCCTGGTCGACGATGCGCCGCTGAAGATCTGCATCAAGCGCGTGAAGGACGTAGTCGGCCACCGCGTGCTCACGATCGAGGGCATGGCCGCGCCGGACGGCACGCTGCACCCGCTGCAGCGGGCGTTCGTGGAGCGCGGCGCGATCCAGTGCGGCTTCTGCACGCCCGGGATGGTCCTCGTGGCGCATGCGTTCCTGCTCAAGAATCCGCGGCCGACGCGGGACCAGATCCGCAAGGCGATCAACGGCAACCTCTGCCGCTGCACGGGCTACCAGCAGATCATCGACGCGATCGAGGAGGCCTCGGTCCACTACCGCGGGGCGGAGGCGCCGGCGCAGGCGGCCGAGCCGGCCCATGTCTGAATCCCTTGCCTATGAAGTCCATACGAAATAGCCTGGCCGAGCTCGGGAAGCTGAAGACCGACACCTGCGGCAAGGACTTCCTGCTCACGTGGGAAAAGGCCGAGGACGAGATCCGCGCTCTGCTGCTGGTCGCCGAGATCCTCTCGGAGCTGCACCGGGCGGGGAAGCCGCTGCGCGTCTTCGACTCGGGGCTCGCGATCTCGATCTTCCGCGACAACTCCACGCGCACCCGGTTCAGCTTCGCCTCCGCGGTCAACGCGCTCGGGCTCGGCCTGGCGGACCTGGATGAGGAGAAGTCGCAGATCGCGCACGGCGAGACGGTGCGCGAGACGGCCAACGTGATCTCCTTCCTGGCGGAGGTGATCGGGATCCGCGACGACATGTACCTGGGGGAGGGCAACGCCTACATGCGCGAGGTCGCGGGCGCGGTGCAGGAGGGTTTCGACCGGGGGATCCTCCACCAGCGCCCCTCCGTCGTGAACCTGCAGTGCGACATCGACCACCCGACGCAGTCGGTGGCCGACCTCCTCGCGCTCAAGAGGCACTTCGGCTCCCTCGAGGCGCTGCGCGGCAGGAAGATCGCGATGTCCTGGGCCTACTCTCCGAGCTACGGGAAGCCGCTTTCCGTGCCGCAGGGCATCATCGGCCTGATGTCGCGCTTCGGGATGAAGGTGGCGCTCGCGCACCCCGAGGGCTACGGCCTCATCCCCGAGGTCGTCGCGCTCGCGCGGCGCAACAGCGCGAAAAGCGGCGGCGGGTTCGAGGTCGCGTCGAGGATGGAGGACGCGTTCCGCGACGCGGACATAGTCTACCCGAAATCGTGGGCGCCGTTCTCGGTGATGCAGCGGCGGACGCCGCTGCTGCGGAAGGGAGACCGGGAGGGGCTCAAGGCGCTGGAGAAGGAATGCCTAGCGAACAACGCCAGGTTCAAGCGATGGGAGTGCGACGAGGCGAAGATGAAGCTGACGCGCGGCGGCGCGGCGCTCTACATGCACTGCCTGCCCGCCGACATCTCCGGCGTGAGCTGCGCGCAGGGCGAGGTCGCGGCGGGCGTGTTCGAGCGCTACCGGCACGCGACCTACCGCGAGGCCGGATTCAAGCCGTTCGTCATCGCCGCAATGATCCTCATGGCGCGGGTAAAAAACTACACGGCCGCGCTCCGGCGGCTGGCAAAGGACTGACATGTCAACGATCATCAAGCAGCTGCACCCCGACGTGATCCGCAGGACCGCGAGGCGATGCCGGGAGCGGGGCATCGTCATCCCGACATTCAGCCAGCTGCGCGACCCGTCGCTCATCCCGCCGTCCGTCCGCGCCCGCCTGGGGGGCGTCAGGCTCTCGGACGTCGACCCGCTCAACCTCTTCCGCATCACGTGGAAGAACGACCTGCGGACCGGGCGCTACGGAGGCGTGAACCACCTCGAGATCCCGCCCGCGGTCACCGGGGTGAAGGCGCGCGTCATCGGGCTGATCGGCTCGTATTTCCCGACCGGCGCGCACAAGGTCGGAGCGGCGTTCGGCTGCCTCGTCCCGCGGCTGGTGAGCGGCGAGTTCGACCCCGGGGTCCACAGGGCCGCGTGGCCCTCGACCGGGAACTTCTGCCGCGGCGGCGCGTTCGACTGCGCGCTCCTCGACTGCGCGGCCATCGCTATCCTCCCCGAGGAGATGTCGCGCGAGCGCTTCGAGTGGCTCAAGCGGATCGGAGCCACGATCATCGCCACCCCCGGCTCCGAGTCGAACGTGAAGGCGATCTACGACAAGTGCTGGGAGCTCAAGCGTGATCCGGCGAACGTGATCTTCAACCAATTCGAGGAGTTCGGGAACCCCATCTTCCACTACAACGTCACCGGCCCCGCGCTGGAGGAGGTGTTCGCCGGGCTCGGCGACGGCCGGCTCCGGGCCGCCGCCTTCGTCTCCGCGACAGGGTCGGCCGGCACGATCGCGGCCGGGGATTTCCTCAAGGCCCGCCATCCGGGCCTCAAGATCGTGGCGACCGAGGCGCTCCAGTGCCCGACGTTGCTGCGAAACGGCTTCGGCGCGCACCGCATCGAGGGCATCGGCGACAAGCACGTGCCCTGGGTGCACAACGTCCGCAACACCGACGCCGTCGCCGCCATCGACGACGAGGACTGCATGAGGATCGTGCGCCTCTTCAACGAGCCCGCCGGGCGCGAGCACCTCGCCTCGCTCGGCGTGGCGCGAAGGCACCTGAGGCGGCTCCCGCTCCTCGGCATCTCCGGCGTCTGCAACCTCCTGGCCGCGATCAAGGCCGCGAAATACTTCGAGCTCGGCGAGCGCGACGTGATCTTCACCGTGTTCACCGACTCGATGCAGCTCTACCAGTCGCGCCTCGCGGAGCTGCGCGCGCAGCGGGGCCCCTACACGGAGAAGGCCGCCGTGGCCGACTTCGCGGGCGCCGTCGCCCACCAGTCGGTCGACTACTTCAGGGAGCTGTCCTACGCGGACAGGAAGGCCATCCACAACCTGAAGTACTTCACGTGGGTCGAGCAGCAGGGGAGGACCTCCGAAGAGCTCGACGCGCAGTGGGACCCCGAATTCTGGCGCGCCATGTTCGAGGGGGAGGTCGTCCACTTCGAGCGGCTGATCGCCGCCTTCAACAGGCAGGTGAAGGGCTGACCGGGCGGCCCGCCGCCTCGCCGCAGGGGCCGGCCAGGGGGACGACGTGGGCCTCCGGCACGTGCCCGTCGATGACCTCGCGCGCAAGGTTGAACCACGCCCGGCACCGGTCGAGCACGACGCTGTCGGCCGTCGCCGCGATCTCATCCGCCTCGGCGAGGATCCTGTCGGGATTCCGGACCAGCTCGACCCGCCACGCCCAGCCGCGCTCCGCCGCCAGCTGCTCCACGATGCCTTTCAGGCGGCCGCTGTTGCCCACGGGCCGGTCGAAGAACCAGGTGCAGGGCCCGGCGCCCCAGGCGGCGATCGCCCGGCCCAGGAGCTCCAGGGCGGGCATCGTCTCGGAGACCTTCCGGTAGGTGCCGTGCATGCTGGCAAGGTCGCGGTACGTGCCGTCGCACGCGCCGAGGAGGACGCCCCCGCCCAGGGCCACCTCGACCATCGTCAGCACGTTGTAGCCGTCGATCCACAGCGCCCGGGCCGCCAGCCGGTCCGGCCCGGCGCGCCGGGCCCCGCGTCGCTCCCGCGCCTCCGCGGGGCACGCGCACCGCCCGACGGCCGAGCGCTGCCGCGCCGCGAGCTGGTGGCGGTCGCCGACCAGCTTGAGGGAGGAGGGGGCCGCGTAGTCGCGGCTCAGCAGCCAGGACAGCTCGGCGGTCGCGCGCTGCAGGACCGGCCACGCCCCGGGAGCGAACAGGCGCTCGTCCTCCGGGTGCGGGCCGCGATGGGTGCGGGTGTCGGGCACGGGCAAGCGGCGCTCACCGCCGGTAGGTGCCCACGAGCTGCGCCTGGGCCAGGATGTGGCCCTCCATCGCCCGCAGCAGCTCCGGCTTGGTAGCCCGTGGCTTGAGCGGGAGCTCGGCGTCGAGGGCGTAGAGCTTGAAGAAGTACCGGTGCGGCTTGCCGGGCGGCGGGAGGGGGCCGCCGTATCCGACGCGCCGGAAGCCGTTGACGCCCTGCCTTGCGCCGCCCGGCAGCGACTCCTCCTGCGCGACCTTTTCCGGCAGCTCCCTCGCCGCCGCGGGCAGCCCGTAGATCACCCAGTGCACCCACGTGCCCATGGGGGCGTCGGGGTCGTCGCAGATCAGCGCGAAGCCCATCGTCCCCGGCGGGGCGCCGCCCCACTGCAGAGGCGGCGACACGTCGGCCCCGTCGCCGGTGTGCTGCACGGGGATCGTCGTCCCATCCTCAAACGCCTTGCTCGTCAGTTTCATCGCACTCGACTCCTTTCCTGTCCGGCGCGGCTCGGCCTCAGGCGGGCGGCAGGCCGCGCAGCCCGCCGCGACCAGCCCCAGCAGCCACCAGCGCAGGTTTGCTTTCATGGTTCTGCTTGCCGTTCGCATCGCGCGGGCCCGGTGGGTCCCTCGGACTCACATCTTGTAGCCGATCGGGCGCAGGAAGCCCTTGCGCCACGCAATGTCCGCCTCCGCCTCGACGCCCTTCGGCGCGGAGCCGTCGACGACGCCTGCGACTCCGCGGCCCAGCTCCGTCGCCGCGACGATCACCTCCGTCGGGTTCGCCGTGGCGCAGAAGATGCGGCACACCTCCGGCACGGCCTTCACGGCGTTGAGCACGATCACCGGGAAGAAGCCGTCGGCGAGGAACACGATGAACGTGTGGCCCGCGCCTAGGGCCAGGGCGTTGCGCCTCGCGAGCTCGATCATGGCCTCGTCCGTGCCCGACCAGCGCACGAGGCATTTCCCCGACGCCTCGCAGAATGCCAGGCCGAACTTGATGCCCGGCACCGCGTTCACCAGCGCCTCGTGCACGTCCTCGACCGTCTTGATGAAGTGGGTCTGGCCCAGGATGAAGTTGGTGGTGTCTGGCTTCTCGATCCTGACGGTGGTCAGCTGCATCGCGCGCCTTCCTTTCGTTTTCGTGGGGCGTTCGGTCCGCCCGGCGGATTGTTCCGGCGGCCGGAGTCGTTGCCGAACTTCTGGAGGACCGCTTTTCGCACCGCCGGCGCGTCCCGTCAAGGGCGGGGGCTGTTTCCGTCGGCCGGGAGGCCGGCCCTCACCCCTCCCATCCAAGGGGAGGGGCGCATGGGCGATTTCGGCCCATGACGTGGCCATTGCGGTCGCGGACAGCTCCGGATGGGATTGAGGTTTGCCCCGGATGATGCTCACGATCTTGCCCATGGATGTGAAATGGCCGGCGGACAAGGTGCTGGACCTGGCGAGGGGCTTCCGGGAGGCGTGCGTGCTCGCGGCGGCTGCGGACCTGGAGCTTTTCGGGGCGATGGCCGGCGCCAGGCGGACGGCGGGGCAGGTTGCCCGGCGGATCAGGGCCGACCCGCGCGCGGTGGCGATCCTCCTGGATGCGCTGGCCGTCCTGGGCCTGCTCAGGAAGGGGGCCGGGCGCTATGCCGTTCCCGCGGATGTCGCCTCGGCCCTGACGGCCGGCGGGACGGCCAGCGTCCTCTCCATGAGCCAGCATCAGGCCAACTGCCTGCGGCGGTGGGCGCAGCTTGCCAGGGTCGTAAAGACCGGCAGGCCCGCGGCGCCCATCGCGAGCGTCCGGGGCAGGCGCAAGGACACCGCGGCGTTCATCGGCGGCATGCACGACCTGGCCGCGCGCACCGCCCCGAGGCTTGTCCGGGGCATTCAGCCGCTGCCGTTCAGGCACCTGCTCGATGTGGGGGGGGCATCCGGCACGTGGACGATCGCATTCCTGGAGGCCAATCCGTCGGGCACGGCGACGATCTTCGACCTGCCGCACGTCATCCCCATGGCAAGGAAGAGGTTGCGGAAACTTGGGCTTTCGGGAAGGGTTCGGGCCGTGGCGGGCGACTTCTACCGGGACGAGCTGCCGAGAGGGGCCGACCTTGCCTGGGTCAGCGCCATCGTCCACCAGAATTCCCGGGAGCAGAACCGGAGGCTTTTCCGGAAGGTCTTTCGTGCGCTGGAGCCGGGCGGGCGGATCGCGATCAGGGACGTTGTGATGGAGGAGTCCCGGACGGCGCCAGTGTCCGGGGCCCTGTTTGCGGTCAACATGCTGGTGGGGACCCCGGGGGGAGGGACATTCACGTTCAGGGAGCTGAAGGAGGACCTCCGGCGGGCCGGATTCGCCGGGGTGCGGCTTGCCCGCCGCGGCGAGGGAAACGACTCGGTCCTGGTCGCCAGGCGCTGAGGCTTGCCTCCGCCGAGCCGGCGCCGGGGGGTCGGTTCGGCAGGGGTTGCCCTCCCGGCGACGCGTGCTTTTGCGGCGAATGCGCCATTGACCCTGCCGCGAACGGCGTTGAATGCTGCAGCCTGTATGAGCGAATCAAAGGCCGCGTTGGATGCCCTGCGGATTGAGCGAGGCACCGAGCCGCGCCCGCCGCGGCGTGCCTTGCCTGCGATCTTCGCCGTCGCGATCGCGGCCGTGGCGGCGGCGGCCCTCTGGTTGTCGATGCGGTCCAAGGTGATCGAGGTGCGCACCGCCGCCGCGCGCGAGGCGGCACCCTCGGGCGGCGACCGCACCGTCCTGAACGCCTCGGGCTATGTCACCGCCCGCCGCCAGGCGACCATCTCGTCCAAGATAACCGGCAAGGTGACGGACCTGCTCGTCGAGGAGGGGATGAGGGTCAAGGAGGGCCAGGTGCTCGCCCGGCTCGACGACACGAACGTCGCGGCGAGCCTGCAGCTGGTTAGGGCGCAGCTGGAATCGGCCCGCACGGCGCTGGCCGAGACGCGGGTGCGCCTCAAGGAGGCGGAGCAGGACCTGCAGCGCCAGACGGAACTCGTCGAGAAGAACGTCGTGGCGCGCGCGGACTTCGACCACGCGGAGGCGGACGCCCTGGCGTACAAGGCGCGGCTGGGGCAGCAGGAGCGGGACGTGACCGTGGCGGAGCGGACGGTGTCGATCTGGCAGCAGCAGCTCGATGACACGGTCCTGCGGGCGCCGTTTTCCGGCATCGTGACCACGAAGGACGCCCAGCCGGGCGAGATGATCTCCCCGGTATCGGCGGGAGGAGGCTTCACGCGCACCGGCATCTGCACGGTCGTGGACATGGAGTCGCTCGAGATCGAGATCGACGTCAACGAGGCCTACATCAACCGGGTCGAGGCCGGCCAGCCGGTCGAGGCCACGCTCGACGCCTATCCGGACTGGAAGATCCCCTGCAAGGTCATCGCGATCATCCCGACCGCCGACCGCCAGAAGTCGACCGTGAAGGTGCGGGTCGGATTCGACCGGCTCGACCCGCGCATCCTGCCCGAGATGAGCGTGAAAGTGGCGTTCCGCGAGGCGGGGGAGGCTCGGCCGTCGGCGGGCCGGGAGGTTCTCGTACCCAGGTCCGCGGTGCGCCAGAGCTCGGGGCGCGATGTCGTCCTGGTGGTGAAGGCCGGGCGCGCCGAGCGCCGCGCCGTGACCGTGAGCAGTTCCACGGACGACGAGGCGGCGCTGAGCGCCGGCGTGTCGGCGGGCGAGCGCGTCGTTGTCGACGGGCCGAAGGATATTGCGGACGGGGCGGCGGTGCGGGAGGTCAATCCATGAGCGAACAAGCAACGGGCAACGGAGCACTGGTGGACATCCGGGGCGTGGAGAAGGTCTTTCGGCGCGGCGCCGAGGACATCCAAGTCCTGAAGGATCTGAACCTGGAGGTGCCCGCGGGCGAGTTCCTCGCCCTGATGGGGCCGTCGGGCTCGGGGAAGAGCACGCTCCTGAACCTGATCGGCGGGCTGGACCACCCGACCCGCGGGACGGTGAGCATCGCCGGCGAGCGCATCGACCAGCTTTCGGACCACCGGCTGGCGGCGTGGCGAGCGCGGCACGTCGGCTTTGTGTTCCAGCTCTACAACCTGCTGCCGGTGCTCACGGCGGAGCGCAACGTCGAGCTGCCGCTCTTGCTCACGCACCTGTCGAAGGCCGAGCGCAGGGCGCACGTGGCGACGGCGCTGGCGGCGGTCGGGCTGGAGCACCGCGCGAAGCACTACCCGCGGCAGCTCTCCGGAGGAGAGCAGCAGCGCGCGGGCATCGCCCGCGGCATCGTGACGGACCCGACGCTGCTCTTGTGCGACGAGCCGACGGGCGACCTCGACCGCAAGGCGGGCGACGAGATCCTGGGCCTCCTGCAGGCGCTCAACCGCGAGCACGGAAAGACCATCATCATGGTCACCCACGACCCCCACGCCTCGGCGCGGGCGTCGCGGACCGTGTACCTGAACAAGGGCCAGCTTACCCGTGAGCCGAACGACTGACCCGGCGCGCGGCGCGCCTCCCCGCCTCCGCCCATGAAGTTCCTGCACCTGATCTGGGCCAACCTCCGGCGCAAGAAGACCCGCACGGTGCTGACGCTGCTCTCCATCGTCGTGGCCTTCGTGCTCTACGGCTTTCTCTCGGCGATCAAGCAGGCCCTGACGGGCGGCGTCAGCCTGGAGGGGGCGAACCGCCTGATCGTGCGCCACAAGGTGTCCATCATCCAGCTGCTGCCGGAAAGCTACAAGCAGCGCATGGAGAAGATCCCCGGCGTGGCCTCCGCCACGCACCAGACCTGGTTCGGCGGCATCTACCAGGACCCGAAGAAGTTCTTCATGCAGAACCCCGTGGTTCCCGAGGAGTTCCTGAAAATGCACCCGGAGATCATCCTGGCGCCGGAGCAGAGGCAGGCGTGGCTGACGACGCGCACCGGCGCCATCGTGGGGCGCAAGACGGCGGAGCGGTTCGAGTGGAAGATCGGCGACAAGGTCCCTATCCAGTCGTCGATCTGGAGCAAGAAGGACGGCAGCTACCTGTGGGAATTCGACATCGTCGGCATCTTCGAGGGCCGGGACAAGAACACGGACACGACGCCGATGTTCTTCCGCTACGACTTCTTCGACGAGGCCCGGCGCGGGGGGACCGGCCAGGTCGGCTGGTACACGGTTCGCGTGCAGGACACGGCGCGGCCGGCGGAGGTCGCGAAGCTTGTGGACGCGGAATTCGAGAACTCCTCCTACGAGACCAAGACGGAGGCGGAGGGCGCGTTCGTGCAGGCCTGGGCGAAGCAGATCGGCGACATCGCCCTGATCACGGCGTCGATCCTGGGCGCGGTCTTCTTCACGATCCTGCTGGTCACCGGGAACACGATCTCCCAGTCGGTCCGCGAGAGGACGGGGGAGCTCGGCCTGCTCAAGGCGATCGGCTTCACAAACGCCCAGATGCTGGCCCTGGTCCTGGCCGAGTCGTGCCTGCTGGCGGTGCTGGGCGGCGTCCTCGGCCTTGGCGCGGCGTGGCTGCTGACGTCGCACGGCGACCCGACGGGCGGCATGCTGCCGCTGTACTTCTTCCCGGCCCGCGACGTGCTCGCCGGCTTGGCCATGAGCGTGGCGCTGGGCCTGGTGACGGGGCTCTTCCCGGCGCTGCAGGCGATGCGCCTGCGCGTGGCGGACTCGCTGAGGAGGATCTGACATGTCCGGCCCGGTAAACTGGCTCTCGCAGATCGCGGCCGTGACGAAGTTCGGCCTGCTGAGCATGCCGCAGCGGCGCGGCTCGGTGGCGGCGGCGGCGTTCGGCATTGCGGGGGTCGTCGCGGTGCTGGTGGGCGTGCTCTCAATCGCGGCGGGGTTCCGCCGGGCGATGGCGGCCTCGGGCTCGCCGGACGCGGCGCTCGTGCTGCGCAGCGGCGCGGACAGCGAGATGGTGAGCGGCTTCCTGCGCGACAGCACGCGCATCATCGCGGACGCGCCGGGCGTCGCGCGGACGCCGGAGGGGCCCCTAGCCTCCGCCGAGCTCTTTGTCATCATCAACCTGCCCAAGATCTCGACCGGCACCGACGTGAACGTGCCCCTGCGCGGCGTCGAGCGCCCCGCGCTCAAGGTGCGCGAAGGGCTGAGGATCGTGAAGGGCCGCATGTTCGAGTGGGGCAGGGACGAGGTCATCGTCGGGATCGGCGCGGCCCGGGAATTCGACGGCCTGCAGGTCGGCGACAGGCTCAAGGTCGGCCGCTATCTCTGGCCGGTCGTCGGGATCTTCTCGGCGGGCGGCGGCGCGGCCGACTCCGAGATCTGGTCGGACGCGACGGTCCTGCAGGCGGCGTACCACCGCGGCGACAGCTTCCAGTCCGTCTTCGTCAAGCTGAAGTCGCCGGACGCGTTCAACGAGTTCAAGGACGCCGTGACGGCCGACCCCCGGCTCAACGCCCAGGTGCTCCGGCAGACCGACTACTACGCCGAGAACTCCACCGCGGTGACGAAGCTCATCACGACGCTGGGCTACCTCATCGCGTCCCTGATGGCCGTCGGCGCCGTGTTTGGCGCGCTGAACACGATGTACAGCTCGGTGTCGGCGCGCACTCGCGAGATCGCGACCCTGCGCGCGCTCGGCTTCGGCAGCGCCGCGGTGGTCGCGTCCGTCATGCTGGAGTCGATCGCGCTTGCGCTCCTCGGCGGCGTCCTCGGGGCCGCCCTGTCCTACGTCGCGTTCAACGGGTTCCACACCGCGACGATGAACTGGCAGAGCTTCAGCCAGATCACGTTCTCCCTGGCGGTGACGCCGCAGCTGCTCGTCCAGGGCGTGGTGTGGGCCACGCTGATCGGAGCCATCGGGGGGATGCTGCCGGCGATCCGCGCGGCGCGCCAGCCGATCGCCGCGGCCCTGTGGGAGCTGTGAGCGCCGGCCCGGGGGGCCGGGCCGCGCCAAGGCGCCCTCTTGGGCCACGGCCAGCTGCTTCCCCTAGAAGAGCCAGCCGTTGTCAGGCGACGCCTTGAGGATCGCGCCGACAAACCTCTCCAGCTCCAGGTTGAACTTGAAGATGAGGTGGTCCGAGCCGCGGGTGAGCCCGTATCCGAGGCCAACATCATACTCAAGGCCGCCGGGCAGTTCGCCCCAGACGGTCGGGAAGACGTAATGCTGCTGCTTCCCGACGGGGTCGGCATGGTCGATCAGCCCCGACCCTCCGTAGAATTCCAACCCCGGGGACAGGCTCCGCTCCCAGCGATAGTGCAGGCCGGCGACATAGCCGAACTCGACCCCCTGTTCATGGCCGACCCCGGCGAGGACCTTTTCGAACTTTGGATTCGCCATGATCGAGAGACGCCCGACGTCCTTCTCCAGGATGGGCCGGAACTCAAGCTCGCGGACCGCGTCGTCGAACTGCGGCGTCTTGTGCCACTCCAGCTCGAGATACCAGCCGACGTCGACGGGCAGGGTCTCCTGATCGAACAACCTGCCGCGCAGCCGGACCTTGTCGCCGGCCCACTGGAGCCCGCTGCCGCCGGGCTGGGCCATGTTGAGATAAAAGGCGGCCTCGATCCGGTCCGTGAGACCGTAGGACACCTCATAGGAGTTGTACCACATCCCCTGGCTGCGGACCGTGCCGCTGGCCGTGCCTTCGCCGCCGGCCGCGTGGCCATCGACCACCGAAGCGTTGTCGGTCTCGAATTCGGCCATGCCCCGTGGGGTGGTGGAGTAGGGGTAGACCTCGAATTCCCAGGGGTCGAGCTGCGCGGGGCAGCGGACCACGGCTGCGGCACAGAAAAGGAGCGCAAACCCGAGCGCCGCCCTGATGGATCTATTCGTCACGGGGGCGGCCATGCCGAATCACTTGGCTATGATGGTCCCCTCGGGGACGTCCGCGTGGAAGTCGTCGAAAAAATCGTAACTGCCGGCGCGAAGCGCGGGCAGCTTCACGATCACCGACCCGCCCGGCTCGACGACCTTCTCGCGGTTGAGCCTGAAACTCTCGAACTCGATCCTCTCACGGCTCAGATTGAGCACAGTGATCTGCAGCGCCGTACCGGCGGGGACGGTCAGGGTCTGCGGCGAGAACTGGTGGTTCTCAAATCGGATTTCGAGACCCTTGTCTTTGATTTCGGGGTCTGCCATCCCGACGACGATTGGCAGTAAGGATATGATTATAAGATATTTGCCGTTCATCTATGGTAAGGAATCATCGATGAGAATGAGTTTCACTCGCATATAATTCCCGAGTCAAGATCCCTTGCAGTAGGGATCGCATAACAAACTCTAGATCAGTTGATTGAGCTTAATTCGAGTGCCGGGAGATCGCTGCGGTGACTTGCCGGGCGCTTCGGTTTCCCGCAAATCTGCTCCCAAAGGCAAACCGCCGGAATGGCCGGTAAAGAGGACTCTTACGTTCCTGGGTCACAGGGAACAGCAGGGCTCAGCAGGCGCGACGGCGGCCGCGGATCCCCGTTCCCTCCGTTGGGAGGGATGCGCTCAATGGGACTCGGCGAAGCTGGTGAGCGAGTGCCACTCGATCACCTCCTGGAGGAGCGCGCGCTCGGTCTTGAGCACGACCTTCTCCAGGCTGTTCCACGTCTGGGAGAAAGTCACGCGCATGCGGCTTTCCTCGAGCACGACCTGCATCTCCCGGTACCGCGCGACGCGTCGCTGGAGGTCGTTGATCGAGATCATCGAGATGAATGCCGCGGCGATGATCGGCAGCGAGATCGGGAGGAAATAGAACACGGTCGACCTGATCCACTCCGGAACCTCGATATGGGCGGTGTGGCACACGGCGTACGCCAGCGTGCAGGCGATCGCCAGGACCGTCGCGATCCAGAAGCCGAGGTTCAGGCGGTTGAACATCGGCAATGCCCGGGCCTCCTGGCGCCGGTAGTACGAGAGCTGGTCGTCGATGCGTTTCTCAAGGTAGGTCTTCCTGAACTCCTCGATCGGCACGGGCTGGGCGGTGGCTGAGCGGCTGTGCAGGATGTGGAGCGCGCGGGAGAGGCCGCGGACCTCGGGCATGTCGAGGTCCTCGAAGAGGGGCGCGGCGCGGGGCAGGCCCCAGGTGGCCAGCAGCGAGCGGCAGAACTCCGCCGCCAGCCGGCAGCGCACCCAGTTGTGGTGCGAATGGTGGTGATGCCGGAGCAGCAGGGCCACGCTGAGAGCGCCGGTTATGCAGAGCAGCTTCAGCCAGGGGACGACCGCGAGGTGCAGGCCGTAGGAGAGCGCCGCGGCGGCGATCAGCGTCGCGGCGAGATGCAGCAGGACCGTGAGCACGATCAGCCGCCGGAACTGGGGGGCGCCGCGGCTCGCCGCGTGGTCGCACTTCTGCTGGAACGCGAAGATGGCGCTCGGAGCCCGGAACGGATTCTCGGCCCCGCCCACCATCGTCGCCGGCAGCTCGTTCAGCTTGGCGAGGCTCGAGTCGACCCGCTCGAGCTTCTCCAGGTTCTCGCGGCTCACCCGGAGCGTGTTCGCGTCGATCAGGATCAGCGGCCTTCCGAGCGACCTCGCATAGGACACCACGTCGCCGGTGCCCCCCCTTCCCCGCGCCGGCTCGCCGTCCCAGACGGCGATGAGCACGTCGGATCCGTCCACCGTCGCCATCCCGCAGTCGAGATAGGCGTCATCGCGGGTTCCGTTCTCGGTGATGATCCGCACGTGCTCGGCCTGGTCGAGGATCCGCTCCACGGCCTCCCATTCGGCCGGGGGGAAGTCCCTGGCGAACTCGGACCGCGGCAGCGGCAGGATCGCGTGCCAGGACATCCCGAGCGCACGGACCTGGGAGATGAAGAGCTGGTCGCCGCCCTCGGCGACGGAGGAAAGGCCGAGCCATTCGCCCGGCGCCCGCTGCCGCAGGGACTCCAGCGCGGCGGCGATCGCCTTTGCCAGCCCGTCGGGGTCGATGATCTGCCGGTGCCCCGAGAACCCTACTACGTGGAACAGGGGGATCTCGGACGGGGTGGTCATGAGGGGTCATAATGTGACCGTCCGCCTCCTCCACCTGTCAACGTCCAAGGCGCAGCGGCAGGGGCCCGGCGGCCGCGATTTATTGGCTGGCACGGCCCTTGCCCGGCGCTACCTTGTGCCGACAATGTCCAGCGCGAACCCGAACCCCGACGACGGGCTGACGCATCGTGCGGTTTTCATCAGCTACGCGCGCGAGGACACCGCGGCCGCGCAGCTTCTGGCGGACGCCCTGCGCAGCCAGGGCGTCGAGGTGTGGTTCGACCAGGCCCAGCTGCGCGGAGGGGACGCCTGGGACCAGAAGATCCGCAGGCTGATCAGGGAATGCGCCCTGTTCATGCCGATCATCTCGGAGCGCACGCAGGCGCGCGGCGAGGGGTATTTCCGGCTGGAATGGAAGCTGGCGGTCGAGCGCACCCACCTGATGGCCGAGGGCGTGATCTTCCTGGCCCCCGTGGTCGTGGACGCCACGCTGGAGGGCGCCGCGGTGGTGCCCCCGGAGTTCCTGCGCGTGCAGTGGATCCGCCTTCCCGGATCGCTTCCGACGCCGCAGTTCGTAGAGCAGGTCAAGTCTATGCTGAGCGCCCAGCGCAAGGCAGGGGTCCCGGCCCCGACGGGCCGACCGGCCCCGGCGGCGCCCCCGGCGCGCGCAGGCCTTTGGGCGGCTGGCGCGCTCGTCGTGGCCGCCGCGCTGGCGTTCGCCCTGATCCTGCCGAGGCATCCCCCGCCGGGGCAGGCCGCCTCCCAGGCGGAGGCCCAGGTGCAGGCCGTCGACCCCAAGTCGATCGCGGTCCTTCCGTTCGAGAACATGAGCGAGGACAGGCAGAACGCGTTCTTCACCGACGGCGTCCACGAGGATGTGCTGACGAACCTGGCGTTCATCCGCGACCTGAGCCTGGTCTCCCGCACGTCGGTCATGCAGTACCGCGGGACCACCAAGCCCATCAAGCAGATCGGGCGGGAGCTGGGCGTGGCCTACGTGCTCCAGGGCAGCGTGCGCCGCGAGGGCAACAGGGTCCGCGTCACCGGCCAGTTGGTCGATGCGCGCACGGACAAGCACGTCTGGGCCAAGTCGTACGACCGCGACCTGACCGACATTTTCGCGATCCAGGGCGAGCTGGCCCAGGCGATCGCGGCGGCCCTCCAGTCCGTCCTGTCCCCGGAAACGAAGGCGCTCCTGGCCCGGCGCCCGACGGAGAACTCCTCGGCCTACGACGATTACCTGAAGGCCCGGCAGATGCGCAATTCCTCCGGCTTCGGCGACGCTGCGTCGTCCATCTCCCTCCTCGAGGAGGCGGTGCGGCTTGATCCCGGCTTCGCCCCGGCCTGGGCCGAGCTCGGGTCGAGGCGCGCGTACGCTCACTTCAAGGTTGAGGAGGCCGGGCAGCTCAGCGAGGCGAAGAATGCGATCGAGACCGCCGTGCGCCTGGCGCCCGACGATCCCGCCGTCATCGAGGGGCTCGGAGACTACTACTACTACGGCCACCGCGACTACACCCGCGCCACCGAGCAGTACCTGCGCCTGGCGCAGATGCGCCCGAATGATCCTGCGATGTTCTATTCCCTCGGGCTCATCCAGCGGCGGCAGGGCCGCATGGCGGATGCGATCCTGAACCTGCGCCGGGCCGTGAAGCTCGACCCGACCAACTACGGCTATGTCGTCGATTTCGCCTATTCCCTGGCCTATGTCCGTCACTACGACGAGGCCGAGGAGGTGGCCCGCAGGTACCTTGGGGGGCATCCGAACAACTCGGGCATGGAATATGCGCTCTGCTCGGTGGCCTTCCAGGCGCGCGGCTCAACGGCCGAGATGGACGCCGCCGCGCGCCGCACGGTGGACCCGTCGGAGCATGGCCTGCACCTTTACCTCGAGGGCGTCTACGCGCAGACCCGCGGCGACTGGGCCGAATACGCGAGGATCGACCGCGAGCAGCGCTACTACGACGGCAACCCCGACGAGCCGCGCTGGAACCAGGATGTGCGGGCGGCGGAGGCCTTTGCGGAGTCGGGCGACATGGCCGCCGCGCGAACCCGGGCGTCGGAGGCGTTGGCGCTGATGAAGTCGGAGCTCGGGCAGCAGCCGGAAAACTCGACGCTGTGGGCCGGCCTGAGCGTGGCGAACGCGCTCCTCGGGGAGAGGGACGAGACGCTTCGCTGCGAGAAGATGGCGGCCGAGCTCATGCCCGAGTCCCGAGACGCGATCATCGGGACCAGGAACTCGGTTGCGCGCGCCCTTGCGCTTGCCTGGATCGGGGAGAAGGACCGGGCGATCGCGGAATATGATCGCCTGCTCCACGTGCCGTTCGGGACGAACATCTATGAAGGCCGAGTCGCGTGGCGGCCGCTGCGCGACGACCCGCGGTTCAAGGCGCTCGTTTCGGACCCGAGGAACAACGACCCTCTTCTATAATGGCTTGCGGACGGGAGGATTCAGGGAGCGGCGCTCGGACCGCCCGGCCGGCCGCCGCGGCGCGCATTTTTTTATTGGCTGGCTTGGCCTGAGCCTCGCCCTATCCTTCGCCGGTCAATGCCCGGCCCGAATCCGATTTCCGACGACGGACTGACCCATCGCGCGGTCTTTCTCAGCTACGCGAGGGATGACACTACTGCGGCCCAACGAATTGCGGAGGCCTTGCGCAGCTACGGGGTCGAGGTGTGGTTTGACCAGAGCGAGCTCCGCGGCGGGGACGTCTGGGACCAGAAGATCCGCAGGCAGATCAAGGAGTGCGCGCTTTTCATGCCGATCGTTTCCGAGCGCACGCAGGCGCGCGGCGAGGGGTATTTCCGGCTGGAATGGAAGCTGGCGGTCGAGCGCACGCACCTGATGGCCGAGGGCGTCCCCTTCCTGGCCCCTGTCGTCGTGGACGCCACGCAGGAGAGCGCCGCCGTCGCGCCGGCGGAGTTCCTGCGCGTGCAGTGGATCCGGCTTCCCGGCTCGCTGCCGACGCCGCAGTTCGTCGAGCAGGTCAAGCGGATGCTGGAGTCGCCGCGCAAGGCCGGGGCCCCCGCGCCGCCGGCTCCCGCTGCCGACAAGCCCCAGGCGTCGCGCAGGCACGTCTGGGCGGCCGTCGCGGTTGGCGCGGCCGCCGTCGCGGTGGCCGGCTTCCTGGCGGTGTCAAGGCGCTCCCCGGCGGTGGCAGCCGCCGCCCAGGCCGAGGCCCCGGCGCAGGCCGTCGACCCGAAGTCGATCGCGGTCCTCCCGTTCGAGAACATGAGCGAGGACAAGGGAAACGCGTTCTTTGCCGACGGGGTCCACGAGGACGTGCTGACGAACCTGTCGTTCATCCGCGACCTCCACCTGGTCTCTCGCACCTCGGTCATGCGCTACCGCGGCACCACGAAGTCCATCAAGCAGATCGGGCAGGAGCTCGGCGTGGCCTATGTCCTCGAGGGCAGCGTGCGCCGCGACGGCAACAAGGTCAGGGTCACCGGGCAGCTCATCAACGCGCGCAACGACGAGCACGTGTGGGCCAAGGCGTACGACCGCGACGTGACCGACATCTTCGCGATCCAGGGCGAGCTCGCCCAGGCGATCGCGGACGCCCTGCAGGCGGTGCTCTCCCCGGAGACGAAGGTCCTCCTCGCGCGGCGCCCGACCGAGAATGCCGCGGCCTACGACGATTACCTCAAGGCCCGGCAGGCCCGCTATTACTCGCTCCAGCTGGAGGCGCACAAGTCGGCCATCCCCCTCCTGGAGGACGCCGTGCGGCTCGACCCGAACTTCGCCCCGGCCTGGGCCGACCTCGCGTCCCTGCGGGGGCTCGTCTACTTCAACTACGAGCACACGGACCGCCAGCTTGGCGCGGCGAAGGAGGCGATCGACACGGCCGTGCGCATCGCCCCGGATGATCCCGCCGTCATAGAGGGCCTCGGCGACTATTACTACTACGGCTACCGCGACTATGCCCGGGCGACGGAGGAGTACATGCGGCTGGCCATGATGCGGCCAAATGACCCCGTGATGTTCTATTCCCTGGGGCTCATCCAGCGGCGCCAGGGGCGGGTGGCCGATGCGCTGCCCAATTTCCGCAAGGCGCTGAAGCTAGACCCGACCAACAGCAGCTACATCGCGACGGTTTCCGAGTCCCTCGCCAGCACCCATCTCTACGACGAGGCCCAGGCGATTCTCCAAAGGTTCATGGATGCGCATCCGCAGAACCTGGAGGTGGCATGGATCTACAGCCAGGGCGCCTTTTTCTCACGGGGGTCCACGGCCGAGCTGCAGGCATTCGCGCACCGCTCGGCCGACCCTTCGGACCACGGCAAGCTCCTCTACATGCAAGGCCTGAACGCCGCGTTGCGCGGCGACTGGGCGGAGTTCGCCCGGATCTACCGCGAGCAACCCTATTTCGACGGCAACCCCGACGACCCGCGCTGGAGCCAGGAGGTGAACGCGGCGGAGAACTTCGCCGAGGCCGGAGACATGGAGATGGCGCGGACCCTCGCTACCGAGGCCATAGGCCTGATGAAGGCCGAGCTTGTTCGGCAGCCGGAGAGCTCACAGCTGTGGGCGTCGCTGAGCCTGGCGCACGCGCTCCTGGGCGACAAGGACGAGGCGCTGCGCTGCGCGCAGAAGTCGTCCGAGATCCTGCCCGAATCCCGCGATGCGATCGTAGGGCCGTCAAACTCGGCGACGTGCGCCGTTGCACTAGCCTGGATGGGGGAGAAGGACCGGGCCCTGGCGGAGATCGAGCGCCTGCTCCGCGTGCCGTGGGGGCTGAACGTGTATGCGACCCGGGTCTCGTTCCGGCCGCTGCGCGACGAGCCGCGCTTCAAGGCGCTGGCCGCGGACACAACGGTCAACGGCCCGCTCCTCTGACCGGGCCGGATGATTGCGGCCTCACGGGGCCCGAGATCAGCGGCATTGGCCTCCCGGGAAATCACCCCCGGGCCGGCTGGAGGCCTCGCCATTCGCGCCCATCTGCGCGCGTCGCCCCAGCCACTCGATCTCCTCGGGGAAGACCGTGTGGGCTCCGCCGGGGAAGATCCGGCTGGTCACGTCCGCACCCAGCCGCGAAAGCGCCACAGCGCTCCGCTCGACGAATTCGAGGGGAATGTGGGGGTCGTGCTCGGCGCAGCCCAGGAGCACGGGCGTGCCGCGCAGATCCCCGGCCGGCCGCGGCGTGCCGAGCGGCCCGATGAGCGCACCGCTGAGGCCTGCGACGAGACCGTAGCGAACGGGATGGCGCGCCGCGAACTCAAGCGCGAGGCAGCCGCCCTGGGAAAAGCCGACGATGCCAATCCTCTCCGGGGCGACGCCGGCGGCCTGCGCCTCGGCCGCGAGCCGGGCGATCACATCAAGGGCGCTCGAAAGCCACGGCTCGTTGGCCTCGAGCGGGGCGAAGAAACGCTGCGGGTACCACGTGCCTCCCTGCGCGGCGGGAGCCAGGAAGGCGAGGCCCGAGCCCGGCAATGCGTCCGCGAGCCCGGCGATGTCCTGCGGCGACGAGCCGCGGCCGTGGACAAGGATCACGGCTGCGCGGGCCTTCGGGAGCTCCTGCCCGAACCGGAGCGCGCCCTGGGTGTCATGCAGCCTCATCTTGTCATCGGCGAGGCTGCGGGGGAGAGGGGTCTAGGGCCCGGGGAGGGGAGGGCTGCGACCCTTGGGCCGGGAGGATCGGCGCCTAGCGCAGGCGGCGGAACGAGGCTTGGAGCAGATCGAGGTCGGACGCCGACTTGGTCTTCTCCCGGGTCTTCGCGATGAGGTCGGCCTCGAGGCGGTTCTTTGTCGGCCGGTCCGACTCGAAGAAGACGCCGAATACTCCGGGCCAGGGCTGCGCCGCCAGGCGGAACGCCGCGAGCTCGTCCGAGGGGTCGTGGCGCAGCGCGTCCTCGGGCGTGCCGTCGTTCTTCCTCTCCTCGACTGTCCGGAACTGCCCGCCCTTGCGGGGGTTCGCAGCGTCGAAGGCCCCCTCGTAGAACTCCACGCACTCGGAGAGGATCTCGACCACGGAGAAGCCGTCGTGGCGCGCGGCGCGCTCGATCATCTCGGTCATGTGGTTCACCTGGCTCGCGTGGCTGCGGGCGACGAAGCTGGCGCCGCTGTTCACGAGCGTGCGCATCGGGTTGATGGGCTGGTCGATCACGCCGGCCGGGTCGGTCTTCGACTTGAAGCCGATGGGCGACGTGGGCGACGTCTGCTTCTTCGTCAGCCCGTACACGAAATTGTCCATGATGACGTAGGTCAGGCGCACGTTCTTTCGCCCTGTGTGGACCAGGTGGTTGCCCCCGATGGAGTACCCGTCGCCGTCGCCGCCGAAGACGAACACGTGCAGGTCGTCCCGGCCGAGGCTCACCCCCGCGGCGAACGGGAGCGAGCGGCCGTGGATGTAGTGCACGCCGTGAGTGTTGACGAAATACGGGAAGCGCGACGAGCAGCCTATGCCCGCCAGGGTCACGATGCTCTCGTGGGGATACTGGAGCTTCTCCAGGACGCGGTAGAAGGCGGCGAGGACGGCGAAGTCGCCGCACCCGGGGCACCACGTCGGGTGGTCGGCCGTGAGGACCTTCTTGGTCAGCGGGGACCGCTGGGAAGGCGCGGAAGGGGAGAGGGCGGTGGCGGGGGAAGGCATGGCGGTCAAAGTTGGGGTCGGATCACGCGTGGCCGCCGTTGGAGCCGTTGGGCCCGATCTTGCTGGTCACGCTGTCGGTGAGCTCGCTGATCCTGAAGGTGAGCCCGTCGGTCTTGGTGATGCTGCGGATGGAGGGAAGGGCGTAGCGGGCGCGCAGCATGGTCGCCAGCTGGCCGAACCCGTAGAGGCCCTCGTCGTTCATCTCGACGACCAGCACGTTCTCGTAGCGGCGGAAGATCCCCTCGAGGCCCGGCGGCAGGGGGTGCAGGTGGCGCAGGTGGAGCTGCCCCACCTTCGCGCCGCCGCCCCTCAGGCGGTTCACGGCCTCGCGGACGGGCCCCCAGGTCGAGCCCCAGCCGACGACAAGGGCCTCCCCCTCGGCGTCGCCGTACACTTCCGGCACGGAAAGCGACGAGGCGAGCGCCTTGATCTTCTCGCGGCGCTTGGCCGTCATTTTCATGTGCATGCCGGGATTGGCCGACGGATGCCCCAGTTCGTCGTGCTCCAGGCCGCTGACGCTCGGATACTTGCCGGTGGCGATCGGGGCCCCGGGCGGCGCGTGGCGGGTCAGGCGGTCAAGGGGGTAGGGCTCGAAGTCCGCCCCGCGAGGGGAAAGGTCCGGCTTCGGGTCGACCATGAGGGCGGCAAGGTCGGGCTCGTCGAACGCCTCGATCCGGGTCGCCAGGGCCTGGTCGGTGAGGATGATGACGGGCGTGCTGTACTTGCGCGCGATCCGGCCGGCCTCGAGGCAGATGTAGAAGCAGTCCTCGACATCCTTCGGGGCTAGCACGACGCGGGGGGCGTCGCCGTGGCTGCCGTATATGGCCTGCATCAGATCGCTCTGCTCGACGTTGGTGGGCATGCCGGTGCTCGGCCCGCCTCGCTGGACATTGATCACGATGAGCGGCATCTCGGCCATCACGGCCCATCCCAGGGCCTCCATCTTGAGCGAGAGCCCGGGGCCCGAGCTGCCGGTCACCGCCAGGTGGCCCGAATAGGCGAAGCCGAGCGCATAGCCGATGGCGCCCAGCTCGTCCTCGGCCTGAACGAAGATGCCCCCGTACTTGGACAGCTCGCTGCGCAATGTCTCCATGACCGTCGACCAGGGCGTGATCGGGTAGCCCGCGCCGTGCCGGACGCCGGCGGCGATCAGCCCGTAGGTGAGCGCCGTGTTTCCGTCCACGGTCACCTGCGGGCGCCCGGATGCGCCGGAAGGGGCCGCCTCGATGTTGAAAAGGCAGTCGCGGAGGTTGTCCGACGGGGTCGCGTAGCCCGCGTCGAACGCGAGCATCGCGTTGCGCACGATGTCCTCCGACCGTCCCCCGAACCGCTCGGAGATGAGCGCCGCGACCTTGGCGACGTCGAGGTTGAAGATCCGGGCGATCAGCCCGAGCACGAAGAGGTTCTTGCCCTTCTCCTTGGACGAGCCTCCCACCGCCTCGACCGTCGCCCCGGTGATCGGTATTCCCACGGCCGTGAAGCGCCGGTCCTCCGGGTTCGGCTTGACGTGGTCGCTGTCGTAGATGAGCACGCCCCCGGACCTCAGCGACTCGATGTGGTTGTCATAGCTGTGCTGGTAGAAGGCCACGAGGACGTCGGCCTGGTCTCCGGACGAAAGGATGTCGCCGGAGCCCATGTGCACCTGAAAGATGGACGGACCTCCCGAAATCGTTGACGGGATGGTCATATACGTCATCACGTCCTGGTCGGAGCGGCCGGCAAGGCGCGCCAGGAATCCGCCGATCGTCTGTATCCCGTCCTGCGAATTGCCGGCAAGGCGGATGACCACGTCGCGGACGGTGCGTCGGTCAATGGGAACTATTGGATCGGAGCCCGAGGGCTGGGGGGTTGCAGGCAGGACCATTTTTGGGGAGCACAAAGTTGCCGGCGGCCCCGGCTTTGTCAATGAGATGGAGCCGGTAGCGCAGGCCGTTGGCCGGGCGCCTGCGGGCTTGCGGCTTTCCCCGTGCGCAGGGCGGGCCGGCGCGTCCCCATGGCAGCCGCGCCGACCGCGGCCGGCCCCCGCCTCGGCTTGCATGACGGCGGCCGCGGGTGCAGCCTCCCCCCAGAGATGCCCGATCCCTCCCCACCGACCGAACCCCACGGCGAGATCGTGATCCGCGCCATCGCGATGCCAGCCGACACCAACTCCAACGGGGACATCTTTGGCGGCTGGCTGGTTTCCCAGATGGACCTCGGGGGCGCCGTGCTGGCCCGCAACGTCGCGGGCAGCAGGGTGGCGACGGTCGCCATCGACGCGATGAGCTTCGTCGCGCCGGTCAACGTTGGCGACACGGTCACCTGCTACGCCCGGCTCAACGGCATCGGCCGCACCTCGATGAAGATAGCGGTCGAGGCCTGGTCGCAGCACTACGCCGGGGGCCCGCAGTGCGTGACCCATGGTGTCTTCACGTACGTTGCGATCGACGGGAGCGGCAGGCCGCATCCGGTCAAGCGCGCGCGGTGAACCGGGCCGGCCGGCCGGAGCCCGGGCCCATTGAAAGGGGGCCGATCATGGGGCGGGGGGGGCGTGCGGCCAGGGGTGGTCTCCGGATCGGGGCGTCAGCGGGCGTCGGGGCGCTTCAGCGAGAAGGTGTCCCGCGTGGTGGCGTAGTCCTCGCCTCCGAGGCGGCCGACTAGGTCGAGCTTCCGGGCATCGGGCAGGCCCCCGGGGCCGAGCACGTCGTCGCGGACGTGCGCCGCGAGGATGCGCCCGAAGATCACGTTGGCCCCGAGCGGACCCGTGCCCACGTGGACAATCTGGAGCAGCGTGCACTCAAATGCCACAGGGGCCTGCGCGACGCGCGGCGGCCGGACCCTCACGGACGGCGCGGCGGCGATGCCGAACGCCTCGAACTCGCTCTCGCCGTAGGGAAGGAGGGACGCGGTCCTGTTCATCGGCTCGGCAAGGGCGTGCGGCACTAGGTTCACGACGAACTCGGGAACGAGCTCGATGTTGCGCACGGTGTCCTTCTTCGCGCCCTCGCGGTTGTTGGCCGGGATGAACAGGAGCGTCGGCGGGTTCGCCGTGACGCCCTGGAAGAAGCTGAACGGCGCCAGGTTGGTCCTGCCGTCCGGCGCGACCGTCGAGACCCAGGCGATGGGCCGCGGGAGGATTGTCCCCACCATCCACCGGTAGGCGTCGCGGGGCGAAAGCGCGGAGAAGTCGAGGAGCATGGCGGCCTTCTAAAGCAAAGGACCGCGGCGGACGAGGGATTTTCCGCGTCCCGAGGAGGGGCCGCCCGGCTGCGCCCCCGCCGGGCGCTCAGACCGTGCAGATGGCCACCGCCTCCGCGAGCGAGGTGAACGGGTCGCGCGCCGGGATGAACTCCTGGGCGACGAAGCCCCGGTGCCCGGTCTCCTTGATCGCGCGGGCGATCGCGGCGTAATTGAGCTCCTGGGTCCCGTCGATCTCGTGGCGCCCGGGGACCCCGCCCGTGTGGTAGTGGGCGATGACGGCGTGGTTCTCCCTGATCGTGCGGATGACGTCGCCCTCCATGATCTGCATGTGGTAGATGTCGTACAGGAGCTTGAACCGCTCGGATCCGACCCGCTTCACAAGCTCAATCCCCCAGGCGGTGTGGTCGCACATGTAGTCCTTGTGGTCCACCTTGCTGTTGAGCAGCTCCATGCAGACCGTGACACGGCGCCTCTCCGCCTCCCCGACGATCTGCCTGAGCGCGACCGCGCAGTTGGCCAGGCCAAGCTCGTCGTCCATCCCGCCGCGGCTTCCGGAGAAGCAGATGACGTTGGGAAGGCCCGCTTCGGCGCAGGCCCCGATGCGGTCGATCATCCCGGGGACCATGGCGGCATGGTGCTCCAGGCGGTTCAGGCCCTCGGGGATCCGGGTGACGCCGTTGGCCATCGCGCACGTCAGCCCGTGCCGCTGGACGACCGGCCAGTCGCCCGGATCGAGCAACTCGACGGACTCGAGCCCGATGCGCCTGGCCTCGCGGGCAAGGTCCTCCAGCGGGAACTTCTGGTAGCACCAGCGGCAGACGGAATGGCGGAACGATCCGGTGGGGGCGGGTGCGGCTGCGGTGGCCTCGGCCTCCGCGGACCTCCCGCGCGGCAGGGCGGCCAGCACGGCCGTGCCGGCCAGCGCTTTCAGTGCGGCGCGACGGGTTATTTTCATCTTCTTGGGGCCGCCATGCTGCGGATTCCCGCCGCGGCCCTAAAGACTAATCGGCAAGGCCGCGCGTTCGGCCGCATTCATTCACCTGCAAGACTCTGCCGATCAATGGCGCCCGGCAGCGTCTTCAGCCGCCCTGTGCCGTGGCCAGGTGCCACATCCCGCAGTGGGGGCAGAGATAGGCCTTTCGCTGGCGCTCGACGCCGGCGACCAGGGCCGCGTCGAGGGCGTCGCCCTGGCTGCGGTACCTGCGCTTGCGGAAGCACCTCAGCTGTCTCGCTTCTCGCGTTGGCTCCTTCAAGGGACCAAAGGGTTGGCCGGCGGAATCCGGGGGTCAAACATTTCGACTGGAGTCCGCCCCGGACCCATGCCCCCGGGCTGGAACGCGACCAGTCCCGGCGCGACCGCATTGGGTGATAACCCCATTTTCTTAGACCGCCTGGAGGGCTAAGATTCCAGCCAGATATGGATGGCCCAATGAAAACGCTCCGCTTTACCACGTTGGTGACCGCCGCCATCGGCCTCGCCGCGTTCCTCGCCTCAGGCTGCTCGAACAAGGATAGGGCCGCTTCGGCCCAACCGGCCGTGGCGGTCCAGGCACCGCCTGTGCCGGTGGTCCGGAGGGACATGGCCCCGGCCCCTGCCGTCGCGGCCTCGGCCTCCGCCTCGTGGGACGCCATCAATGGATTCACCTACGAGCAACGTGCCGACTTCGCTGCTGGGGTTGTCCGGTTGGAAAGCCAGCTCGACGGCCAGATCAACGAGCTGAATGCCAAGCGCGCGGCCATGACGGCGGGCACCAAGGACTGGGATTTCGCGATGGGGGAAATGACCCACGCAAGATCCTACCTGCAGTCCATGGCCGCCGAGGTGAGCGGTGCGACACCCGACACCTGGAGTCAGGAAAAGGAGAAGGTCAACCAGGCTTGGCTAAAGGCGCAGGAAGCGTACGAGAAGGTCAGGACCAGCACGACCAACTGACCTTCGGGAAGACTTCGCGAGGGCTGCGCGGGCGGGATGCGCGTCGCCACCCGGGGTGGCGGCGGTCACAGCATCGGCGACAGGGGCCTGAGCGCAGCCTCCAGGAACTTCGTCCGGAAAGGCCGGCGCGCGAAGGCCGCCTGGTCGATTTCCCGGCAAAGGCCAAAATCGTGTTCGAGGATCCGTGCGAGTTCGCCGTTCCGCTCTGCGGAGTGGAAGAGCAAGTTGAGCTCGAAGTTCAGCCGCATGGACCGGTAGTCGAGATTGGCCGAGCCGACCATCGCCCACTGGTCGTCTGCCAGCATGATCTTGGCGTGGTTGATGCCGACCGAGTATTCAAAGATGCGCACGCCGGCGGCGAGCAGCTGGCCGTAATAGGAGCGTCCGACGGTCACCAGCCACGGGTGATCGTTCTTTTCGGAAATGAGCAGCCGCACGTCGACGCCGCGGCTGGCGGCGAGCTCGAGGGCGGCGAGGATGACGTCGTCCGGCACGAAGTAGCCGGTGGCAATCCAGACGCGGTCGCTGGCCTCGTTCAGGAGGCTGACGATCGACTTGCTGATGGGTTCGTTCCGGCGGTCCGGGCCGCCCAGCACAACATGCACGAGATGCCGCGCGCGCCCCGTGGCCACCGGGAAATAGGCGGTTGCGGAGATCTTCTCTCCGGTGGCGAAAAACCAGTCGTCGGCAAACACATCCTGCAGCTCGCTGACCACCTGCCCGTCGGCCTCCACCTGCACGTCGCGCCAGTGGCCGAGATCGGCGTCGAGGCCTTCGTATTCCCTCCCGATGTTCATGCCGCCGACGAACGCGATGGCGCCGTCGACAATCTGGAGCTTGCGATGGTTCCTGAGATTGAGGAAGAAGCGGTTGCGGTTCGGGTCCAGGCTCTGAAACCATGAAAAATGGCCGCCGGCCGCCTTGAAATCCTCCAGCAGGCCCTCGGTGAGGCCGTGGGAGCCGACGCCGTCCAGCAGCAGGCGGACGATGACGCCGCGGCGGGCGGCATCGTTTAGCAGCCGCAGGAACCTCAGGCCCGTCTCGTCCCCGTTCCAGATGTAGAACTCGAGGTGCACATGGTGCTTTGCCTCCCGGATCCTCGCTTCAAGAGAGGAATAGAAGTCACTTGAGTCGCGAAGGATTCGGAGGTTTTCCGCTGAACTGACGGGAAGGTGATTGATGCGGGAAAGCAGCTGCAGGAACTGGCGGTCCCGGCGAGGCAGCCTCTGCAAAAGCCCGGTGGTGGCGTCATCCGTGGAGCCAGAGGTGACGCGCTGGCGGATGGACCGCGCGGAAAACAGGCCGCGCCGTTTGAGCCGCCGGCGCCTCAACCGGTCGGTGCCGATTGCGAAATAGGCCAGGGCGCCGATGAATGGGATAAAGACAATGGCCCAGAGCCACGCGAGCGTCGCCGACGGGCGCTTCTTGAGCAGCAGGAGATGCGGGATGAACGCCCAGGTCGCGAAGTAACAGACGAGCAAGGCTGTCTTCATGCTAGGCACGGCTCCATGGCCGTGGATCAGCCCCGGCGAGGCAAACTCCGGACTTCAGCCATGCCGCGCACCGCGCCAAGAACGAGCGGCCCCCATCGCATCAGCGCGCCAAGCACCCGTGCGCTGCGGCTGGGCCGGCGTTTCAGCAGGAAGCCCAGCGGCACGGCCGCGATCTTGACGAAGGGTGACAGCTGCCGCCACCGGGCGATCCCCCGGTCGAGCGTCTCGAGCGGCCGGGCAACGCGGGCGGCGGCCGCGCAGCACCGCTCGCGCCGCACACAGATGCGGTCCAGCAGGTCGGCCTTACTCACGGCGAGGGCCGTCAATTCCTTCCGCGGATACATGTGCGGTCTTCCTCGAGTTCCTGCAGCGTGGCTGCCAGGATCCCGGGCTGGCGCGCCAGATAGCGGCGGAACGCGACAATGAGCACTATGAGCGCCGCTATGTAGGCCAGCGCGAGTCCCCCGAGCACGGCGATCCGGGCGCTCTCCCAAAAAAGATAGACAAGCGTGAGGCTGGCGAAGGTCGCAGCCATCGCGCCAGCGAAAATGACCGCGCTGATCCAGAAGAGGGTCCGGACCAGCCGCAGTTTTTCCTCCTGGAGCTCGATCGAGATCAGGCCGAGGCGCTCCTGTGCGCCGGAGAGGATACCTTCAGCGAGCGTCCGGAGCGAACCCAACATGCCCGGCGGGGCGGGGGACTCGGTTTCCATGGCGCAAGCGCGCTTATTTGCCGCGGCGGCCCACGAGCAGGCCGATGAGCAGGCCGACGCCGGCCGCCAACGCGACTGACTGGTACGGGTTGGCGCGGATCGTCTCGTCGGCATATTTCCCGCCGGCGACGACCCTTTTCTTCGCGGTCGCATAGAGTTCGGCGAAACGCTCCTGCGCGGCCTCGAAGCGTTCGCGCAGCGCGCTACCGGCCTCCCCGTTGCCTGCGCCCTCGGAGGAATCCGAGGCATCCAGGAGCTTCTGTGCCTCGGTCACGAGGGTGCGGACATCGGAGATGAACGTTTCGGGTGTCTGCTCATGTGTGGCTGCGGATCGACTGTTTTTCATAGTGATATATTCTAGACAGGTGAAGTGCGGGTGAGTTACCGCAGATTGCGGCTTGGTGATCTCGCTTCGCCCTTCGAGGGAGCATACGGCGCCGGGCGCTAAGCGGCAATGGGGTGTTGTCCCCCGCCGGGGCTGATGGGGTGTTCACCCCATAAAGCCCCTTGGCGCGGGACGATAGCATTGCCCCGATGACGACCCGCACCGCACGGCGATTGGACGAGAGGCCGTGAATACCAAGATCGATGTCCCGGGTGCATCCCGCTGCGAGGTTGGGCGGATCATCAACCTCCTTCTCGCCGACGAATTCGTGCTTTATACCGCGACGCGGGGTTTTCACTGGAACGTGGCCGGCCGGGATCTGGCATGCCTTCACGATCTTCTTGAGGAGCAGTTCGGGCAGGTCGCCGAGAGGATTGAACGGCTTGTCGATCGCTCATGCGCCATCGGCGTGTGGCCGAGCGGGGGACTGGGTGACCTCGCGACGGCCGCCCGGATCGACTCTGATCCGAGCGCGGACCTTCCAGCCGAGGCCATGGTCGCCGAGTTGCACGGCCTTCACGGGGGCCTTGCGACGCAGTTGCGCACGGACATCCACATCTGCACCAGGCGCTGCCGCGATCCAGGCATCATCGAGGATCTCCTCGGGCTGAAGTCATTCCACGAGGAGACGGCGGGATCATTGCAGGCCTTGCTGGCGAAGCGCAACGAGAGCTCCGACGCCGGCGGCGCGCCGTTGCTACTGGCCGGCATTTAGGCCCGGGGACCGGTCTCGCGGCCCCGGCGCCCCGCCCGCCTGGGGCCCAACTGCGCGGGGAAAGGCCCGAGGGGCCGCCCCGCCGAGCATTTCACTCGCCTCGGATGGCGGCCTTCGGCTAGTCAGGTCTTCCATCCCGCATCCCTCCCTTGAAACGATTCAGCAGCGAAGCGAGCACGCTCCAGTGGATTGACCGGCGGGTCGGCGTGCCCGTCTGCATGATCCTGACGCTTTTCCGGCGCATCGGCGGCCTCCTTGGCGGGCCCGGGCCGGGCGGCCCGGTCTCCAGCATCCTTATCCTCAAGCTGGCGGAGCAGGGCTCGACGGTGCTCGCGCACGAGGCCATACGCCGGGCGGTCGCCCGCGTCGGCAGGGCCAACGTCCATTTCCTGGTCTTTGAGGAGAACCGCTTCATCGTCGACCTGATCGGCCTCATCCCGCGGGAAAACGTCCACGAGGTCCGGACCCGTTCGGCCTGGGCCATGATGGCGAGCGGGATGCGGGCCCTGGCCGCCATCCGGCGCAGGCGGTTCGACGCGTGCATCGACATGGAGTTCTTCGCGCGGTTCTCGGCGGCCATCGCCTACCTGACAGGGGCGCGCAACAGGGTGGGGTTCCACGCCTACTTCGGGGAGGGGCCCTACCGCGGCGACCTGATGACGCACCGGGTGCTCTACAACCCCCACCTGCACACGAGCAGGACCTTCACGAGCCTCGTCCTCGCCCTCGACGCCGACCCGGGGCGGTTCCCGACATTCGGCGTCGTCGCGCCGGAGAGCCCGCCCCTGCCGGCCTTTCAGTCCGATCCCGGCGAGGGGCCGGCCGTGGCGAGCATGCTCGGCGGGCTGGGCGTGCCCCCTGCGGGCCGCCTCGTGGTGCTCAACGCCAACGCGAGCGACCTCCTGCCGCTTCGCAAGTGGGACCCGAGGAACTACGAGGCCCTGGCCGCGCGGCTCATCCGGGAGTTTCCCGACGTGTGGGTCGGCTTCTCGGGTTCGCCCGAGGAGGCCCCCCGCGTGGCGGAGATAGCCCGCGCGGTCGGGTCCCCCCGGAGCTTGTGCCTCGCGGGGCGAACGACTCTCCGGGAGCTCCTCGTCGTCTTCGGCCTCGCGGAGGTCCTGGTCACGAACGACAGCGGCCCCGCCCACTTCGCGGCGCTGACGAAGATCGACGTCGTCGCCCTCTTCGGCCCCGAGACCCCGCTCCTGTTCGCGGCGCCCGGCCCCCGGAGCCATTCGATCTGGGCCGGCATCGCGTGCAGCCCCTGCATCAACGCGTTCAACAACCGTCAGACGGGCTGCAGGGACAACGTCTGCATGCAGCGCATCACGGTGGACCAGGTCTTCGAGACCGTCAGCCGGATCCTTGCCGCGCGCCTCAGCTCCCGGGCCTGAGCCGCAAGAGCATCACGTCGTGCGGATCCACCGTCGCCGCATGGAGGTCGAGCGCAGTTCCTGCGGGCGTGCCCGCCCAGACGTCCGTCACGTCGTAGTACTGCTCGGTGAGGAACGTGAGCTCGTGCATGTCGAGCGTGAGCCTGGCCGGGGCGGCGCCCGTGTTGAGGACGCAAACGGCCCACTCCTTGTTCGATAGCTCCCTAGCCCAGATCTCCTTGTCCTTGTCGACGCGGAACCGGAAGCCCTGGTGGCCCAGCGGGTCCTGGTCGATCGAGATCACGTCCCTGTTCGTCAGGATCGCGCGGATCTCGGGCGCCATGTGGCGCACGTCGTTGCCCGCGATCAGCGGGGCGGCGAGCATGCACCAGAAGCTGAAATGCGCCCGCGACTCCGCCAGGGTCAGCCCCTTGTTGCCGACCTCCAGCATGTCAGGGTCGTTCCAGTGGCCCGGGCCGGCGTACTTTTCGAGGCCCGCGTTCATATCGAGGAGGCTCTTCCAGCCGTGCTCCCACTTGTTCTTCCCGCCGGTCTCGTAGGACGCCCCGATATCGCCCGTGGTGCGCCAGAGGTGCCCCACCTTTTCCGCCCAGAGCCAGGGCTGGTTCTGGCCCCATTCGCAGAGGCTGAACACGATCGGCCTCCCCGCGGCGCGGATCGCGTCGCTCATGATCCTGTAGGTCTCGGGCCCGTTCGCGGTCCCGTGGTCGCACCAGTCGTACTTGAAATAGTCGACGCCCCAGGAGGCGTAGAGGCGCGCGTCCTGGAACTCGTGCCCGCGCCCGCCCGGGTAACCGCCGCAGGTCGTCCTGCCCGCGCAGCCGTACATGCCGAACTTGAATCCCTTGGAGTGGAGGTAGTCCCCGAGCGCCTTCATCCCGCTGGGGAACTTGGCGGGATCCGTGACCAGGTTGCCGTCCGCGTCCCGCTCCTTCTTCGACCAGCAGTCGTCGATCACGACGTAGACGTAGCCGGCGTCGCGCATCCCGTTCGCGGCCATCGCGTCGGCGGTCTCCCTGACGAGCGCCTCGCTGCAGTTCTCCGCAAACGTGTTCCAGGTGTTCCAGCCCATGGGGGGCGTGAGGGCCAGCCCGTCGAACTTCTCCGCCCTGGCGGCGGTGGGGACGAGGGCGGCGCATGCGAGCAGGCAGGACAGTCTTTTCATCGGGTGGCGGGGGTTCGGGTGTCTGGCTCTCCGGATCGGAGCCGCAGGAGGGTCAATTGTGAATGGCGAAGGCGCCAAGTCCAGCCCGAGCGTGGTCGCGTCAGTATCCGGGCCTTAGGCGGAAAAGGGCCACGCCATGGGAATCCACGCTCCCCGTCCATGCCTTGCTGCTGTTCGCTCCGACCGTCTTTGACGCCCAGGTGTCCGTGACCTTGTAATACGCCCCAGTGAGAAAAGTGAGGCTGCCCCAGTCGATTGTCAGGCCTGCCGGGCTCTCGCCGGTATTGAGCGCGCATACGGCCCATTCCCCGTTTGAAAGCTCCTTCGCCCAGAGCTCCATGCCGCTGCCGGCGCGGTAACGGAACCCCTGGTGGCCGAGCGGGTCCTGGTCGATCGCGATAACGCCCCTGTTCGTGAGGATATCCCGGATCTCCGGGGGCAACAGGCGCACGTCGTTGCCGGCGATCAGCGGGGCGGCCAGCATGCACCACAGGCTGAAATGCGCGCGGGATTCCGCCAGGGTCAGGCCCTTGTTGCCGACCTCCAGCATGTCGGGGTCGTTCCATTGTCCCGGGCCCGCGTACTTCTCCAGGCCAACCTGGGCGTCGAGGATCTCCTTGAATCGCCTGTATTGGGGATCGATGTCTCCGGTGGTCCTCCAGAGGTGTCCGACGGGCGCGGCCCACAGCCATGGCCTGTTCTCGCCCCATTCGCACAGGCTGAACACGACCGGCCTCCTGGCGGCGCGGAGCGCGTCGCTCATGATCCGGTAGGTCTCGGGTCCGTTTGCAGTCCCGCGGTTGCACCAGTCGTACTTCAGGTAGTCAACCCCCCACGAGGCATAGGTCCTTGCATCCTGGAACTCGTGGCCCCGCCCGCCGGGATAGCCGGCGCATGTCTTCGAGCCGGCGCAATTGTAGATGCCGAACTTGAAGCCCCGTTCGTGGAGGTAGTCCGCAAGGGCCTTCATCCCGCCCGGAAACTTGAACGGGTCGGCCACGAGGTTGCCGGCGGAATCGCGCTCCTTGGCCGACCAGGCGTCGTCGATCACAAGGTAGACGTAGCCGGCGTCGCGCATGCCGTTCGCGATCATCGCGTCCGCGGTCTGCTTCACGAGCGCCTCGCTGCAGTTCACGCCGAACGTGTTCCAGGTGTTCCAGCCCATGGGTGGCGTCAGGGCCAGTCCCTCGAATTTCTGGGCTTGGGCGGTGCCCGCCAGCAGGGCCGAAAACGAGAGTAGGAAGGGCAGTCGCCTGATCATCGTTGCAAGGGGATTGTGATCCCAACGCCCCGGAAGGGATGCGGGCATCGCCAGCGTTGGCGGCCGCGGCGGCCGTGTCCAGTCTGCGCGGCGCAACACCGGATTGCAGCCGCTTGTATTTTCCCCGGCATGGCGCCAGACTGGATGCCCGCCATGCGCATCGTGCTCGCCACGCTTTCCCTCGCCGCTTTCTCCTGCGCGGCGGCGGCCGATGCGCCCGCCGACCCGATCGCCCATCTTCGCAGCGGGCATCCGCGCCTGCTTTTCACGGACGGCGAACTGGCAGACGCACTGGAGGCCGCGAAGGCCGATCCCCTCCGCGCCGCGCTTCACGCCCGCATCGTGGCCGCCGCGACGACGGACCTTTCCTCCCGGCCGCTGGTTCACGAGCTGAAGGGGTCGCGGCTCCTGGACCAGTCGCGCTCCGCGATCCGCCAGATCGTCACCTGCGCGATGGCATACCGGCTCACCGGAGACACGCGCTTTGCGGAACGGGCCAGGCGCGATCTTCTGGCGGTGGCGGCGTTCCCGGACTGGAACCCGTCGCATTTCCTGGACGTCGCCGAGATGAGCTTTGGCGTGGCCATAGGCTACGACTGGCTGTACCCGTGGCTCTCCTTCGGTGACAGGGCGGCGATCCGGGAGGCTCTCCTTTCAAAGGCGCTTGTGTTCGCCCCGGCGGCCTACTCGCCCGTCGGCAAATTGGACAAGAGGCTGTTCTTCGTCACGGCCCGGATGAACTGGAACCAGGTGTGCAACGGCGGGCTGCTCGCGGCGGCCCTGTCCGTGGCCGATGAGGAACCGGCGCTCGCCCGGCTCGTCGTGGAGGGCGTCCGGAAGTCGCTTCCGCTGGCCATGGATGCGTACCAGCCTGACGGAGCCTACCCGGAGGGCCCGGGCTATTGGGCGTACGGCACGAGCTACAACGTCATCATCCTGGCCCTGCTCGAGGGCGCGCTCGGCACCGACTTCGGCCTGGGCTCCGCACCCGCCTTCGACCGCACCGCGCTCTACAGGACCGCCGTGGAGGGTCCCACGGGCCTCGCATTCAATTACGCCGACGGGGAGGGCCGGATCGAGGATACCCCGGCGTACACATGGCTCGCGAGGCGCTACTCCGACGAGGCCGCCATGGAGCACAGCCGGGTCCTGCTTCGCGTGGAAATCGACCGGTGGGGCCGCGACCGTCTCCTCGCGCTGCATGCGGTCTGGTTTCCATCCAGGACGCCCGGTCCCGGGGGCCTGCCCGCCGAGCCGGAGCATGAGGGCGCGGGCCCGGCCCCCGCGCTTGGGCGGATTCCTCTCAGCCTGCACTTTCGGGGCGGGGCAGACATCGCCCTGTTTCGCAGCGCCTGGAACGACCCGCGCGCCCTGTTCCTGGGCTTCAAGGCCGGCGACAACTCCACAAACCACGCCCACCTCGATCTCGGCTCGTTCGTCCTCGAGTCGGACGGCGTGCGCTGGGCTTTGGACCTGGGGCCCGATGACTACGACCTGCCGGGATATTTCGGCGAGGGGCGCTGGTCCTATTTCAGGCTCACCAACCGCAGTCACAACACGGTCACGCCTGGAGATGCGCTCCAGGACCCGAAGGCGAGGGCCCCGATCGTCGCGTTCTCGGATTCCGGCGCCCGCGCCTTCGCCGTGGCCGACCTTACGGCGGCCTACCCGAAGGCCGCGCAGCGGATCCTGCGGGGGGTCGCCATGCTCGATCGGGCGCGCATCCTCGTTCAGGACGAGTTCTCCGCCCTGCAGCCCGGGACCCCCGTTCGCTGGGTGATGGTGACCGGCGCGAGCGTCAGTCTTTCCTCCGACGGGCGCAGGGCGTTGCTTTCGAGCGCAGGGCGCCAGCTCCGGGCCGAGGTGCTCGCTCCCGCCGCCGGGCGGTTCGAGATTCGGCCGGCGACGCCCCCCTCGGCCTCGGAGGTCCAGAATGCCGGGGACTCGGTGCTTGCCATGGAAATCGCGCAGGGGAGCGCGCCGGCCGACCTGCGCATGGCCGTAGTCCTCACGCCCGTCGGCGACCGCTGGCCCCAGGCCCCCGCTCCGGAAATCACGGAGATCTCCACTTGGAAATGAGCCGGTGAGGAGGCGCGCGGCCGCCGCTCTGCGGGCCCGCCGCCCGGGCTAGGGAAGCTTCGCCTGGACGAGTTTGCTTGCGGCCGCAAAGTCGATCAGGGGGGCCTCGGGCTTCGTCTTCAGGAGACCGATCACCTTTCCCATCTCCTTGCGCGACTGGGCTCCCGATTCCTGGATGGCCGCTGCGATGAGCGCCTCGAGCTGGGCGCCCTCGATGCACTTGGGCAGGTATTTTCCTAGGAGCCGGATCTCCGCCTCGTTGGCGGCCACGAGGTCGGCCCGCCCGCCCTTCTCGAATTCGAGCTTGGCGTCGGCCAGGTTCTTGACCGCCCTTCGCAGGGTCCCGATCACGAGCGCGTCGTCGATCGGTTTGGCATGGTCCATCGAGGCGCGCTGGATCGCCGCGTCGGCCGTTCGCAGGGACGTCGTGGCGGCGGCGTCGCGGGCCTTCATTGCCGTGACGACGTCGGCGCGCAGCTGTTCGTAGATTGTGGGCATGGACCTATTGGGAGGCACAAATCGGCATTTCGCAACTTCGGCCCCTGCCGGGCCGCCTCCACGTGTGCGGCGCCTATCTCCAGCGCTCGACGATCTCGGGCAGCTCGCGCAGCGATGCCGCCTGGAAGAACCGCCCCTCGGATGCGGGCGGCATCTCGGCGTGCTCATGGTGCCATGTGAGCCGGTACGGGATGTGGACCCCCGCCCCGCCCAGCGCGAGGACGGGCAGGATGTCCGACTTGAGCGAGTTGCCCACCATCAGGAAGTTGGCCGGCTCGACCTCATGGTGCCGGAGAATCAGCTCGTAGCTGCGCAGGTTCTTCTCCGACACGATGTCGACACCGTGGAACCGGTCCGCGATCCCCGACTTGGCGAGCTTCCTCTCCTGGTCCCTGAGGTCGCCCTTGGTGATCAGGAACAGGCGGTACGACGGGGCAAGGAGCCCGAGCACCTCCGGGGCCCCGTCGAGGAGCTCGACCGGGTGGTCGAGCATGCCGCGCCCGAGCGCCAGGAGCTCGCGAAGCTCGTCCGCGCCCAGCTTCCCGCCCGTCAGCTCGATCGCCGTCTCAATCGCCGAGAGCATGAACCCCTTGATCCCGTAGCCGTAGAGGTCGAGGTTGCGCATCTCGGTCGCGTGCAGCGCGCGCCTGACCGTCGCCGCGTCGTGGTGCCGGGCGAGCAGCCCGCAATACCGCTCGTGCACGAGCTCGAAGATGTTCTCGTTGTGCCAGAGCGTGTCGTCCGCGTCGAACCCGATGCAACGCTGGGGGGCCATGGGCGGGGCTCCGGATCGTCAGGCCTTTGCGCCGCGGCGGAAGCGGTCAAGAAACACGGCCACGATGATAACGAGGCCGATGATTATTTCCTGAAAATAGTTGGGCCAGCCCATTTGCTGCGAGCCGTTGCGAAGGACCGACATGATCAGGGCGCCGATGATCGAGCCGAGGACGGTGCCCGAGCCGCCGTTCAGGCTCGCGCCGCCTATGATGACCGCGGCGATGACGTCGAGCTCGAGCCCGACCGCGACCGTCGGGTCCCCCAGGCGCAGCCGCGAGAGCTGGAAGACGCCCGAGAGGCCGAAAAAGCAGCCCGCCAGGACGAATATCACGACCTTGAGGCGGACGGTCGGGACGCCGCACAGCCGGGCCGCCGCCTCGTTCGACCCCAGCGCAAACACGTGCCTTCCGAAGACCGTCTTCCTGAGCAGGATCGAAGTCGCGGCGGCAAGCACAACCGCCACCCATACGCCGGCAGGAAGGGCCCGCCCCGACGGATCGGCCGTCGTCATCCACCCGCTGATCGGGGAGGTGTCGTAGTTCACCGTCTGGTTGTCGGCCAGCCACTTGGCCGTCCCCCGGCCTATCCCAAGCATGCCGAGCGTGATGATGAATGACGGCATCCGGAGCCCGGCGACCGCCGACCCGTTCAGGAGTCCGATCAGCCCTCCGACGCCGATCGCGGCGACGCACGTCGCCGCCGCCCCCCATCCCCTCTGGATCAGGAGAGCCGCGATCACGCCCGTGAGCGCGACCGTCGAGCCCACGGACAGGTCAATCGCCCCGCTGACGATGATGAGCGTCATCCCGAGTGCGGCGACCGACACGATGACCGTCTGGGTCAGGATGATCTTGATGTTGTGGTAGGAGAGGAAGTGAACCCGCGTCTCCTGGGGGATCGCGAACAGGATGATGACGAGGGCGAGGCCGATAAACGGTCCGGCCTTTCCAAGGATCCGGCGAAGCGCGGTGATCATGGCGCGCTCACTCGTCGCCAACCGCGGCCCGCAGGAGCTCGGGCTCGCTCCACTCGCCCCGGGGCTTCACGGTGACGAGCTCCCCGCGGCGCATGACGGCGATCGTGTCGCACAGGCCGAGCAGCTCGGGCAGGTAGGAGCTGACGAGGATGACCGACTTGCCCGCCGCGGCCAGGCTTGCGATGATCTCATAGATCTCCGCCTTGCTGCCCACGTCGATCCCGCGGGTGGGCTCGTCGAGGAGGAGGATCCGGGCCGGGTGCTCGAGCAGCCGCGCGAACGCGACCCTCTGCTGGTTCCCGCCGGAAAGATCGCCCACGGCCTGGCCCACGTCGCGGCACTTGACGGCGAGCTCGCCCGTCCACCTTCGCGCCGCCGCGGCCTGCCGGCTGTCGCGGATCCATCCCAGCCTCCCGAAGGCCCCTAGCTTTGTCAGGGTGATGTTGTCCTGAATGGACTGGTTTAGCATCAGCCCCTCCTCCTTCCGATTCTCGCTCAGGAACCCCACGCCCTCGTTCCAGCGCCTGCGGGGCGTCCCGCGGCCCGGCGGCCGGCCGAACACCGCGACCTGCCCGGCCGCCGCCGTGTCGAGCCCGAAGATCGTCCTCACGAGATCGGTCCGCCCCGCGCCGACAAGCCCGGCCAGCCCGAAGATTTCGCCCTCGCGCACGCGGAGCGAGGCCGCCTTGAGCCGCGGCGGGCACTCGAGCGCGCGCGCCTCCAGCACGACGGGCCCCAGCCTGCGCGACGTCCTGCGGTACAGGTCGGCGACCGGCCGGCCCGTCATGAGGGCGATCAGCGAGTCCATTCCCGCGTCCTTCATCTCCCCGGCGCCGACAGTCTCGCCGTCCTTCAGCACCGTGTAGCGGTCGCAGGCCCTGCGGCACTCCTCCAGGAAGTGGCTGACGTAGATGATGCTCACGCCCTGCGCCCGCAGGCGGCCGATCACCTCGAAAAGCCTTTCCGTGTCGGACTGGGTGAGGCTGCTCGTGGGCTCGTCCATGATGAGGACCCGCGGCTGCGTGAGGAGCGCCCGCGCGATCTCGATCACCTGCTGCTCGGCGATCGAGAACTCCCCGGCCGCCCTTTCGAGGGGGAAGTGCCCGTATCCGAGGGCGCACAGCGAATCGCCCGCCCGCCGTCGCGAGTCCTTTGCGTCGATCCAGCCCAGGGTGGAGGACTCGAGGCCGAGGAGGATGTTCTCGCGGACCGACAGGTGCGGCGCGAGGCTCACCTCCTGGTAGATCATCGCGACGCCCCTCTTGCGGGCGTCCAGGGGGCTGGTCGGGCGGTACGGCCGGCCTTCGAGCTCCATATCGCCCGCGTCGGCTTCGTGCGCGCCGCTCAGGATCTTGAGAAGCGTGCTCTTGCCGGCGCCGTTTTCGCCTATCAGCGCGTGCACGTCGCCCGCGGCCACCTCGAGCGACACGGACCTCAGCGCCTGGGTCGCCCCGAAGGCCTTGCTGATCCTCTCCAGGCGCAGACGCACGGGGGGGGTCACTTCAGGTACTCCGATAGCGGCGGGTGGATGAGCGCCGAGATCACCGGGTCGTCCATGTTCTCGCGCGTCACGAGGTCCACCCCCGTGTCGATTGAAGACGCCACCGGTTCGTGGCGCAGAACGGCGACAGCCGTCATCACGCCGAGATAGCCCATCTTCAGCGGGTCCTGGACAACCAGGCCCTGGATGTCGCCCTGCCTGAGCGCGCCGACGAGCTGCTCGTTGGCGTCGAACCCGACGAACCGGACCCTCCCGGCCAGGCCCATCTCGCGAAGCGCAAGGAGCGTGCCGTTGGCGGTCGATTCGTTCGGCGCAAAAACCCCGTCCATCTGCTCGCCGAAGCGGTTGAGGAGGTTCTGCGCAGCGCGGTAGGCCGTCTCCGTCGTGGCGCCGCCGTACTGGTCCGTCGAGATGAGCGCGATCCCCGGGAAATCGCTCTTCATGATCTCAAGAAAGCCCGCCTCGCGCTGCGCCGTGCTCTCGGAGCCAGGTTCGTACCGGAGCATGACCACGCGGCCCTTTCCGCCGAGAAGCGTGCCGAGCCTGCGGGCGCCGAGCTGGCCGCCCTTGCGGTTGTCGGTGGCGACGGTGCTCGAGGGCATGGTCGAGTTGAGCCCGGAATCGACGATGACAACCGGGATGCCCGCCTTGACCGCCTCCTCGACGGGGGCGACGAGCGCCCTGTTGTCCAGCGGGGCCAGGACGATGGCGGAGACGTTGCGGCCGATGAAGTTCTCGACGACCTGGATCTGCTGCTCGCGGTCATCCTCGAGAAGCGGGCCCTTCCAGATGATGGTGACTGCTACGCCTTTCGCCGCGAGCTCGCGCTGGGCCTTTACGGCGCCGGCATCGATGGACTTCCAGTACTCGTGGGTCGTTCCCTTTGGAATGAAGGCGATCTGGTAATCGGCGGCTCGGGACTCCTGGGAGAGGGCCCAGCCGGAGACCGCGAAAGCGAGGATAAGGGGGGCGCGCATGGTTTGGTCCGGGGATCAGGGTTCCTGGGGACGAAGCCCCTTCCAGATTTCCCCCGAGGGATAGCTGTGCGCCTCGAGCGATTCGAGCTTCATCGTGATGCTGGTTCCTGGGGCCTTCGGAACCTGGTAGCGGCCGCGGCGGATGACGCACGGGTCGACGAAATGCTCGTGCAGGTGGTCCACGTATTCGATCATGCGGCCCTTGCGCGAGCCGGTGACGCAGATGAAGTCGAAGATCGACTCGTGCTGGGCGTATTCGCAAAGGCCCACGCCGCCGGCGTTCGGGCAGACGGGCACGCCGAACTTCGCGGCAAGGAGCAGCACCGCAACGACCTCGTTCACACCGCCCAGCCGGCACGGGTCGATCTGGCAGCACGAGATCGCCTTGGCTTGGAACAGCTGCTTGAACATCACGCGATTCTGGCAGTGCTCGCCCGTGGCGACGCCGATGCCGAGGGGGGCAAGGGCCCTGGCGATCGCCGCGTGGCCGAGGATGTCATCGGGGCTGGTCGGCTCCTCGATCCACAGGGGGCCGCACGGCGCCAGCGCCTTCACCCATTCGATCGCCTGGGGGACGTCCCAGCGCTGGTTTGCGTCGATCATCAGGGCAAGCTCGGGCCCGATCTCGGCGCGCACGACCGAGCACCGGCGCCAGTCGTCGCCAAGGTCGGCGCCCACCTTGACCTTGAAGCTTGCCCAGCCCTCGGCGAGCGCCTCCTGGCACATGTGGCGGATCTTGAGGTCGGAATACCCGAGCCATCCCACCGAGGTGGTGTAGGCGGGGTAACCCGAGGCTATTATCTCGGATTCCCGGGCCGCGCGCGTGGGAGCCATCCTCTCGAGCATCCCGCCCGCCTCATCGGGGGTCAGCGCGTCGGACAGGTAGCGCCAGTCGACGAGCTCCACGACCTGCGCTGGCGACAGGCCCGACAGAAGCTTCCATAGGGGCTTGCGCTCGATCTTCGCCCAGAGGTCCCAGAGCGCGTTAACGACGGCCGCGGTCGCCAGGTGGATGACGCCCTTTTCCGGGCCCAGCCAGCGGAGCTGGCTGTCGCCGGTCAAGTGCCTCCAAAACGCCCCCGGCGCGCCGGTGAAGGCCTCGACGGGCTGCCCGACCACCAGGGGGCGGAGGGCCACGACGGCGGCGACCACGACCTCGGTCCCGCGCCCGATCGTGAAGGTGAGCCCGTGGCCCTCGAGCCCGTCGGGCCTGTCGGTCCTGAGGATCACGTAGGCCGCCGAGCAGTCCGGGTCGGGATTCATCGCGTCCGAGCCGTCCCTCTCAAGGGAGGTCGGGAACCGGATGTCGCGGACCTCGAGATCGATGATCCGGCTCATCGGCTATCTCCCGGCTCTCCGGCCTCCGTCGGCCATCAGGGCGCTGCCGGTCGCGAAGGCGGTCTTGCCATCAGGCCTGAACATGGTTGCGGGTGTTTTTTGGGGGGCCGGATGTCTCCCAGGGGGCGGCTGATCGTGGGGACGAAGCCCCGGGAATCAAGCGCGGTCGGGGGAGAGTCGCGGGATCCCGGGAGCCGCGGTCAGTCGTGGTGGAAGACCTCGTCCATCGGGGCCCACCATTCACCCGGAGCGCGCGTGGGCAGCGGATCCTGCATCGGCATCATCACGTCCCACCACCTGAGGGTCTCGGGGTCGGCCGCCATGAGCCGCATGTCGGCCTCGTAATCGTCGCCCCAGTACTCGAAGTAGGCGAAGAGCCAGCCCTCCCTGTGGAAGATCGAGTAGTTCGAGACCTTTGACGCGGTGATGCGGTCGAGCACGCCGGGCCACACCGCCCTGTGGAGGCGCCTGTATTCCTCGAACCTCTCGGGCTTCACTCGGAGCATCATTCCGTACCGGCGGTGTTTCCTGGGCTTGGTTTTCATGGGGGGACGGGGGTTGCGCCGCGGTCGCCGGGCGGGGAGGGGTGGTCTCTGGCGAAGGGCGGTGCGGGCAACCGGACGCCTATTTCCCGCTCCGGTCCCGGGGTGCCTTCGGTCGCCGCGGCTCCGCCCCTGCTTCACCCGGGGCCCGTTGCGGTTGCGCCGGCGGCCCCCCGCCGGGATCGCCCGGCCCGAGGACCCGCACCTGCCTCACGAGCTCTGCGCCGCGGACGGCGTGTTCCTCGAGCACCGTCAGCAGCCTCGCCTCTTTTTCGCCGCCCACCTTCTGCCTGAGCAGCTGGACCGCCATGAGGATCGCCGTGAACACGTTGTTGAGATCGTGCGCGATCACGCCGAGCTTTTCGAGGTGGCCCTCGGGCAGGGCGGGCGGCCCCTCCTTGAGGCGGCCGGCCGCGGCCTTCCGGGCGGCCTTGGCCTCGGCGAGGCTTGTCGAGGGGTCCGAAACCCTTGTCTTCATCTCGATATCCCGCGATGGAGCGGCGATGCCCATTCTGGAGGGAGGTCCCGGCGCGGGGTGGTTGAATTCGGTACGTTCATCGCATCCGCTCCAAGTTCGAGTCGCCGGAGCTCAGGGTCGAGTTACCGGAAATGAATCGGAATGCAAGGCATATGCCCGGGCTCTTTGAAGCGGACCCGGTCAGCGCGCTTCGCCGCCTGCGGCCCACTCCGCATCCTTCAGGTTCCAACCGCCGCCGAGCGCCTTGTAAAGCAGCACGACTGCGATGAACTGGTCCCTCCTTGTCTGGGCGAGCGAGGCCTCGGCGGGAAAAAGCAGCTGCTGGGCCGTGAGCACCTCGTAGTAGCTCGCCTTGCCCGCGGAATAGCGCTGGGTCGAGATCCTTACCGCGTCCTCGTAGGCGGCGACGGCGTGTTCCTGTTGTTCGCGCACCTCGGCCAGCCGTTGGCGCGTCACCAGGGCGTTCGCCGCATCGCCGAAGGCGCTGAGCGCGGCCCGCTGGTAGCCGAGCTTCGCCGCCTCCCAGACGGCCTTTGCCTGCTCATACTGCCCGCGAAGCCCGCCGCCTTGGAACACGGGCCCGGTCGCCCCGGCTCCCAGGGACCAAAGCCTCGCCCCGTGCGAGGTGATTTCGCTGAGCTGCGGGCTCACGCCGCCCAGGATGGCGCTCAGGCCTATCCGCGGGAGGAATCCCCCGACGGTGACCCCGATCCCGGCGTTGGCCGCGCGCGCCGCGTCCTCGGCCGCCCGGACATCGGGCCGCCGCTCGAGGAGCGCCGAGGGCAGGCCGGCGGGCACGTCCGGCTGGGCCGGGAGGTCCGCGAGGCGCCCGCCCCTCGCGATCGGGCCGGGGTTGCGCCCGATGAGGACGCTGATCTGGTTTTCCTTGATCGATATCTGGGTCTCCAGGGCGGGGACGCGCGCCGAGCTCGCAGCCATAGCCGCCTCGGCGCTCGCGGTGTCGAGCCTTGAGACGACCCCGCCCTCCAGCCGCCGCTTGAACAGCTTGAGGCTCTCGCCGAAGGACGCGGTCGCCTCTTTGGCGATCGCCAGCTCGTCGTCGAGCTCGAGGAGCTCATAGTAGGCCGTTGCGACGTCGCTCACGAGGCTGAGCAGCACCCCCCGGCGCGCGTCCTCCGTCGCGAGGTACTGGGAGCGCGCGGCCTCGTCCAGCCGGCGGACACGGCCCCAGAGGTCGAACTCCCAGGCCGCGCCCAGGTAGGCATCGAATCCGCTCGAGATGGCGCCCGACTGGATGGCCGGGTTTCCAAGGGAGGCGTTGCGGCCGCGGTCCGCGTTCGCCACATACGCGAGCCCGGGGAAAAGCTGCCCGTGGACCTGCGCGGCGATGGCCCTGGACTCCTCGACCCGGGCGGCCGCAATGCGGGCATCGTACCCGTTCGCAAGCGCGTAACTGACCAGCTCCTTGAGCCGGGCTTCCCGGCAAACGTCCCACCAGGCGAGATCGGCGATCGATCGGTCGCCCTGCGCCGCCTGGTCCCTGAACGAGGCCGGAGCGTTCGTGGAGGGGCGCTTGAAGTCAGGTCCGATTGCGCAGCCCGCGAGGAGGGCCGCGGCCAGGACCGCGCTCTTTTTCATGGGTGAAGTCATCGCGGGCATCAGTGCGCCGTGGGATCCGCCGGGTGCTCGCCTGGCGTCCCGTTGCCCTGGTCCGCAGCGGCTGCCGCGGCGGCGGCCGGCCGCGCCTTGTGCGCGCTGTGCGGCTCGCCCTTGGTCGCCCACATCTCGATCACGTGAAAGGTCACCGGGATCAGGAAGATGGCCAGGGCGCTCGCCGCGAGCATGCCGCCGATGACGGCCGTCCCCATCACCCTGCGCGCCACGGCCCCGGAGCCGCTCGCGAACCAGAGCGGGAGGCATCCGAATATGAACGCGAGCGAGGTCATCAGGATGGGCCTGAGCCGGATCTTCGCGCCCTGCAGCGCGGCCTCCAGGAGCGGAATGCCCTGTTCATACCGGGTCCGGGCGAATTCCACGATCAGGATGGCGTTCTTGGCCGAGAGCCCGATCAGCATGATCAGCCCGATCTGCGCATACACGTTGTTCTCCATGTTCCGCGCGTAGAGGGCCGCGTAGGCGCCGAATACGGCCACGGGGACGCCCAGGAGGACGCTGAACGGCAGCGACCAGCTCTCGTAAAGGGCCGCGAGGATCAGGAAGACGAAGAGCAGCGAGAGGCCGAAGATGGCGAACGGGGGGACTCCCTCCTTGGCCTTCTTCTCCTGGAACGACATGCCGATGTAGTCGAAGCCCATCTCGCGCGGCATAGTCTGGGCGAACACCTCCTCGAGCGCGTCGGTCGCCTGGCCCGAGCTGTAGCCCGGCGCCGCCGAGCCGTTGATCTGGGCGCTGCGGTACAGGTTGTAGCGCATCATGAACTCCGGGCCCAGGCGGCTCTCCGCGGTCGTCAGCGCGGAAAGCGGCACCATGGCGCCGTCGCGGTTGCGGACGAAGAAGCTGTCGAGCCTGTCGGGCCGGTCGCGGTACTCGCCCTCCGCCTCGACGTACACCTGCCATTGGCGCCCGAAGCGGTTGAAGTAGTTCACGAAGTAGCCCCCCATGTAGGCCTGCAGGGTGCGGTAGACATCCGCCAGCGGGACCCCCTGCTTCAGGACCTTGTCCCGGTCCACGTTGATGAAGACCTGCGGGACGGTCGGCAGGAACGTCGTGCTGATGCCCGGCGCGATCTCCCTCCTCTTGCGCGCCGCGTCCATGAACTTGCGGACGTTTTCGGACAGAAACGAGATGTCCCTGCCCGCGCGGTCCTCCAGGACGCCAATGAAGCCGCCCGCGGTCCCGACGCCCGGGATCGAGGGGGGGGAGAAGCTGACCGCGTTCGCGTCGGGGATCTTGCTCAGCTCGCGGGCCAGGTGGGCCCTGATCCCGTCGATGCGCTCCTCGGGCCGCTTCCGCTCGGCCCACGGCTTGAAGCTCACGAAAAAGAAGGCGCTGTACGTGTTGTAGGAGGTGCTCAGCAGGTTGAATCCGATGACGGACGTGTAGACATTCACGCCGGGGGTGTCCTTGAGGACGGCCTCGACCTCGCGGGCGACGTCGGCCGTGCGCTGGAGCGACGAGGCGTCGGGCAGCTGGATCCTGACGTAGTAGTACCCCTGGTCCTCCTCGGGCAGGAACGACCTGGGCAGGCGCCTGCCGAGCAGGAGGGCAGCGGCGGCGAAGCAGCCCAGGGCGCAGAAGCTGACCACCCTCCTTTGGATCAGGTGGCGGGAGAAGCCCACATACCCGCTCTGGACGCTCGCGAACATGCGGTCGAACCAGCGGTGAAAGACGCCGAAGGGGCCCTTTTCCCGGTCCTTGGGGCGGAGCAGCAGCGCGCACATGGCGGGGCTGAGCGAAAGGGCGTTGAACGCCGAGATGATCACGGAAATCGCGATCGTCAGCGCGAACTGCTGGTAGAGGCGGCCGGTGATGCCCGGGATGAAGGCGGTCGGAATGAAGACCGAGGCCAGGATGATCGCGATCGCCACCACGGGCCCCGACACCTCCTCCATCGCCCGGACCGATGCATCGCGGGGCGACATGCCCTCCTCGATGTGGCGCTCGACGCACTCGACCACCACGATCGCGTCGTCCACGACGAGGCCGATGGCCAGCACCAGGCCGAAGAGCGAGAGCGTGTTCACCGAAAACCCGAACACCGGGAACAGGATGAAGGTGCCTATGAGCGACACCGGCACCGCGAGGAGCGGGATCAGCGTCGGCCGCCAGCCCTGGAGGAACACGAACACGACGAGGATGACGAGGAGGAGCGCCTGCCAGAGCGTGTTGGATATCTCGATCATCCCCTCGGACACGGCCCGCGTGGTGTCCAGGGCGATCACGTAGTCCAGGCCAGGCGGGAAGCGCGCCTTGATCTGCTGCATCGCCTTCTTGGCGGCGTTGGCGCAATCGATGGCGTTGGATCCCGGGAGCTGGTAGACCGCGATGTTGGCCGCCGGCCTGCCGTTCACCCGGCCCCTTATGTTGTAGATCTGCGCCCCAAGCTCGACGCGGGCCACGTCGCTCAGGCGCACGACCGATCCGTCGGGGTTGGCGCGGATGACGATCGCGCCGAACTCCTCGGGGGAGGTCAGGCGTCCCTGCGCCCGGACAGAATACGTGAACTGCTGGCCCTTCGGCGCCGGCTCGCCGCCGATGAGGCCGGCGGGGTTGACGGTGTTCTGGCTCTGGATCGCCTGGATGACCTCCCCGACCGTGATGTTGAGCTTGGCGAGCTGGTCGGGCTTCACCCAGTAGCGCATCGCGTACTGGCCGGCCCCGAACACCGACACGTTTGCGATTCCGGGAATGCGCGTCAGCTCGTCGTTGATGTTGATGTAGGCGTAGTTCGCGAGGAACGTGCTGTCGTACGTGTCGTTCGGCGAGTACAGCGCGATGAACATGAGCGGTGCAGCGAGCTGCTTCTGCACGGTGACACCGTAGTTCGCCACTTCCGGGGGAAGCTGCGGGCTGGCCTGGATCACCCGCATCTGGGTCAGGATCAGGTCGGTGTTTGGATCGGTGGCGACGTCGAAATTCGTGATCAGCCGCATCGAGCCGTCGGTGCCGTTGATCGAGTACATGTAGTTGAGGTTGTCCACGCCGCTGAGCACCTGCTCGATCGGCGTGGCGACGGCCTGCTCGACCGTCTGCGCGTCGGCGCCGACGTAGGTCGTGGTGGTGCGCACCTCCGGCGGGACGATCTTGGGGAACTGGGCGATCGGCAGGGTGACGAGCGCCACCGAGCCCAGGATCACCGTGATGATCGAGATGACGATCGCGACGATGGGCCGCCCGATGAAGAACTTCGACACGGCGCGATTACCTGGCGGCGGGCGCGAACGGGACCGGGTGCACCAGGGCGCCGTCCGTGATCTTCTGAACCCCGTCCGCAACGACCCGGTCGCCCGGGTGCAATCCCGACTCGACCACCACCTGGGAGCCGACCTGCGCGCCGGGCTTCACCGTGACAATGTGCGCGCGGTTCGCGGCGTCTACGATGGCCGCCTCGTAGCCTCCCTGAAGCTCGGACAGGGCGCGCTGCGGAACAAGGAGCGCGCCCTTTTCGACGCTCACCGCCGCGCGCACCCGCGCGTATTGGCCGGGGCGCAGGAGCCCGTTCGGATTCGGGAATATGGCCGCGACCCGCAGCGTTCCGGTGTTGCCGTCCACCTGGTTGTCGATCGCGAAGAAGGAGCCCTTCCTGGGGTAGGTGGAGCCGTCGGAGAGGACCAGGTCGAATGCGATGCCGTCCGGGATGCTCGGGGCGCCGGGCTCGCGCCCCCGGAACTCGAGGTAGGCCTGCTCGCTTATGGGGAAGTACGCCTTGATGGGGTCCACGGTCGCCACCGTCGTCAGGACGCTTGTGGAGGGCCCGACCAGGTCGCCGATCTGCGCACGGATGAGCCCCGCGATGCCGTCGATGGGGGAGACGACGCGGGTGAAGCCGAGGTTGAGGCGCGCCTGGTCGGCGCCGGCCCGGGCGGACGCGACCTGGGCCTCGGCGGCGAGCCGGGCCTGGACGGCGTCGTCCAGCTCCTCCTGGCTGATCGCTTTGTCGCTGGCCAGCGGGGTGTAGCGCGCCACGTCCAGCTCGGCCTTTCCGAGCTGGGCCTGGGCCTGGCCAAGCTGGCCCTCGGCCTGCGCGAGCGCCGCGGCGAACGGCCTCGGGTCGATCTCAAAGAGCGGATCGCCCTTCCGGACGGCAAAGCCCTCCTTGTAGACCTGCCTGACGAGATACCCGCTCACCTGGGCGCGGATCTGCGCATTGACGAATCCGTCCAGGGAGCCGATCCATTCGCGGACGATCGGAACGTCCCTCTGCTCGACGGCGATCACCTGGACATCCGGCGCCGCCGGGGACGGATCAGCCTCCTTCCCGCACCCGCCCGAGAGGCCCAAGGCCAGCGCTCCCGACGCAAAGACAAAAGACCGCCGCCCCCACGTGTACGGATCCATCCGCAACCAACTAGGTCAATCGGGCGGCAAGTTCAAGCAGGAGCATGGCGGAATGGGCGCCCAAAGGGACGGGACCCGCCCCCTCCCGCCTGAACCGTCCCGCCGGTCACCAATTGTCCGAGCGGAACGGCGCGGCCGGCAGTCCCGCGTCGTTGTACAGGTTGGCCTCGGGTGAATTGCTCCATGCGTAGCGCACGGCCACGGGCTCGTCCACCCCCGGCGACGACACGAGAAGCGTGGCGCCCTCGATCTCCGCCGTTGCCGGGTGGAACACACGGTCCGTGCCCGCGACCTCGAGCGACTTCACCGCGGCGCCGCGCGCGACCAGCCCCGCCCCCGCGTTCGCGAAGCTCACGCGCAGCGCCTTCCCGGCGCGCGCCTCGCCCGCGAACACCGGGCCGGAAAACCCGCCAGGAATGCCGTACACCTGCGCCTTTGCGATCAGGGCGAGGCGGCGGCCCACGTCCTGCTTGTTGGTCGGGTGAACCTTTTCCGCGTTGCCGATGTCGATGGTGACGGCCATGCCGGTGGCGGGCGCCCCGAGCACCTGGGCCTGGGCCTCCCGCAGGCGCGCCCATCCCCGGTCGGTCACGTCGAGCCTGTCGCCGAAATTCGCGAGCTGCACGAAATAGAACGCCAGGTCGCCCTGGCCCCAGCCGGCCCTCCATGACCGGATGAGCGTGTTGAGCATCTCGGCGTATTCGCCCGCGTGTTCGACGTTGGATTCCCCCTGGTACCAGAGGATGCCGCGCAGCGCGCCCGGCTGGAGGGGCGCGATCATCGCGTTATAGAGCCCGCCCGGCCGCGACGGCGAATCGTCGGTCGCGGGCGGCTGGGGCCAGGGAAGCGTGTTCTTGGTGTGCGTCGCCTCCGCGTCCGCCTCCGCCTCCTGCCATGCCGCCATGTCCGCGGGATAACGGGCCACTCGCTCGGGCGGCCACTCGCTCATCGCCTTGCGCCAGCGCGCGTCGAGGGTCCCGGCGACCGAGGTCGAGCCCCGGGCGGCGTCGCTCATCCAGGACTCGATGGGCGTGCCGCCCCACGAGCTGAAGACGATGCCCACGGGGACGCCGAGCGCCCGGTGGATGTCGCGGGCGAAGAAATAGCCGACGGCGGTGAACTCGCCGACCGTCTTCGGCGACGCCGGCTGCCATCCTCCCGTCTTGGCGGTGGCGGCGGGCGCCGTGGCGACCGCGCGCTCGATCTTGAGCTGGCGGACCAGCGGGTAGTCGGCCGCCGCGACTTCGGCGTCGGCGTTGTCGACTTTGGACCAGTTCCCGGCGACCGTGAACTCCATGTTCGACTGTCCCGAGCAGAGCCACACCTCGCCCACGACCACGTCGTGCACGGTTACGGTGCTCTGGCCGGCGACGACGAGATCCGCGGGGTCGGAGCTCGCGGAGAGGGGCTTCAGGTAGACGACCCAGCGGCCGTCGGCGCCCGCGACCGTGCGCGCCGTCTGGCCGCGGAAGGTGACGGTGATGGGATCGGCGGCGGCGGCGCTGCCCCACACGGGCACCGGCCTGCCCTGCTGCAGGACCGCGTGGTCGCTGAAGAGCGGCGCCAGCTCGACGCTGGCGCGCGCGCTCACGGCGCGGCCGGGCGCGACGCACCCGGCGGCGAGTCCGGCCAGGAGCGCGGCCAGCAGCCAGGCTCCGGCGCGGGTTCGACACGTGCTCGCAGCGTTGCTTCTCATTTGGGTATGGGGTAGGGGTGGACGCTCGATCACCTGATGAATTCACTGCGGATAACCGTCTGGGGAGAAAATGTCCACGAGCACAAGAGTGCCAAGGTAAATGAGATCTATCCGCGCGGGATACACGCGGCCATCGCCGAGGGGCTCCGCACGCTCCTCCCGTCGGCAAGCGTGTCGACCGCCACGCTCCAGGAGCCTGAGCACGGCCTGCCGGCGGAGCGGCTCAGGGACACCGACGTGCTGACCTGGTGGGGGCACCTGGCCCACGACCAGGTGGGCGACGACGTGGTCCGCCGCGTCCAGGCCCGCGTGCTCGAGGGAATGGGGCTGATCGTCCTCCACTCCGGCCACTACTCCAAGATCTTCAGGCGGCTGATGGGCACCACGTGCTCTCTCACGTGGAGGGACGCGGGCGAGCGCGAGCGGCTCTGGGTCTGCAACCCGGGCCACCCGATAGCCCGCGGGATCAACCGCTTCTTTGAGCTCCCGATGGAGGAGATGTACGGGGAGCCCTTTGCGGTCCCGGCCCCCGAGGAGGAGGTCTTCATCTCATGGTTTGAGGGCGGCGAGGTCTTCCGGAGCGGGTGCTGCTGGCGGCGGGGCAACGGCAGCATTTTCTACTTCAGACCGGGCCATGAGACCTTCCCGACCTATCACGATGACAACGTGCGGCGGGTGATCGCCAACGCCGCCGAGTGGGCGAGGCCCCGGGGGGCCTGGGTCGACCCGAGCCGAGATGCCGCCGCGCCCGCCGAGAAGGCGTCGCGGAGGTGACGGGGGCCGGCCGCCGGGCCAGCCGTTGCGCAGCCCCAATCCGGCGCATTGAATCCCCTGAAGAACCTCACCCGCGTGGGCCCCTCCGACCAGAACATCCTCCTCCTGCGCGCCGCGACCGTGCGCTACGGACGGCTGACCGCGCTGCGGGACATCACGCTGAGCATCCCCTGCGGCAGCTCGACCGCCGTTCTGGGAAGGAACGGGGCGGGTAAGAGCACGCTCCTTCGCGCGGTGCTGGGGTGGCAGCCCCTGACGAGCGGGGAGATCCGGATCGGCGACGCCCATCCGCAGCACGCGCGGCCGCGGCTGGCCTACGTGCCGCAGCGGCATGCGATCGACTGGGATTTCCCGATCACCGTGCGGGGCGTCGTCGAGCAGGGCCGCTATCCGTCGCTGGGGCTCTTCCAGCGGATGGGCAGGGCCGACCACGAGCAGGTGGCGGGGGCCCTGGAGGAGCTGGGGATATCCGACCTCGCGTCCCGCCAGATCCGGATGCTGTCGGGCGGCCAGCAGCAGAGGGCGTTCCTCGCCCGGGCTCTCGCGCAGGGCGGGGACATCTTCCTCCTGGATGAGCCGTTCGCCGGCCTCGACCTTTTCGCGATGGAGGAACTGGAGCACATCCTGCGCAACTGGGAGGCCCAGGGCCGCACCGTGCTGGCCGCGGTGCACGACCCAGCGATCGCGCGCCGCTGCTTCACCCGGGGGGTCCTGCTGGACACGGGCCTCGTCGCCGACGGGCCGATCGCCGACGTGCTGTCGCCGGCCAACATCGACCGCGCCTACCGCAGGGAACACTGCGCGCATGACGAAAGGGCCCGGCCCGCGGGGGCGCAAAAATGAGCCCCCACGACCTCCTCATCGCCCCGTTTTCCTACGAGTTCATGCGGCGGGGGCTCCTGTCGGCCATGCTGCTTGGCGTCAGCGGCGGGCTGCTCGGCTGCGTGCTGGTGCTGCGCCGACTGGCTCTCATGGGGGACGCGCTCTCGCATTCGCTGCTGCCCGGCATCGCGGCGGCCTGGCTGCTCTTCGGGACGAGCACGGTCGCCCTCTTCCTCGGAGGCCTGATCGCAGGCCTGCTGACGGCGCTGGGAAGCGCGTTGCTCAGCCGCCTGACGCGGATCAAGGAGGACGCCGCGTTCGGCTCCCTTTTCATCGTGTTCTTCGGCGCCGGGGTGGCGCTGACGAGCAAGCTGCCGACGCGGCTCAACCTCGCGGATTTCCTGTTCGGCAACGTCCTCGGGGTGAGCGCGGCCGACCTGTGGCTCGCGGCCGCCGTGAGCGGCGGCACCGCCGCCCTGTTCGCGGTCTTTTACCGGAGCATCCTGCTCGAGACGTTCGATCCGGTCTTTCACCGGGCGACGGGCGGCCGCGGCGGGCTGGTCCACATGGGCTTTCTCACCCTCACCGTGCTCAACCTGGTGGCCGCCATGCAGACGATGGGGATTGTGCTCGCCCTGGGCCTGTTCCTGCTGCCGGCCGTGAGCGCCTACCTGTGGTGTGACCGTTTCGCCTCCATGCTGCTGCTTTCCATCGGGCTGGCGCTGCTGGGCTCGGCCTTCGGCATCCTGCTGAGCTTCCACGCGGGGCTGGCGAGCGGAGCCTCCATCGTCCTATGCCTCGGCCTCATTTTCCTGGTCTCGGCGCTCTTCAGCCCGCGCTACGGGGCCGTGAGGTCCCTGTGGCGGGGCGGCGTGCGCTGACGCGGAGAATGAAGGCGATCCTTGCCCCAGCCCTGTTCGGCCTCGCGGCATGCACCGCGCTGGCGGGGCAGGGGAGCGCCCGTCCGCTGCGGGTCGTTACCCTGAGCACGGTGCTCGCGGAGATCGCGCGCGAGGTCGGCGGGCGCGAGGCCGCGGTGGTCAACCTCGTCCAGCCCGGCGTCGACCCGCACACGTTCAACCCGTCCCCGGCCGAAATCCGCACGCTGATCGACGCCGATCTCGTTCTCGCCTCGGGCCTGGGGATCGAGGGCTACCTTGGCCGGCTGGTCGCCAGCGTCGGTACGAGGGGCCGCGTCGTCGCGGTCGGGGACGCGCTGCCCGCCGTTATCTGGATGAACCGGGCCGGAACCGGGGGCGAAAGGGACCCCCATTGGTGGAACAGCGTCGACAACATGCTTATCGCCTCCGGCCTGGTGAGTGCGGAACTGGCCCGGGCGCGGCCGGAGTCCGCGGGCGAGTTTGAGCGCAACGCCCTGGCGTACGGGCGCCGGCTCTCGGCGCTCAAGGCCTGGGCCGCCGCGGAAATCGCCGCGCTGCCGCCCGCCCGGCGCCAGCTCGTCACCTCGCATGACGCCTTTGGGTATTTCGCGCGGGACTACGGGTTTGCCGTCCACTCCATCAACGGGCTGTCGAGCGAGAGCGAGGCCGACGCGAAGCATCTCGCCGGCCTGATCGACCTGATCCGGCGCGAGAGGATCCGGGCGGTATTCGCCGAGAGCAGCGCCAATCCCCGGCTCGTCGCGAACCTGATCGGGGAGACGGGCGTGCGCCTGGGCGGCACCCTGTACGCCGACGGGCTCGGGCCGGCGGGCAGCGGCGCGGAGAGCTACGAGGCGATGTACCGGCACAACGTGCTGGCGATCGTCGGGGCGCTGGCCGGCCCGTAGGGCCGCGCCGGCCGGCGGGGCTCCGTCACCCGTCGGTGTCGTTCCCCTTGGGGAAATTGAACTTCACGTCGGTGAACGTCGTGCCCCGGATGGTAAAGCTCCTCAGGACTGCGTCGAACTCTCCCGTGGTCCTGAGCCAGTCGGCCTGGGTCTGGAACAGGGACGTGTCGCCGACCGTCTCACCGGTGGCCGGGTTGGCCACCGCCGCCATCACCAGCGCCCGCGGCGCGCCGGCAACGTCGGCGACTATCTCGAATGACGGCGCGGCGGACCGGATGAAGTTCTCCAGCTCGCCGTCCAGGACGAACGCCTGGAGGGTCCCGGCCGAGGCATCGAGGACGAGCTCGATGTGGTAGGCCTCGTCCCCCAGCACGACCGGCGTGCCGCCGTGCGGCGGATGGTGCTCATGCTTGTGCGGCTGCCCGGAGGAGGCGGTCGACGGCGGCCTTGAGCAGCCGGTGGCAAGCAGGGCGGGCAGAACGACGGCGAGGAGGAGCGGCGCGAGGCGGGCGTTCATGGCGGCGCGGGCCTGGTCAGGATATCGGGGAGAGGTTCTCCGCCACGTCGGTGCGGTAGGCCTTCCATGCCGGCAGGAGCCCGCACACGGAGCAGAGGGCGATCATCCCGAGGGGCGCCCACAGCATGACCGGGCTGTACGCAAACGTCTCGAGAAGCACCCCCGTCTGGGCCTGGATGACGACCGCCACCGCGGAGACGATCCCGGCATAGGCGACAAAGGCCACGGCCATTCCGATCGCGCCTATGGCGGTGGCCTCCAGCACGATCGCGCCGAAGAGGAAGAGCCGCCCCGCCCCCAGGGCGCGGAGTATCGCGATGTCGCGCCGCCTCGAGGCCATCGAGTTGTAGATGGCGACAAGCACGCCGGCGGCGGAAACGACGGCCACGAGGTACGCGACCATCGTCAGGACCTTGTCGAACCAGCTGATCTTCTGGAACAGCTCCGCCATGATCGCGCCGATGGGATAGGCGAACGTGAGCCTGTTGCCCTGCTTGTTGTACATGATGTCGAGCATGAACCCGGCCGAGGGCGAGCGGAGCTGGACGAGCACGGCGCTCACGTCCGTGGCCGCCCTCGGATCGTGGCCGCTCATCGTCTGCAGCCCGTGGATCGGGATCCAGACCACCTTGTCGGCGGGGGTGTTGGAGGGCGCCATGACGCCCGCGACGCGGTAGGTCTCGGCGTGCTGGTTCCTCTCGTCGTAGATGAGGCCGTGGAACGGGTGGAACGTGTCGCCGACCGCCATCCCCAGCCTGCGCGCGGCGAAGCTGCCGATCACGGCCTCCTTTGCGGAGGGATCGAAGGCCCTTCCCGACGACAGGGAGAAGTGCCTGCCGGGCGCGTACTCCACGTCCGTGAAGAACTCGGGGATCGTCCCCACGATCCGGTAGCCGCGCAGGTTGTCGCCGACGGCGATGGGGATGGCCAGCTTCACCGCGGGATGGCGCCTGATGTACTCGTAGTCGGACGCCGGGAGGTTGCCGGGCGAGGCCTCGAGGTGGAAGATGGCGTTGAGCACGAGCTGGAGCTTCGAGCCCCGCGCCCCGAGCACGGCGTCGAAGCCCGTGTTCACCTGGGTGAACGTCCTCTGGGACTGCTCCTTCACCACCCAGACGGACATTAGCAGCCCTCCGGCCAGGGCGATGGACAGCGCGGTTATGGTGGTGGAAAGGGCGTGCTGGCGAAGGCTGCGCCTGACGATGAGTGCGATCGTCATGACGAGGCCTCCTTCAGGGCGACGTTCAGCCCGGCGAAGTCCCGGACGTTCTGGAAGGTGCCGAGGACATCGGGGTCGTGGCTGACCAGGAGAAGGGCCGCGCCGGTCTCCAGGCAAGTCTCGCGGACCAGTTCCAGCGCCTCGCGCGCGTTCTTGCGGTCGAGGTTGCCGGTCGGCTCGTCGGCAAGCACGAGCTTGGGGCGCTTCGCGAGCGCGCGGGCCACGGCCACGCGCTGCTGCTGCCCCGAGGAGAGCTGCCGCGGAACGTGGTTCAGGCGGTGCGACAGGCCCACGCGCCCGAGGAGCGCCAGAGCCTGGGACCGGTCCCCGCGGACCCCGAACGTCATCCCCAGCATGACGTTCTCGAGGCAGGAGTAGCCCTGGAGCAGGTTGAAGGTCTGGAAGATGTAGCCGATGCTCGACCCGCGCAGCAGGTCGCGCCTGTGCTCGCCCAGGGCGGCCATGTCGGCGCCGCCGATCCGGATCGAGCCCGAATCGGGGGCGAGGATGCCGGAGATGAGGTTGAGGAACGTGGTCTTGCCCGAGCCGCTCTCGCCGCGCAGGGCGATGTGCTCGCCCATGGCCAGGGTGAAGTCGGGCACGTCGATGATGAGCCTGCGCCCGCCGTCCGGGGCGGGGAAGGACTTCCTCAGTCCGCTCAGGTGGAGCAGCTCCGATCCGGGGCTCATGGGGAGGGCGGCCTGCACCCGAGGAGCGTCCACGCCGGCAACGGGGTTGGATTCCGGCCGCCGGCCGGCTGTGTCGGGGATTCAATCACAGATGGGGGGAGATTCGATAGCCAACCGGGGAACCATGGCTGCGAATCCACGGCAGAGCAAAGATTTTACTGACAGCGCATGCGCAGCCGTCCGGCGAGCGACTGGAAGGAGAGACTGGAAACCCGATATGGTTCGATGTTGCACAGGTGTCTCGCAACCGACCCTTTCGAACACTCGGTGGACTCGCGAATACGCGCGCAATTCGGCTTTCGCAGAGGTTGACGCTACCCCAGCAACGGATGGGGGGCATACGGCAAGTATTCGATGCGATCCGCCCAATCCCAATCCACCGCCTCGTGCCAGAAGTCTACCAGCAAGCGGGCCTGCTTGCCATAGGCGATGGCAGGTACGGAACGGCGGAATAGAATGACGCCCGCATGACCCATCCCCTCGCGCGTGAGTGCTCCCGCATGCATCGGAATGCTGGCGCGATCAAAGCCCACAAGGATGATTCTTGATTCGCGCAGGGCCATCAGAAGCGCCGGATCCTTCACCGACAGGTATGCACCGTTCTCCCAGTCTGAAATGTGGATGATCGGAAAGCCGGCCTCAAAGCGCCGGCAAGCGGCAACGAACCGGTGCGCGGTGTTTTCGTCCGCGAGGAGACGCGCCTTCACGCGCCGACTTCAGCTTGCCGCTGCTGTTCGACCTCAACCGCATACGCCTTGGCAAATGCCAGCGCACACCGCACCAATGCCGGTGGCCAGCGGAAGTGCCGGGCCGTCTTGGCGACTGTCTTGGCTTCAAGGTGGACCTCCACCACCTCCCAGATTCCAACGCGATGGCCGAGCACATATGCCTCCCGGCCGCCGACCGAGTCGCGAAACCCGACTCCAGGATACTCCTCTTCCAGCGCCTTTTCCTTCAGATAAAGGCTGCCCAAGGTGGCTGCTTCCATATGGCGGCGCTTTGCCTGGCGGCAAAGCAACGCAGCGTGGTCTTCGTCAATCCGGCAAGACTGCACAATAGTGGCCATGCCTGAACGGTCGTATACATTGTAAACGATGTCAAGGCTCCTGCGCAGCCCGTGGGCCTGAGCATCCAGGCGCAATCCATCGCCGGGCCGGGGCGAGGCACCGCATTTGCGCGCATTCGGGTCCGGCCCCGCTGGGCCAGGGAGGACCGGTTTCGAGACGCCTCACATAAGAAGCGGCCATGGGCGCTGATTCTGATCGCTAGGCCATGAGGCAGGTCAGCCGCTCACACGGAAGGCTCGGCGCCTCATCTTTCGACGGCCGCTCCGAGGCTTCAATTGAATGAGCGACGCAACGGGCGCGAAGTTGACTCCCAAAACGCGCTTGCGCAAAGTCGCGAAGCCCCATGACAAGCGGCCGCTCCACCGCACTCGCTTTGGCGGCCGCCGCGGTTCTGGCCCCAGCATCCCCAGGAGCCGGGGACCGCGCGCCCGGGCCGGACGGCGCGGGGCGCGCCGTCCCCACGGTGCTCGAGTACCTTCAGGCAATTGGCGGGCGATGCACGGTCGCGGGCATCCACAACCGCGAGCCGAACAGCCGGCCCGACCTGCAGACGAACCGGATCCACGACCTGGTGGGGCGCTATCCCGGGCTCTGGAGCGGCGATTTCCTGTTCAAGGGCGAAGACGTCAACAGCCGCTGGGCGATGATCCACGAGTGCAGGAACCAATGGGACCGGGGATCGATCGTGCAGCTGATGATGCACGTCGCCCCGCCGAACCAGCCCGAGGTGTGCGCCTGGGAGGGCGGAGTGCTGAGCCACCTGAGCGACCCGGAGTGGAGCGACCTCACCACGGACGGCGGGGCGCTCAACAGGGCCTGGAAGTCCCGCCTGGACGGCTATGCCGCGTACCTCGCGTATCTCAGGGACAGCGGCGTGGAGGTCCTCTTCAGGCCGTTCCACGAGATGAACCAGGGGAAATTCTGGTGGGGAGGCAGGAGGGGGCCCGGCGGCACGGCGCGGCTCTACCGGCTCACCCGCGACTACCTGACGAGGGAGAAGGGGCTGACCCGCCTCGTCTGGGTCTGGGACATGCAGGACATGAGCCGCGACTTCCAGGACTACAATCCCGGGAGCGGCTACTGGGACATCTTCGCCTTCGACGTCTACGGGGACGGGTACGACCGGAGCTGGTACGACTACATTCTTCCGATCGCCGGGGGGAAGCCCATGGCGATCGGGGAATGCGCCCGGCTTCCGACGGCCGCCCTGCTGGCCTCGCAGCCGCGGTGGTGCTTCTTCATGAGCTGGGCCGAGCTCACCTTCACCGACAATTCGAGGGAGCAGATCATGGATCTGTACCGGTCGCCGAGGATAGTCACCCGGGAGCGGCTGCCGGCCTTTGGGCGCCGCGCGGCGCCCCCCGATTCCCGGGTGGACACGTCCGGACGGTGATCAGACTTGGGCCGTGGCCGCCGGCTGCGTGCAGGCCCCGTGGCGGTCTTGCGCGGTCTTTATGAAATCTTAATGCATTTAGGCCGCGATTTAGCTCACACCTCCTCCCATGCGGGGCTAGCATGGTGGGTGACATGTCATCCGTTTCGACAATCGGGCGGGCATACGCAGGTGCCCCGAGTCCTGCTCAGGCGGCGCCTGACGACCCGGCTCCGCTGGCCGGCATCGCATGCTGCGGCGAGCTGCCCGCGAGGGAGGGGCTTGGGCCGCCCCTCGAGGACGAGCTGCCGGCCGGCCATCTCCTGGACGGCCGATTCCTGATCCAGGAGGCGATCGGCCGCAGCGGAATGGCGACCATATACCGGGCCGAGGACCGGACCGACGGCGGCCGCAGCGTCGCGGTCAAGGTGCCGCTCAGGAGGGTTGAGAGCGACCCCGTCTCGTTCGGGCGCTTTGAGCGCGAGGGGCGCATCGGCGAGGCCCTAAACGATCCCCTCCTGCTGAGGTTCATCCGGGTGACCAGTCCGAAGAGCCGCCCGTACATCGTCACGGAATACGTGGACGGATGCACGCTCGCGTATGTCATCCACTGCACGCGGCCGGTGCCGGAGCGGGACGCCCTGAGGATCGCAAGCGTCGCATGCCGGGCGCTGGGGCACATGCACGCCAGGGGAATCATCCACCGGGACCTGAAGCCGGCGAACATCATGATCCGCCGGGGGCAGACGCTCTGCCTCATGGACTTCGGGCTTGCGGCGGAGATAGACACCGGGGTGCGCATCCTCGCCGGGCTGGCCCCCCTGTTCGGCACCCCCGAGTACATGGCCCCCGAGCAGGTCCGCAACAGGCGCAACGACGGACGCACCGACATCTACAGCCTCGGCGTGATCCTGTACCAGATGCTCACGGGGTCCCTACCGTTTCAAAACGAGGATCCCTGGGCCGCCGCGCAGCTGCGCGTGACGGGGGACCCTGTGGCCCCTAGGTCCCTGAACCCCGGCATATCCCCCGAGGCGGAGGAGATCGTGCTCCGCGCCATGCGGCGCAGGCCGGATGAGCGCTACCAGACGGTTGCGGAGTTCCAGGCCGACCTTGACGCCCCGGAGAGGGTGCATGTCACGGGCCTTAGCGGGCGCCTCCAGGCTCCGAGATGGCGGCTGAGCCTGCAGGGCACGCCGCTGCTGTCCGGCGCCCTGATTGGCATCGGCGCACTCATGACCCTGGTCGCGCTCTTCCTCGTGCTCAGCCTCCACCGGTAGGCGCCCGTCGCCCACGGGAACGCCGGGCCCCCCCGCCGCGGCTCACCCGCAGAGCGGCACCTCGAGGGGAATGATCGCGTGGCGGCGCAGCTCCACACCGCGCAGGAAGGCGATGATCGCGCGCTCGCCGATGCGGTCTCCCGTGAGGAGCTTGTGCAGGGCGTCGACCGCCGGTGTCGGGGCGCCGTCCAGGGAGAGCAGGATGTCACCCTCGGCGAGCCCGGCCCGCGCCGCCGGGCTGGCGGGCTCCAGGCCCGCGACCAGGATCCCGGTCTGCTGGGTGAGGCGGTGGTGGTGGATGAGCTTGCGCAGGAGCGGCACGGTCTGGCCGGCCACGCCGATGAAGCTGCGCCGGATGCGGCCGTCCTTGATGAGCCATGCGGCCACCCACCGGGCGGTGTTGCTCGCGATGGCGAAGCAGATCCCCTGGGCCGGGCGGATGATCGCGGTGTTGACTCCGATCACCTCGGCGCGGGTGTTGACGAGCGGCCCGCCCGAATTGCCGGGGTTGAGCGCGGCGTCGGTCTGGATGACGTTGTCGATGAGCCGCCCGGACGCGCCGCGCAGCGAGCGGCCCAGCCCGCTCACGATTCCGGCGGTGACGGTCTGCTGGAAGCCCATGGGCGAGCCGATCGCGATGGCGATCTGGCCGGGGCGAAGGGAGCCGCTGTCGGCCAGCTGGAGGTGGGAGAGGTCGTCGGCGCTCACGCGCAGGACCGCGAGGTCCGTGTCGGGGTCGTCGCCGACAAGGTCAGCGGGGAGCCTCCGGCCGTCGGCCAGGAACACGCTCGGCTGCCGGGCGCCGTGGACGACGTGGCTGTTGGTCAGCAGGTAGCCGTCGGGCGAGATGAGGAAGCCGGAGCCGGAGCCGGCCGGGCCGCCGTCGCTGCCGACCTCGATGTGGACGACGGCCGGGTGGGCGGCCGCGACGGCGCCGGAAACGGCGTCCGAATACGCGTCGATCAGGGTTTCGTCGGCGGGCGGGGCCGGCGCGTCGGACAGAAGCGAGGCGATCATTTGCGCAATGAGTGCGCGAAGCGGCGCATTTGCAAACGGGGCGGGGCCGGGCGGCTCGCCCGTCGGCGCATGGAGGATCCCCCCCTTCAGCGCGTTCTGCGGTAGACGAGGAAGGTCTGGTCGTAGGCGAGGAGGGACCGGCCCGGCGCGTCCCCCATCGCCGAGACCCTCGCCGACTGGTCGAAGATCCGCGCCAGATGGTATGTTCCGTCGGGGCCGTTCGACAGCAGTCCCGGCGCCCGCGAGGAGGCCCGGGAGGCCTCGCTCGGCCGCAGGACGACCCAGACGGGATTCACCTCGCGGATCAGGGCGTCAAACTCGTCCATCCCCACCTTCCTCCGGGCGGCGACGACCTCCGTCGAGGCGAGGCCGGGAAAGTCCAGCATCCTCAGGTTCGAGAAATAGCCGATGTAGCCGAGAGACTCCAGGAAGACGGTGTCGCCGGGGGCGGCGTTGTCGCGGAGCCAGAGTCCGATCAGCCGGCGGCTTCCGTCCTCGATGATGACCTGCTGGAGGCGCATGGCGTTCGCCATCAGGAGGCTGACCCCAGCCTGGAAGGCCACGATCCCCAGCACGCCGTACGCCACGAGCGGCCGGAGCACGGCCGCGGACGGCGCCCGCGCGGCCGCCCCGCTGGCGCCGATCAGGCCCGTGAGGTCGCAGATCACAAAGCCCCACCCGATCATGGCCGCCAGGGCGTACGGCGGGACATACCACGGCGCGCCGGGGGCGCAGACCGCGTAGATGGATCCGAGGAAGAGCCAGAGGGAGACGGTGCGCGCCCATCGTCCACCCCAGGGGTTGAGCCAGTAGTACCAGACCGGCAGCGCGAGCAGGCGCCACAGGCTGTTCGCCGCGAAGCCCCATTCCTCCCACGGGGCCATCTCGATGTTCGTCGGAGCGAAGAGGACCCGGTGGAACACGCCGTAGGTGATGATCTGCATCGGCGCCCTCCAGGCCGACTCGAGGACGGGGCCGAGGCCCGTCGGGAGGCCCAGGCCCTTTGCGACGATCGTGTGGGGGACCGGCGTGCCGTAGTACCAGGCGGCCCAGAGTAACCAGGGCAGGTAGAGGGCCGCGGCGACCGCGCCGGCGCGAACCGCCCGCACGGCGAGCGCCTGGCGGCTCCCCCAGTCGCCCGCGAACAGAAGGACGGCGCCATAAAAGGCCGCGATCTGGATGAACGCGTCCGGCCTGGTCCACATCATGCCCGCCCAGGCGACGCCCAGCCACAGCGTGCCGCCCCCCGAGATCACGAGGTAGGCCTGCCAGCCCAGGAAGAAGAGGAGGTAGGGCGTCTCCATCCCGTTCGCCGTGAAGTCGATGGTCTTGGCGTCGAAGGCGAACAGGCCCACGCACGCGGCCGCCGCGGCGGCCGGCCATTGGCAATGGCGGGACAGTCGCCAGAGGATCACGCCGGTGCCGCTGAGGGCGCACGCGCCCAGGGCCCGGAAGATCCAGATGACAAGCAGGTCGCTCCGGCAGCGCGTCAGCCACGCGATGGCCGCCGGAATCAGCGCCTGGAGCGGCGACGTGAACGTCTGCAGGCGTTCGCCCGCCGTGAACACCAGGCCGTTGCCGAGGGCGAGGTTTTTGGACGACCGGTACGTGATGTAGAAATCCTCCCAGACATGGTGCGTGTAGGCCGCCCATCCGAGGGTGATCAGCATGATGCCCGCGAAGATGCCCGCGCCGACCCAGGGGGACGCCCTGGAACTAAGCTTCATGCGGGCGAGTTCATGGCCGCCGGCGGCAGTTGCAATCCCATTGTCCTGCGGCGGGGCGGCGGTCCCGGGAGGCAACTGCGGTCTTGTGAATTTGGCCGCGCGTTGGCATCAGAGACCGCAAGCCTGGATGGCCGACGAAACCCGTGAGCCTCAAGATCTGCATGGTCGGGTGTGGCAGCTTTGCGCGGCAGTGCCATGGGCCGGCCCAGCGCGGGTACCGCGCATCGCATCCGAACGCGGAGCTGGCCGCGTGCTGCGACGTCGACCCGGGGCGCTCGCGGGAGTACTCCGAGGCGTTCGGGTTCGCGCGCTGCTATTCGGATACGCGCGCGATGCTCTCGGACGAGAGCCCCGACGCCGTGGTCATGGCCGTTCCGCCCGCGGCCGCGTGCGCGGAGGCCTGCCCCGTGCTCGAGAGGGGGATCCCGCTGCTCCTCGAGAAGCCCCCGGGGATGACCGCCGGGGAGCTGGGGCGGCTGATCGCCGCGGCGGGGAAGGGAGGGGGGAAGGCGCAGGTCGGCTTCAACCGGCGCTACATGCCCGTAATGCGCAGCGCCAGGGGGATTCTCGACGGGGCGTTCCCCCCCGGGTCCGTGGGGCGGATCGACTACGAGATGGTCCGGCTCGACCGGTGGGATCCCGACTTCTCGACCACCGCCGTCCATGCGCTCGACGCGGCGCTCTTCCTGGCGAGGAGCCCCTTCCGGTCCGCCGAGATCCGCTTCCAGGCGCATAGGCGCGGGGGCCGGGAGGCGGCGGACGTCGCCGTCGAGGCGCAATGCGCCTGCGGCTCGCGGGTGCTGGTGGGCATCCGGCCGGTTTCCACGGAGAACGCGGAATCCGCGACGATCCGCGCGGAGGGCCAGTCGCTCGTCCTGCGGATCCCGGTCTCCCCGCAGTCCGAGGGCGACGGCTGCGTCGAGCACTGGCGCGCCGGCGCGCTTGCCTCCTCGTTCTCCGACCGCGGCTTCGGCGCACTGGACAGGCTCGGCGTGTCCGGTGAGACCGAGGCATTCCTCGACGCCGTTCGCTCCGGGGGCCCGGTCTCCCCGGGCCTGCGGGACTGCCTCCAGCAGGTGGCGCTCATGGAGGCGATCCGCGCCCGCCGGCCGGGCCCGATCGATTTCGAATCGCGCTGAGGAGGCCCATCCGTTTCCGTGCATCCCGTGACCCCCATGTTTGCGCCGGGCGCGCCTCTCCTCGGGACGATCGTCATCCAGGACAAGACCACGGTCTTCGCCGTCATCGCCGGCTACCTGCTGATGCTGATCTGCGTCGGCGTGGCGTTCCGGCGCTTCAGCAAGGACACGAGCGACTACTTCCGCGCCGGCGGCATGGCGGCGTGGTGGCTCATCGGGGGCAGCGTGTTCATGCGGCAATTCAGCGCCTGGACCTTCACCGGCGCGGCCGGCGCCGCGTTCCAGGCGGGCTGGAGCCTGCCGTTGATGTTCGGAGCGAACGTCGTGGCGTTCCTGTCCATCGCGATCGTCACCGGAGCATGGTTCCGGCAGCTGCGGTGCGTCACCGCCGTCGATCTCATACGCCTGCGGTTCGGCGCCGGCCTTGAGCAGTTCGCGGCGTATCTCGGGATGGTGACGGGGCCCATCTACGGGGGAATCCAGCTCTACGGGCTCGCGATCTTCACGTCGGTCCTGCTGGGGACCAACATCTACACCACGATCGTCGTGCTGGGCGTCGTCGTCCTGTTCTATGCGGGCGTCAGCGGAGCCTGGGCGGTGATGGCGGCCGACTTCATCAAGGCCCTGGTGCTGCTGCCGATAACCGTGCTGGTCGCGGCCGTCTGCCTGCATGCGGTCGGGGGCGTGGGGGGATTGCTCGCCGCCATACGGCATGCCGGCCTTTCCACCGCCTACGCGCCGTTCAAGGCGCGCGAGGTGGTCGCCACGATGAAGGGGGTCAACCCGGGGTGGTTCACTTGGGCGTTCTTTCTCGCGTGGTACGGAAACGCCGTCTTCACCGCCAACGAGCCGTCCTCCTCCGGCAGGTACCTCGGCGCGAAGGACGGCGGCGCGGCCCGCCGGGCCGCGCTCCTGGCCGCCGGCCTCTTCATCCTCGGGCTGTTCATCTGGTTCATCCCGCCCATGACCGCGCGCCTGCTGATCGCCGACGAGGTCGCGGCCATGCCGCTTCCAAAGCCGGTCGAGGGGGCCTACGCGGCGATCGCCATCCATTTCCTTCCCGCGGGCCTGGTCGCGCTGGTTCTGGTCGGCATGTGCGCCGCCACCATGAGCGCGCTCGACGTGGGCCTGAACTCGCTGGCCGGCAACATCACGCAGAACGTGTACCCCGCGGCCTGCCGCGCGCTCGGGGCCGCCCCGATGGAGGGGCGCGCTAGGCTCATGCTCGGCAAGGCGGTCACCGCCTGCTGCGCCGCCGCCGTCATCGGCTGCGCCGCGGGCATGGCCAGGTTCGGCCGCGGCGGCATCTTCAACATCCTCATCGACGTGATGGCGACCGTCGCCGCCCCCCTCTCGGTGCCGCTCGTGCTGGGCCTCTTCCTGCGCCGCGTGCCGTCGGCCGCCCCGTTCGCCTCCATCGGCGCGGGCCTGTGCGTCTCGCTCGCCATCTACCTTTCGCCGCGGCTCCTGGGAACCACGCCGTGGGTCTTCCAAAGCCAGGTGGGGACGGTCATGGCCGTGAGCCTGGTCAGCTTCCTGGCGGTGCGGGCGCTGGCGACGCCGAGCGAGGAGGCGCTCGCGCGGGAGCGGGAGTTCTTCTCGAGGCGCGACCGCCCGGTCGACTTCGCCGCCGAGATCGGCGAGGGCAACGACGGCCGCCAGCTGCGGGTCGTCGGCGCGTTCGGCACCGCACTCGGCCTGGCGATCCTTCTTCTCCTGATTCCCGCCAGCAGCGCGGGCCACGGGGGAAAGATCTGCGCGGTCGCTCTCTTCACGTTCGCGATCGGCGCAATGATGGCGTGGCTCGGCTTCCGGGCGGGCCGGACCGCGCCGCACGCGGGATGAGGAGCCAAAAGGCGCGTTACCAATGAACACCTCCATGGACGGAAGATTCCTAGGGATGGCGCGGGAGTGCCGGCGCGCTCTCCTCGACGACGTCATCCCGTTCTGGGAGAGGCACTCCATCGACAGCGAGTGCGGCGGCTTCTTCTCCTGCCTCGCCCGCGACGGGTCGGTCTACGACACCGACAAGTTTGTCTGGCTGCAGGCGAGGCAGGTGTGGACGTTCTCGATGCTCTGCAACCAGCTGGAGAAGCGCGATTCCTGGCTCCGGATCGCCCGGCACGGGGCGGAGTTCCTTGCGCGGCACGGCGCCGACGGGGAGGGAAACTGGTACTTCAGCCTCGCGCGCGACGGGCGGCCCCTCGTGCAGCCCTGCAACATCTTCTCGGACTGCTTCGCGGCCATCGCGTTCAGCCAGTTCGCCCGGGCTGCGGACGACGCCGACGCCAGGAGGGTGGCGGAGCGAACGTACCGCAACATCCTCGGCCGCAGGGCCAATCCCAAGGGCGTGTACGCTAAGGCGGTCCCCGGCACGCGCCCCATGATCTCGCTGGCGCTGCCCATGATCCTGGCAAGCGTGACGCAGGAGCTGGAATGGCTGCTCCCTCCCGGGACATTCGACCGCGCGCTCGACGCGTGCGTCGACGAGGTCTTCGCGCCGTTTCTGGACGGGGAGAGGCAGGTCCTCCACGAGCACGCGGCGCCGGACGGGGCGAAGCTGGACTGCTTCGAGGGGCGCCTGCTCAATCCGGGCCACGGAATCGAGGCCATGTGGTTCATCATGGACATCGCCGAGCGGAGGGGCAGCCGGCCCCTGGCGGAAAGGGCAGTCGAGGTAGTCCTGCGCACCCTGGAGCTAGGCTGGGACGACGAGATGGGGGGGATCTTCTACTTCCTGGACGCTCACGGCCACCCGCCCCAGCAGCTGGAGTGGGACCAGAAGCTGTGGTGGGTCCACGTGGAGGCGCTCGTCGCCCTCCTCAAGGGCTACCGGCTGACGGGCCGGGAGGCCTGCTGGTCGTGGTATGAGCGGGTGCGCGCGTACACGTGGGGGCATTTCCCGGATCCCGAATGCGGCGAATGGTACGGGTACCTGAACCGGCGCGGGGAGGTGCTGCTGCCGCTCAAGGGCGGCAAGTGGAAGGGATGCTTCCACGTCCCGCGCGGCCTATACCTGTGCATGAGGGAGCTTGAGAAGCTTGGCGCGGGCCAGCCCGGCAAGGAGGCGGGGCCGCCATGAAGCGCGTTGCCGTGCTGCCGATGGACGACCGGCCGGTGAACTACGACTACCCGCGCTACCTCTCGCGCGCCGCCGGGATGGAGGTCCTGCTGCCCCCGCGCGAGTGGCTGGGCAACCCCTGGCGCGCAAGCCGGCACGCCGAGCTGGTGGAATGGCTGGCGCGCACGGCCCCCGGGGCGGACGCGGCGGTGGTCGCGATCGACACGCTGGCCTACGGGGGCCTCATCCCGTCGCGCACCTCGGCCGAGCCGGCCGAGGCCGTGCTGGCCCGGCTTGAGATTCTGCGCCGCCTCAAGGCCGCCCATCCCGCGATGCCGATCCTGGCCTCGAGCGTCGTCCTTCGCATCTGCCGGTCGGACTCGAGCGAGGAGGAGAAGCCGTACTGGGCCGTATACGGAAGCCGGATGTTCCGGCTCTCCTCGCTTGAGCACAAGGCCGAGCTAGGCGACGCCACGCCGGCCGAGATGGCCGCCCGGGACTCCCTGCGCGCCGAGATCCCCGACGAGGTCTACCTGGACTACCGCCGCGGGCGCGCCCGCAACCACGCCGTCAACCGCGCGATGCTGGACTGGGCCGCCGAGGGGGTCTTCGACTACCTGATCCTCCCCCAGGACGACACGGCGGACCACGGCTGGAATGTCGCCGAGGCGCACAGCCTCCAGGCGCTTATCCGCGCCCGCGGAATGGGCGGCCGGGCGATCACGTATCCCGGGGCCGACGAGATCGGCTGCCTCCTCCTGGCGCGCTACGCCTGCCGCGAGGCCGGGTTTTCTCCCAGGATCTGGCCGCGATACTCGGGGGTGTCGGGCCCTGGGGTGGTGACTGCCTACGAGGACCGGCCCCTCCACGAGCTCCTGAAGGCGCACCTTGCGCCGCTGGGCGGGTTCGTCGCCGATTCGCCGCAGGAGGCGGACATCGCCCTGTTTGTAAATGCGCCCGTCGAGAGGCAGGGAAACGGGGACAGCCAGTGGCTGATCCAGCGCGGGATCGGCTCCGTCCGGGCGCAGCTGCCGCCGGCGTTCCATCCGTGGCTTGAGCGGTTCGCTGACACCGAGGGATTCCGCGCCACCCGCCGCGAGATGCAGTCGCCCGGCCGCAACCCCGAGGAGTTCGTGCGCGCCCTGCTGGGGGCGCTGGCCTCCGGCCGGCCCGTCGCGGTGGCCGACGTGGCTTATGTCAACGCCTCCGACCTCGTCCTGGGCGACCTCCTGCGCCAGCAGCCGGCGGCGGCGTCCCTGGCGGCCTACGGCGGATGGAACACCGCCGGGAACACCCTGGGCACGGTCCTCGCCCAGGCCGTCATACGCGCGATCGCGCTGCGCGCCGGGCCCACGAGGGAGCAGCGGGCCGCGCACCTCGAGTTCCTTTTCCTGCGCTTCCTGGATGACGACCTGTACCAGGGCCGGGAGCGCACGCGCTGCATGGTCGAGGACCTTCCCGCCGCGGGCATCTCCCCGACGATGGAGCGCCTGCCCGACGGCGCGGCCGCCGGCATCGAGGGCCGCGTGGAAGCCCACCTGTGCGGCGCGGCCGCCGGCCTGCGCAACCTCTTTGTCAGCTCGCGGCTGGTGCGGGACGTGCGCGTCGACCACGTCCATCTCCCGTGGAGGCGGCTATTCGAGGTGGGCTTCGACGTGCAGGTCGAGCTCGATTGAGCCCGGGGCCCGAGCTACCTGAAGTCTCCCCGGAAGGATGCGATGATCCGGCCGCTGAAGCTGGTGGAACAGCTCGATGAGCCTATCTGGTTCCTTCCGACCACCACGGTCTCGTCCGGGGCGTCGTAGAAGGGCGTCCTCAACTCGAACACCTTCTGATTGTCCAGAGTGAGCTCGAGTTTTCCCGCGGCGTCGGACCATCGCGAAGGCGAGACATTGGCTGGCCGGCCGGAGGCTGGGTAAAAGCAGCCGAAGCTGACGACCAGCTTCTGCTGGACCCCCGGCCTGATCTCGACGGGGCCGCTTGTGGGCCCGCCATATCCCCAGTGGTCCAGGGTGAACGTGACATGGCGCGAATCGACGTAGTTGACCACCAGGACGTCGCCGCGGCCGGTGTATCCGGAGGAGACAACGGGCTCGCTCGCGCCCGGGCGCCCGGCGGGGAATTCCAGCACGATGTCGAGGGGACCGACCATGGGCGCCGTCGCCATCGCGTTCCAATCCTGGCTGAGGTACCGGATCCCCAGGATCTCGCCGGAAAACCTGGCTCCCAAGGCTGCCTGGGTCGCCGCGCCGGAGCCGATGGACGGCCGGACCGCAAACGGGGGATGGAACCGCTGCGCCGTGTCGATCACCGGGGTCCCGTCGAGGCTGACCCTCAGGTGTGTGCCGAACGCCTCGAGCACTTTTGGGGGGACGGCGTCAAAATACGGGTCGCCGGCCGGCGGATAGAGCGTCGGCATTTCCACGGTGATGCGGTGGGGCCTGCCGTAATCGACCGGAATCGCGTCCGTCACCGGTCCCCCGAAGCCGGCGTGCTCGAATCCGATGACGATCTTGTCGTCCGATACATAGTACGCGTACAGGTAGTCCGACAGGAACTCCGAGCCGGTGATCACGAGCGGCTCCAGCTTGCCCTTCCTGCCGGCCGGAAATCTGACAGTGAGCTCCAGGGGCCCGTAGGTCCGCCCGGTCAACCTGTCGAATACGTGGCGGGGGTAGTTGAACGCGTGCTCGAGCCTCCGAAAGAGGGCCGGATAGCTGACGCGAAGCAGCTCGTTATGCCCGAAGGAAGCGAAGACGTTGAACAGGACCGACCAGGCCAGCAGCACCCAGCAGGCCCCGGTGGCGATCCGCCGCGCGAGCCCTGAAAAACGTTCCCGCAGGCCCCAGAATCCGATGACGCTCAGCACGATGAACCCCGGGAGGAAGTCGACCATGTAGCGGTTGGTGGCAAACTGGAAGGAGAAGACGACGCAGGCGACGCCGAACGATGAAACAGCGGCGCCAAGGGCGAAGGCCCCGAGCCTCGGCCGCCTCGCGCACGCCAGCGCGGCCGCCGCCGCGAGGACCGCGAACGGGATGTTGGGGAGGATGCCGTACGGATCCTCGACGCCGTAGTGCCCGGCGGGCAGGGGCGGGAGCGAGACGACCCGCACAAACGGGAAATAGGCGCTCAGATTCGCCGGGGCGAAAAGGTACGCGTGGCAGTTGAACCACAGGTAGGAGGGGCTGAACTGGGTGATCTTCGTCTCGTTGAACCCGGAAAGGGCCCACGTCACCCCGAACTCGAACGGGCTGTCGAAGCGGAGCTCGTTGTAGGCCATGATCCCGGCCACCACGAGGCCCGCGGGAACGACCGCGGCGAGCGCGCGCGCGAGCCGGGTCGGCCCGGCGCCCGGGCCCGGGGGCGTGTCGGGCCCGAGGCGCAGGAACACCGGCACGAGGAGCGCGGCCCCGCCAAAGAGGTACGTGGGGCGCGAGGCTATGGCGAGGCCGTAGCAGAGGCTCGCGAAGGCGAGCCACGCCAGCTTCCGCTCCCTGTGGAGCGATTGGTACAGGCCGAGCAGGAAGAGGATGAAGAACGCGTACGCCGAGGACACGGCGACCTCGTAGAACTGCGGCCGCCGCAGCATCACCGGGACCATGGTTGCGAATCCCATGGCGATGATCCCGCCCGCCTCAGCGGCCAGGCCGGCGTCCGGGAAATACCGGCGCCTCACCTGGATCAGGAGATAGGAGCCGGCCAGCAGCGCCGCGGTGCAGAACAGGAGTATCGCCTGGTGGTCTTCAAGGTAGTGCCCCGAGAGGGCGGCGACCGGCCAGTACAACACCAGGGCCGGGGCGACCCCGAAGTAGAGGTAGAACTTCCCCTTGTAGAAGCTGACGTCGTGCATCCCGTACGGCGCGTTCTGCGCAGGGTCGTAGGGGTCCCTGAGCCTGAGCAGGCCGGGCGGCACGTCCAGCTGGAGGCTGAGGTGCCCGGAGCGGAACCCCTTGACCAGGAGGTTGTAGTACTCGTCGCCGCCGTCGAACTTCGTGAGGAGGGAGCTGCCGGGCGCGATGGTCCACGCGTAGAACGCGATGGCCGCGCCAAGCGACAGGCAAAGGACCGCGGCGCGGATGACTCCGGCCCGGGTCGCCGGCAGAGGGGAGGCGGAGCTTTCGCGCGGCATCGCCCGGCAATTTGGCGGAACGCGGTGCCGGGTGGAAGGATGATCAGCTGGCGTGGGTCGCGGGCAGAGGAACCGGCCTTCGGCCCCATTCGGTCTCCCGCGGGAGCCGCGCGGGAGGGTTCCGGGGCCGCTTCCGGACCGCCCCGGCGGATGATGAGCCAGCCTTTGACTCCACGGGACAAATCGGTCACATTGGGCTATCGGCAGCGCTTTCGGAGGGAATCACCCCATGCATGCGGACCCCTACCTCGAACACAGTCTGGCCGTCCTGCAGACCCGGCTGAAGAGCCCGATGGGCACGACCCATTTTGCCAGCAAGGCTGTCACGTTCCCCTTCCTCACCATCTCGCGTGAAGTCTGCGCAGGAGCCACCACGATCGGCCAGCTGCTCATGCCGATGCTCAACCGGGCGTTTGGCGAGGAGGGCCAGGGCTGGGTGTTCCTCGACAGGAACCTCCTCGCGCACGCGCTCACCCAGCAGCACCTGGAGGAGCGGCTGGCAGACCACCTGCCGGAGGACCGGATCTCCGAGATCAAGGGTATCATCGGGGAGCTCATGGGCCTGCATCCCTCGATCTGGCAGCTTGAGCACCAGGTGGCGGAGGTGATCCTGCAGCTGGCCCATGTCGGCCACGTGGTCTTCGTGGGGCGCGGGGCGCACATCATCACGCAGTCCGTGCCCGGCGGCTTCCATGTCCGGTTGATCGCCCCGCTGGAGGTCCGCGTGCGCCGCCTGATGGCCCTGCAGAAATGCGACGCCGCCGCCGCGAAGGCGCTCGCCGAGAAGACGGACCTGGCCCGCCGGCGCTATCTGCAGTCCAATTTTGGCCAGGATATCGAGGATCCGCACACGTACGACCTGGTCATAAACACGGGACTTGTGTCGGCGGCCGCGGCGGCGCGCCTCATCATCGAGGGCATGTGCTACAAGTTTGCCGACCAGCCGGGGCCCTGAGCCCGCGGCGGAACAGCCTGGGCCGCCCGCCGGATTCCCCCGCCAATGGACTCTTGCAAGTGGCTGCGGGTCATTTGATAATGCGGCATGCGCTTCCTTAGCTTCCTGATCCTGGCGGCGGTGGCGCGGGCCGACGCCCCGGCCCCCAGCTCCAGCTACCTCCTGAAGCCGTCGCGTGTCTTCGACGGCGAGTCGATGCATGACGGCTGGGCCGTCGTCGTGGTCGGCGACAAGATCGAATCGGCGGGCCCCGCGGCGGAGCTCAAGGCGCCGGAGGCGGCAAAGGTGGTTGAGCTGCCGGGCGCGACACTGCTGCCCGGCCTCATCGAGGCCCATTCCCACATCCTGCTCCATCCCTACACCGAGGCCTCGTGGAACGACCAGGTGGCGCGCGAGTCCGAGGCGCTGCGGGTCGCGCGGGCGACCAACCACCTGCGGGCGACGCTCCTCGCCGGCTTCACCACCATCCGCGACCTGGGCACCGAGGGGGCCGGCTGGGCCGACGTCGGGCTGAAGCAGGCGGTGGAGCGCGGCATCATCGCCGGCCCGCGCATGCTGGTTGCGACCAAGGCCATCGTCGCGACCGGCAGTTACGGGCCCCGGGGCTTCTCCGCCGAGTGGAACGTGCCCCAGGGCGGGGCCGAGGCGAGCGGGGTCCCGGACCTGATCAGGGAGACCCGCAACCAGATCGGCCACGGCGCCGACTGGATCAAGGTCTACGCCGACTACCGCTGGGGGCCGCGCGGCGAGATGGAGCCGACGTTCTCCGTGGAGGAGCTCAGGGCCGTCGTCGAGACGGCGCGCAGCAGCGGGCGGCCGGTCGCGGCGCACGCCATGACGGCCGAGGGCATGCGCCGGGCCGTGCTGGCGGGCGTCGAAACCATCGAGCACGGCACGAACGGCACGCCCGAGGTGTTCCAGCTGATGAAGGAGCATGGCGTCGCGCTTGTCCCGACCCTTGCGGCGACCGGCGGGATCGCGGGCGCGAAGGAGGCCTTTCGCGCGGCGCTCGCCGCAGGCGTCACGATCGGCAGCGGCAGCGACGTGGGCGTCTTCGCGCATGGCAACAATGCGCTCGAGCTCGATGCGATGGTGCAGTTCGGCATGCCGCCGCTCGGCGCCTTGCGCGCCGCGACCTCGGTCAACGCCCGCATTCTGCACCTGCAGGACAGGATCGGCCGGATCGCGCCAGGCCTGCTGGCCGACCTGGTCGCCGTGGAGGGCGACCCGACGGGCGACATAGGCAGGCTCCACGCCGTGCGGCTGGTCATGAAGGACGGCGTGCTCGTGCGGGCCCCGTGAGCCGGCGCGGAGTGGGGGATCCAGCCCGGCTCCGGGATGGCTGACCCGAGCGGAACAAGACCCCGGGCCGTGCGGTCATTGGGCCCTTGCCCCGAGCGGTACGTGAATCCCTGTAATCTCCGGCCAGAAATCCCTTTCCGCCGCGCCGCCTTCCGTCAATCTCCGGTCAGCCCCGCGCGCCTGTCACCCAATGCCGGGACGCAAGGCCGCGGTCGATGTTCCCGACAAATGCCCCCATCCGCCATCCCCATGAAAACCCTGCGCCCGTTCCTCCTCTGCCTGCTGGGATCGCCAGTCGTCCTGCCCGCCGCCCCCGTCGAGTCACGCATATCGGCCGCGACGGTCTACGCCGACCGCGCCGTTGTCACGCGCATTGCCGATGTCGAGCTGACCGCGGGAGAGCACGCCCTGGCGTTCGAGCGCCTGCCGGCCAGCCTCCTCGACCAGTCGCTGCAGGTCTCCGGCCGAGGCACGGCCGCGACGATCCTCGACGTCAACTCGCAGACGGCCTACGTCGATTTCACGCCCAACGCGCGGGTCCAGGAGCTGGAGGAGCAGATCCGCGGCCTGCAGAAGGAGGGCCGCGCGCTGGATGACCGGGCGGCGGTGCTCAACGAGGAGCGCGATTTCGTGAAGCGCATGCTCGTCTCCTCGACCGGCGCGGTGATCTATCCCCTCGGCGCCGACGCAGCGCATGGAGGCGGCACGGCCGTCCGGCCCTCGCTGGACGAATGGCAGAAGCTCTACGCCTACGCCGACGAGACGCTGGGCAAGATCGCGGCCGAGACCCAGTCGCTCGACGGCCAGCGCGAGGGCCTGAAGAGGAAGCAGGCGGCGCTCGAGCAGCAGCTCAACGAGCTGCGCGGCGCCCGCGGCAAGAGCCTCAAGAACGTGACCGTGCGCGTGGCCGTGGCGACGGCCGGCAGGCTCGAGGTCGCGCTGAGATACGCCGTGCCGGGCGCCGGCTGGGTGCCGTCGTACGATGCGCGCCTGCATGGCGCCGACCGCGCCATCGAGCTGACCTATTACGGCATGGTGCGCAACGGCACCGGCGAGGACTGGAACGACATCGCCCTCACGCTCTCCACCGCGCGGCCGGGCCTGGGCGGTGGCGCGCCGGAGCTGCGGCCGTGGGTGGTGGACGTGGCCCGGCCGATTTCATACGAGGCAAAAAGCGCCTTGGCCGGAACCCGGTTAGATCTTAAGGCGGAGAGCGCCAGAGCCGCTCCCGCGATGGTCACGCAACAATTCCTCACGGATAGCGGTGCCGCAGGCGCCGCCAACTCGGAGGCCTCCCTGTCCTACGCCGAGGTCGAGGCGGGCGCCACCAGCGCGACGTTCAAGATCCCCGTGTCCGTGTCGGTCCCGGCCAACAACACGATGCAGAAGGTCCCCATCGCATCGGCCAAGCTCGCCGCGACCCTCCAGTACCAGGCCACGCCAAAGATGATGGATACCGCGTTTCTGAGCGCCTACGCGTTCAACAACACCGACTATCCATTCCTCGCCGGAGCGATGAGCACGTTCCTGGACGACACTTTCATCGCGGCCAGCCGCCTCAAGACCGTCATGCCCGGCGAGAAGTTCGAGCTTCAGCTGGGCGCCGACGAAGGCATCGCGATCAAGCGCAAGCTCGTGAACCGCTTCGCCGAGAGCACCGGGCTCACCAGCAAGGGCCGTCGCATCACCTACGAGTACCTCGTGACGATCACCAACAACAAGCCGACAGCCGAGCACGTGGTCTTCAAGGAGCCCGTGCCGGTGTCGCGCAACGAAAAGATCGAGGTCAGCCTGCTCACGCCCGACGAGAAGGAGGTGGGAACGAAGGACGAACCCAAGGAGGTCACGAGGGAGGAGGACGGCAAGCTGGTGTGGCGCCTGGAGCTCAAGCCGGCCGAGAAGCGTGAGGTGGCGCTCAAGTTCTCCGTCGACTACCCGGCCGACCTGAACGTGGCCGGCCTGGAGTGAACGGGGCTCGTCCCGGCCGGCCCGAAACCGCAGAATAGGCTCGCTATCCGCCAGACCGGCTCCTGCCTTCCGTTGCCCCCAGCGGCCGCGCCAGAAGGCGCCGGCCGCCCATCATCATGAAGACAACCAACACATTATTCAGGCTGGCGGCCGGCGTGCTGATCCCGGCGCTCTTGCTGCTCACGGTCGGTTGCTCGACGGTGGATCAAGGCGGCGCCCAGGCATTTGCGACCGGGGTGGCTGCGGCGAAAGCCCAGACCCAGACGGCGTTCGATGCCGTGGTGGATCTCACCCGCGACGGAGCAATCGAGTACGCGGTGACCCAGGACCATCTCACCGAGGAGGCGCTGGTCGTCGTCCCGAACGCCGAGGCCGTCGCCGCCTGGAACGGGGCGCTCGACCCGATTGAGTCCTACGCAAAGCATCTGTCCTCACTGAGCGCGCCGGACTCGGCCCAGGGTGTCGAGACATCGCTCGGCGGATTGGCCAAGCAGTTCAATGCGACATCGGACAGCCTGAAGAGCGCCAACCTTGGCAGCGCCGGGCAGATTGCGCCCGGCGTGGCGTCCGCGTTTGCGGAGGCGGCCAGCGCCCTGACGCGCATCCACGCGCAGAAGCAGGCCATGGAGGTTGCGGCCCAGGCCGACCCGGAGATCCGGAAGGTGCTCACGGCGCTGGCCGATGCGATCGGCAAGGACAACACGACGCCGGGGCTGCGCTCCACGGTCCGGGCGAATTGGGAGCAGCGGATCGGCGCCCTGAAGGCCGATTACCTGCGGGCCGGGTCTCCTGACAGCCGCCGGCCCATCGTGAAGGACTTCATCGACCTGCTCAAAAAGCGCGACGCCCAGGATGAGCTGCTGGCGGCGCTGCGGCGCTCGTACCTCGCGCTGGCCGAGGCCCACACCGCGCTGGCCAAGGGCCGGGCGACCGACCTTGGAAGCGCGATCGACATTGTCGCGGCGGAGCTGAAGCGCGCCCGTGACCTCCAGGACCAGTTCACCAAGACCCTAAGCAAATAGCACCATGGCCACAACGAATCCCCCCGTGAAAGACCTCATGCAAGTCCTGCTCGACCAGCATGGGGCGCTGCTCGCGAAACTGGACCAAGTCACCGACTCCAAGCTGGGCGACGCCATCGTTGCCAAGGCGCAGGAAATCCTGAACCGCATCAACCTGACGCAGAACCTGCTGCTCGTCGCCGCGACTCAGGAGCTCACGGACGCGGTTGCCGCGGTAAAAGGCGCCGACACCCAGCTGACCAAGGACCTGCAGGGCATCGCCGACACCGCCAAGTTCATCGACAGCGTCACGGGCTTCCTAGGATACGTCGACAAGGCGATCGACATAGCCAAGAAGGTCGCCGCCATCTGACGCGACGCGCGGTCCGTCCGGGCCCGCGAGGCCGGCCCTGGCGACGGCCGCAGGCGGGCGTGGAGCCATTCCGGCCGTGCCCGAGGGCCCGCGATCAGCTCCGGCCGCTCACCGCTTTTCAGGGAACTTCAGCGCAATATAGGTCCCGGAGCTCACCCCCATCAGCCCAAGCAGCGTGGCGCTGAATTCAGGCATGGTGAGATTGTTGTAGACCTTCGAGACAAACACGACGCCCAGCGCGAGGGTCCACATGATCATCTGAAAGCGGTTGAAACTGTAACCCTCCCCGTCGGACATGATGTCGCGAACGAACCCCTCGGAGGCCGGCAGCGCCGCGGGTCCCGCCCGGCCGAGCGCCTGCACGAGCTCACCCAGGCGGGTGCGCTTTTGGAGGAGCTCGTTGTTCAGGTTGTTGCGGGCAAACGCGTCGTCGGCCGCTGCGCCGGCACCCGGCGCCAGCGCCGCGAGCTGGCCCTGCAGCGCCGAGATGGCCTGCTCGACCGACGTCCGCTCGGCGGTCATCGACTGCAAGGCGGCGGCGCCCTTAGCGTCCTTGCTGGAATCGATCAGAACTGCGCCCAGGGCCGTCATAGCGCTTATCCCCATCAAGGCCACCAGCCCCGGCGTTATCGTCTCGATATCGTCCGTGATCAGCCAGATCACTATATAGGAGACATACGTCAGAAAGAACCAGAACGCGATCTGCGCCTTTCCCAGGTTGTAAGGCTTGCGCACACCTGATGCGGACTCCGGCCCCGCGTCGCGGATGAGGTTGGTGCGCAGCACCAGCCAGAAGAAGACAGAGGTCATCGTTGCGATCACCAGCAGCGATATCACGCCGTACTTCGGCAGAATGATGACCAAATAGGGTGAACTGGCGCCGGCAAGGTCGCTGGCAAAGGGTGTTTCATCCTCCAATCCCACGCTGAACTTGACCTGTTTGCCCCACCCGCTCTCCCATCTCCAGGCCGAGCGCTCCCAGTTTGCCTTGTCCAGGGGAGCCCCTAGAAGTTCGCTCCACACTGCGCGGTTGACCGACGTGTTCTGCATGTCGAACTTGAGGGTGTTGTCCCGCCCGTCGATTGCGACGGGATGGTTCCCGCGGAGGGGCCTTCCGTCGATGTAGGGAACAAGCTTCTTTGAATCGTTTTTGGCCGCCCAGGCCTCGAGATTATCAACCGTTACGTTGATGGTCTCGTCTGGGGCGAGGGTCCCACTAATCCTGCTGACCCTCGGCGGCGGGGGGGCTGCAGCCGCCGGATTGGGCGCGGATTCCGCCCCGGGCAGAGCGCAGCAGAACAGGCACAGCGGCAGGAGCGAGCCGAGGGCCGCCTTGCGTCGCGCGGATATGGCGTGGCAAATCATGGGCAATCTGCGGGCTGATCTATTTCTCCTTGTACCCGCCGAACTCCTTTTCGAGCTGAACAAAGACATCCTTTTCGACGAAAAAGCCTCTTCCGTTAAAGGGCTCGTCCAAGGCATGGATCAGGTACACGGAGAGGACCACGGTGGCCACTACGATGAAATCGACTAGAAACTGGACCTTCCAATGCCTGCCTCCGAGGAAGAAGAAGCCAACGAGGGTGAACACGGCAAGGAACCTGATGGCAGCGCTGAGCAGAGGGTGCAGCGATGGGCCAAGGAGATTCAGCCGGTCCCGCCGAAGCGTGTTGATTCGGACCACGCTGTTCAGGACCTCGTTGGCGACAAGGGCCGGAGGCTGGGCGTGGCTGGCCAGAATGTAAGCTTCGTGGCGCATATTCTCCAAGGCATTGTCCGTATTGGTTCCATGACTCCCCTTTCCGCTCTCCATCGCCTGCCATTCCTCGCCTATCAACGAGTGTAGATATTGGTTCACCTGGGTGCCGATAAGCGCGTTTCCGTCTCCGTCGATCACGCTCGGTTGCTGTGTCAGAAGATCATGCAACGTGCGGATCTCGTTGGCCTCGTCGAGAACCAGGCGGTCGGCGAATTCATAGGCCTGCCACAGATTGACGATGGCAAAGCCCAGGAAAAAGCTAAACAGCAGCGTGACGAAGGAGACGGAAACGCCCAAGGTCTCCTGGATTGTATCCTCGTCGGAGAATTTGAACCGGCGCCTCAACCAAGCCATGAGCAGTGCGCCAAGAAGGCCGGATCCAACGGTCGCCACGATAAACCACACTAGGCCCGAGTTCATATACCGGGGCGTTTAGACATGGTCCGCGTCATGAAAGGCGGTTCGATCCTGATCGGGACATGATGGTCCCGCGGATGACGTGCGGTTCTCGCAGTCGCGTTCTTCATGAAGGGGGGTGCCATTGGCGTCTTCCTGATAGGGCGGGCCGCCGCTGCCGAGTCGCTAGACGGGGATGCTCGCCTGCGCGCCTTTCCATAGCAACCGTGCCGGCGGCATCCTTGGCGTCCGAAGCGACCTAGTCGGCCGCACTCGTGACACCCCCTGCAACGGTGTTCGCCGCGCTTGCGGCGGTTGAGGCAACCTTGTTGCCTGCGTCCTCGATGCCGTGCCTGATATCGTCAAAAAAGCCCATGGTGAATATCCCTGTTCGGTGACATTGAAGGCGAGTTGTTGGTCGTGTTGCACAGAATCGCCTCCAGTTTCGGAACAACACCGATACTCGGGGAACTCGACGGTCAGTATTAGGGCTGGTCAACCGGATTATTAGCCTATGGAATGCTATTATTACATGGAATTACGTAGAAACGCTGTTCGTAATTCTTGGAGCACAAGGGTTTCTAAGAAACGCGGAACGGTGCTCCCCTATGAATTCACACCACCAAAACCACAACCCAGACCCACGGAATGCCATGTATGCTGATTCACGCCCGGACATCGGACAAGCGACAGTCGACGGAGGAATAGGGCGCGCGATGCGCAGATGCGCGCTCACCTTGTGCCTCATGATTCCGGTGGTTTCGGCGCAGGCCTGGAACGGCCTGGAGCACATGATGACCGCGAAGATTGCCTACGACCGGCTGAACCCGCACGCGAAGCAGAAGGTCGATTGGGCCAGCGAGCAGATCACCCTGCTCGGAAAGCATTACAATTCGATCAACATGGCGACATGGGCCGACGGCATCAAGCACACCAAGGGAGACCCGTTCAGCGCGCACTACAACAACTGGCATTTCATAGACATGGGCCTAAAGGACACGGATCCCGATCCGCTTGCGAATCCCCAGCCCCTCACCGTCAAAAACGGGGACATTGTCACCGCCCTGAAGCACTGCGAGGCGGTGATGAGCGGGCAATCGGATCCTCTGATACCCAACGAGGCGGTCGCCATCGCCCTGATGTGGCACCTGATGGGCGACCTGCACCAGCCGCTTCATTGCACGACCGACTATTATCCGAACCAGCCTTCGGGTCAGCACAAGACGGACATCGGCGGAAACAACGTGGCCGTTTCCAACTTCGTTGATCCCTACCCCAATTTTCACTCTTTGTGGGACGGGGCCCTGGAAGGCGCCTGGGACGACAAGGGGAACCGCTTTGTGGTGCCCGACGAGGCCGATCCGTTCACCATCACCGCCACGAGCCCCCTCCTGGTTGACAAGGTCAACGAGGTCGTGAGCGCGAATACGATTCCCCCCGCTGATCTAGGCGGCGATTACGTCGCATGGGCCCGGGAAACCCATGCGCTCGGCGTGACGGCCTATGAGTCGCTTGGTCAGGACTACACCCAGAACAAAATAACCGTTTCGGCGGCCTACGTGAGCAACGCCCAGGCTATCGCGCGGCGCCAAGTCCTGCTGGGCGGGATGCGGCTGGCGGCCGTCCTCAATCGCCTTTATCCGTAATCGGCCCCGGAGCGGCCCGCCGTGGGCGGCGGGGAGGGCCCGTCGCCGATGACCGCCGGCCGCATGCCGGGCGTCCCGGTCGGGACGCTTCCGCGTGCCGCCCTCGGAGTCCGGCCTGCTTGCGGGGCTATCTGACCGCCGGCGCCCGGCTCAGGGAGCGTCAAGCACCTTGAGCCAGCGGTCGTCGACGGTGGTCTTGAGCGTGGGGTTCATGTCATTCGGCAGGAACGTGAGCGAAGTCTTGGCCTCAATGGCGCTGATCGGGACGACATACTTCCTGAAGTCGTCCTTCCCCAGGTCGCTCAGGTGCGGCACAAGAAAAGCCACGGCAGAGGCCTTGCCGTCAATCTGGGCGATGATGATCTTGAAGAAGTGGGTGGGAATCGGGATGGCGGGGTCCTTCGCGCCCTTGGTGAAGATGATCTTGTTGACCGGCGGGGGGAGCGACTCGTCCGGGGCAAAGACCGGCCCGGTGATCACCGCGACCCGCTGGAACTTTGCGGAGTAGACGAGGCAGCTGTTCTCCAGGGCCGCCCACAGCGGCGCATTGTTGTGCTGGGTCTGGGGCGATACGTTGGCGAGTGAGAAGGACTCCTGCTGGGCTTCCTGGCCGTCGGCGTCGTTGCCCTCCAGCTTCATTTCCAGGTTGGGGGCGTTGTGCCCGCGGGTGATGTGGATCTTGCCCCCCGGGAGGTCGAGCAGCTCGGGCGGATTCGGCTTCGTGTAGCACCCATCGACCACGTAGGGCAGATTGTGGGCGGTTGAGAACGTCACCACATTATCATCCGGGTAGAACCCGATGCGGGCCCATTTGCTGTCGTGACTCTCGGTCCGCATCTTCGCCTTTTCGCTCGCGTCGCCTTCATCGATATGCGCGACCCAAAGGGGGCACAGGCGGTCGGCGTCGTAGTCGGACACGTAAAAGGTGTATCGCAGCAGGATGAGGTCCTTGTGATCGCCGTGATAGACCGGGGCGCCCTCGAAGAGCGCGGTTTCCTCCGGGGTCCACTTGGTGGCCGTCCATTTCGTCGGATCATTGGCGTCGCCAACAACCGAGGAAACCGAATCGGGCGCCGAACCTGCCCGCGCCGTTAAAAGGGCAAGCTGGCCGGTAATCAGGACGCCAAGGCTGAGCGTAACGAGGTGGTTTTTCATGAAGTAACGCTAATGCAGAATAGCAACAGAGCTAATGCAAGCCATGTTATTACATAGGATCGTGCATGGTTGGCTCCGGGAAGCGGGCGGTTGCGTCCGGGCGGATCGGAGCAAAATGAGGGCGCAAATGAAGAGGACCATCTTGGTCACGGGAACCTCATCCGGTTTCGGCAGGGCCACCGCCCGCCTCTTTGCCGAGCGAGGGTGGAACGTGGTAGCCACCATCCGCCGGCCGGAGGATGAACGGGATCTTCCCCGACTCCCCGGCGTGCTGGTCACGCGCCTCGACGTGCAGGACCGGGAGACGATCGCCGCGGCCATCAGCGCAGGAATCGCGCGCTTCGGGCGCATCGATGCCGTGGTCAATAACGCCGGCTTCGGCCCCTTTGAGGCGACTCCGTCGGAGAAGATTGCGGAGTAGTTCGAGGTGAAGGTCTTCGGGGTGATGGACGTCGCGCGGGCGATCCTGCCGTATTTCCGCAGGAACAAGGGCGGACTGATCCTCAACGTGGGCTCGGGCGCCGGGGTGTTCGCCCTGACGATGCTTTCGCTCTATTGCGCGAGCAAGTTCGCGCTGGAGGGCTTCTCCGAGGCGATCGCCTGCGAGCTGGCGTCGCAGAATATCGTCGTGAAGATGATCGAGCCCGGCGGCGTCCTGAGCACGAACTTTGGGCGGCGCAGCGGCGCGGAATCCGCGCAAAACTCCGCGCTGCCCGACTTCGACGCATTTGTCGCCCACACAAACGCTGCTTTTGCCAAACTGCGCTCCGAGCGCTTGGCGACCGAGGCCGACGTCGCGCAGGCCATCTACGGCACGGACCGGTTGCGCTACGTCGCCACCGATGACATTAAGCCGCTGTTACGGGCCCCGCGCGAAACTTCCGAGGAGCAATACACTGCCTTGATGCGCGCCCGCTTCGGGCCCGCGACCCGGTAGACGGCAGTTGGCGAGACGGCCGGGAGCGCGCCGCTTCCGGCGGCGCGCGATGGCCATAAGCCCGGCTCACGACGCCGGGGCGGACAAGACCAGGGTCCCCGACCGTGGGGAAAAGTCGTGCTCCGTCGTGGCGCCCGAGGGCCATCGCACACCGATGCGCCGAGGGGGTTTGCGGTCGCTCCAGCCAAAAAAGCACGCCGCGGTCGATTGCGAATAGTAGCCCGAGCCGGCATATACCTCGGCCACCTGGGAGGGATCCTCGCCGAATTCGACCGTGATGCGCGCCCCGACGGCCCTTGGATTGCCTTTGGGGCCGCGAAGCTGGACGCGGAGCGAACGGCGTCCGGGCATGCCGTTGTTCCGAAACGCAAGCGTCGTGCTGTTGTTGCGTGATAGGATGAAGTCGGGCCAGCCGTCCTGGTCGAGATCGACCACGGCGAGGGCCTTCGCGTCGCCCGGCACGATCAGGTTGCTCTCGGCCGGCGCCACGGGCGTGAATCCGCCGCGGCCGTCACCGCGCAGCAGCTGGCTCAGGCCGCCGTCGAAACGGCCGACGGACGGGACCGGCGAGTAGGAATTCTGCACGGCGTAGATGTCGGCGTTGCCGTCGCCGTCAAAGTCCCCGGCGACCAGCCCCTGGATCGGCGAAACCTGCGCCAACCTGGGCAGCGGCTCGAACCGGTGGGTGCCGTCGGGCTGGCTGAGGAAAACACCGCTCCGGAATTCCGTGGCCGCGAAGCGCTGCGCCGCCGCAAGCCTATCCTCGCCCAGGATGTCCGCCAGCGTCGCCCGGGCGTAATAGTCGTTTCTGGGGAAGCGCTTCAGAATATTTGGGATCACGGCCCCGAGATCCTGGCGGGTGCGTCGCGGATAGAGCCTGTCCCCTTCGTAATAGGCCTCGACCAGTTGGCGGTCGCCGTCGCCATTGAAGTCCCCGTAATAGAGCAACGCGGGATGCTCCCGGGTCGCCAGGTACGGCGTGTTGAGGCCCACGTTGCCGACGGCGTAGTCAGGCCGGCCGTCGCCGTTAAAATCGGCGGCGGCGATCGAGTTCCACCATCCGGTGCCGGCCGCGGAGAAGCCCGCCCTTTCGCTCCAGTCCTCGAGGGTCCTCCCGCGGTCGTTGTGGAAGTACTTCACGTGGCCCCATTCGAGCGTCAGCAGGAGGTCGGGCCAGCCGTCCCCGTCCACGTCGCTCCACAATGCCCCGGTCACCATGCCCACCTCGCGCAAACCGGGCGCCACCTGCTCGGTGACATCCTCAAACCTGGCGCCGCGGTTTGCCCACAGGGCGCTGGCCGGGGAGAGCGGGTACTGGCCCGGTACGACGCGGCCGCCCAGGAAGAGGCCCAGGCGGCCGCTTCGGTCGAAATCGGCGGCCGCTGCGGCGCCGGCGCTCACCGCAAGTGGGGGAAGCGCATCCGCCTGAGCCGGCCTGAAGCGGCCGCGGCCGTCGTTCAGGAAGAGCCTCGGCTGGTATTCCGCCGAGCCGGCGGGCAGGCTGCTTCCGCCCTTCGTGACCAGCAGGTCGTCGATCCCGTCGCCGTCGGCGTCAAAAAGGAGAACGGGCCCGTCGTTCAGCGGCTCCCCGGCGGGAAGCGCGCCGGAGTCGGCGCCCGAGTACCTCGCCGCCGGGCCGGCAAGGAGAATCCGGGCGGGGTCCGTTGGCGTGCCTCCCAGCACGATGTCGTCCTTCCCGCCGCCGTTCAGGTCGCCCACGGCGATCGCGGGCCCCCTCCTGTTCTGGCGCATCGGAAGGAGCGGCTGCTGGACGGTCTCATCGACAAGGGTCTCCCGGGAGACGAGAGAGAAATTCGAGGCCGAGCTCACTTCCGAAAACTGGCTCGGGGCGGCCTCGTTCGGCGGCCGCGGCACAACAGGCGCGGATGGCTCGGTGATCGTATATCGCCTTTCGGCGGCGAGATCCGAGAAGCTCTGGACATGCCCGCTCGGCCAGGAGACGGTCAGGCGCCTTATCCTTGGGTCGTTCCCAAGGCCAAAGTGCAGGATCGGCTCGGAGCTGGAGAGAACGCCGCGGGCGAGCACGAGCGCGCGTACCTGGACGCCCGAATCCGTTTCGATGCGAACGGTCGAGCCGACGCCAAACCTGTTTGAGCGCGTTCCGCGAAGCGCTACGGTGACCCGGTACCCGGTGTCCGAGTCGTTCCGCAGGAGCGTCACGCCCCCCTCGTAGTTCGAATAGACAAGGTCGAGGTTGCCGTCGCCGTCCAGGTCGCCGAACGCGGAGCCGAAGCTGATGCCCTTTTGGTTGAGCCCCCAGGCCGCGCTGACGTCCTCGAAGCGCAGGTCGCCCATGTTGCGGAACGCCAGGTGCTGCTCGACCAGCGGCGGGCTCGCCTTCTCGATGCGCACCTTCTCGCCAAGGCTTTCCGCAAGCGCCTTGCGGGCATAGAGATCCGCATTGTGCAACTCACGGTTCATTCCGTTGGTCACGAAGAGGTCCAGGCGGCCGTCGTTGTCGAGGTCCTCGAGGCGCGGCGACCAGGTCCAATCGGTCGCGGACAGGCCCGCGAGGCATGCGGCCTCCAGGCAACGGCCCGTCCCCGTGTTGATGAAGAGCGCGTTTCGCATGTACTGGGGGGCCGCCCCCGAGTTCTCCGGAGGATCCGCCAAGTTGGCCCGCATCCAGGCGAACCCGCGCTGGTCCTTCTGGTGGGTGGTGGCCGCCATCTCGGCGACGAACAAGTCGATAAGCCCGTCGTTGTTCACGTCGCCCAGGTCGGAGCCCATGGAGGAATAGGTCGTGTGCGGCACCACCGAATCGATCGTGTCGGTGAAGGTCCCGTCCCTGTTGTTGTGGTAGAGCTTGTCCGGCACCGCGAAGTCGTTCGCGACATAAAGGTCCGGCCAGCCGTCCCCGTCGTAGTCCCACCACACGGAGGAGTGCCCCTGCGCCTCCCCGCTGATCCCCGCCCGCTCGGTGACGTCGGTGAACGTGCCGTCGCTGTTGTTGTGGAAGAGATAGTCCCTCTGGCCGTTCGGATGGCTGGGGTCCAGAAGGTTGGTCTGGACGAAGACGTCGAGGAACCCGTCGCGGTCATAGTCGCAAAAGGCCGCCATCACGGACGCGTCCTTGACCGCGAGTCCCCTGGCCTGGGCCTCCTCCCTGAACGTGCCGTCACCCTGGTTGATGTAGAGGAGGTTAGGGGCCCCGAAGCGGCAGACGTAGATGTCCAGGAGCCCGTTGTTGTCCACGTCCACAAACGTCGCGCCGTGCTTCCATATCCCCGCCGACTCCCCCTTGTCGCCGACCCCGGCCCTTTCCGTCACGTCCTCGAACTTCCAGCCCCCGAGATTGCGGAATAGCCGGCAGCTCCTGGTCTTGCTCACCACAAAGATGTCCGGCCGGCCGTCGTTGTCGTAGTCGCCGATCGCCAGCCCCGTGCCGAACGAGCCGTTCTCGCTCTGGTAGTAGAGGTCCCCCCACATCCTCGGGTCGTCATACGGGTTCTCCGTGACGACCCCGGTCTCCTGCGGCGCGAGCACCTTGAACATCGTCGCGCCCCGCCGGCCCAGGCGGGAGGCCAGGGGCCGCTCGGCAATCTCGCCTGTGGAGGCCGACGATGCCGCTTGTGCCGATGGACCGGGCGAACCCGGAGCCGAACCGCCGATCAGGGACAACGGCCGGCCCACGAGCACGGCTCCGCCGGCTGCCAGGGTCTTAATGAATCTCTTGCGATTCACCGGGGTTCAATAGCCGCCAGGCGCCTCGGCCGCCGGAATCTGGGGAGAACAATGGTCGCCTTCGGAGTCGAGGGCGGTCCGCCCAAGGCCGCCCCCTCCAGCACTTGCGTGCTATTCCGCCTGCCAGCGTGTTCGATTGGCGCCATTGACCAATTCAGCTTGTGGGAACGGGACTTGTTGCCTCAAGAGATTTCACCGCGCCTCGCAGGTTGACAAGCAATGTCCCGATCAAGAAGCCGCGAATGCATCTTGGGCGGGAGCGCCTGCGCCACTTCTCCCGCGGGCCGGCACGCCCTTTTGCCAAGCCCCGGTTTTCTTCGGATATCAGTTCTATTCTCCGTGTATTTGGTTCAGGGTTTTCCGACTCTTCGGCCGATGCAAAAGCACCCATGAGCTTCCCCTTTAGGTTTTCGTCCCGAGCCTGGATGCTGGCCCCGGTTTGCGCGCTGGCATTCACCTTGTGGGCGGACCGCGTGCGGCTGCAACGCGTCGAATTCATATCGAAGGCCGCCACGAAGGACGCCCTGGTGGACCCCTATTCGCCGACCGGCTATGCCGACGGCAAGCGGTGGCTCATCGTGCCGGAGCACGACAACCCGACCTACCAGTGGATCGAGGAGACGCAGCTCATGTTGGCGCGCGGGGACTGGCGCGTGAGGAGCGTCGGCTATGAGAATGCGCCGTTCGGGCGGGGCGTGCACTCGGCGTCGCCGTATCGGTGGTGGCTCGTGCTGCTCGCCTGGTCCGGCCGCGCTGTCTCCGGCCAGCCGCTCGGGTTGTGCGTGGAGCGGGCCGCCCTTTATGCCGACCCGCTTCTGCATCTCCTGCTTCTGGTCGCGGCGACGGTTTTCGTGGCGCGGCGCTTTGGGCCCTTCTGCGCCGCGCTCCTTTCCCTGGGCCTGGCCGCCATCTTTCCGCTCGCGTCGGCGTTCCTCCCCGGAGTCGCGAATGACTTCGGCCTGGAGCAGATCTGCACCCTCTGGGGCGTCCTCCTGCTCGTGGCCGGGACCCTGGCCGGGCGCCACGCCTCCCGCTGGTTTTTCGCGGGAGGCGTCGCCGGCGGCTGCGGCCTGTGGCTCAGCGCAATGGGCCAGGTGCCGGTCCTCGCGGGGATCGCCGGAGGGGGGATCCTTGCAGCGCTGCAGGCGCGAGGCGGCCCGAAGGAGCCCTCGGCCGAGGGCTCAACGCTGCTCCCATGGAGGGCCTGGGCATTCGGCGGAGCGGCCTCCAGCCTGCTCGCCTACCTCGTCGAATATTTCCCGGGGCACATGGAACCGCAGCTTCGTGTCAACTATCCCCTTTACGGGCTGGCGTGGCTCGGGCTTGGCGAGCTGCTTTGGCGGCTCGAGTCGTGGATTCGGGGAGGACGGCCGTTCGGCGGCCTGCGGGGCGTGGGCATGTGGATTCTTTCGGCGGCCGCCGTCGCCTCGCTGCCGGTCGCCATTCTGCGGAGCGGAGACCGTGCGTTCCTTGCCGACGACATGCTTTCGACCCGGCTCACAAACCTGCCCGATGGCGTCGCGGCGGCCGGCCTGTCAGCGTGGATCGGCCGCGATGGTCCCTGGGGATCCTTTGCTGCGGCCTGCCTTCCTCTCCTCCTGCTCGGTCCGGCTGCCTGGTTCCTGTTCCGCGGCCGGACGGGCGCGGTCCACCGCAGGGCGATCGCAATCGCCCTGGGGCCGGCCCTGGCGGCCCTTGCGCTTGCAATTCAAAGGCTCCGCTGGTGGAACACGCTCGATGTCGCCCTGCTCGCGCTTCTGGTGGCCGCGGCCGCGGCCGTCCACACGGCGGTCAATCCTCGGGGCAGCCGTTGGCTGTGGTCCGCGCTCCTCGGTGCGGTCCTGGCATTCGGCCTGGTGCAGCTTGTGCCCTCGGCCGGGTCCGGCGGACCACGCGTGATCCGGCTCACCCGGGCCGAGGTCGAAGGCCTCTATGAGCGGGCCCTTTCCCAATGGATCGCGGATCACGCGGGGCCCGATGGCGCGACTGTTCTCGCGCCCCCGTTCCGCACATCGAGCCTTTGCTTTTACGGGGGACTGCGCGGGCTGGGCACCCAGAACTGGGAGAACGGGGACGGCCTGTCGGCCGCATTCCACATAGTCTCCTCGATGCGTCAGGATGAGTCGCTGTCGGTGATCAGGCAGCGCGGGGTGACCCACATCGTGCTCCCCTCATGGGACACGGATCTCGAGGAATTCGCGCGCCTGAACCTGAAGTACCCGGAGGCCTCCTTCGTCTACGCCCTGCACGGCACCGGTGGCGGCGGCTTCAACTGGCTGCGCCCGTTGCCCTATGAGGTGCCGCCGGTCGCCGGCCTCGAACAGCAGTCGGTGCTTGTCCTCGAGGTGACGGACAGGACCGATCCGGCGACGCTGCAGGGCCGCTTCGTGGAATACCTGGTCGAGATGCACAGGATCGACCGGGCGGCCGTCGCGAGCGGGGAGCTCCTGCGTTATCCCGCGGACCTTGGCTCCCTGGTGGCCCTGGCGCAGCTGGCAAAGGCGCGGGGCGACGACGAGGCCTTCGCCAAGGTGTTCAGATCAATCGTGTCGGGCGTCACGGGAGGCTCCGACCGGCGCCTCATTTGGGATAGGCGGGTCAGTCTGGCGGTCGTTCTGGCGCTTGGCGGACGGTCCGACCTCTCTCGCGCGCAGGTGAAGCGCTGCGTCGGGGAGGCCGACGAAGCGCGCATTCGTTTTCTCACGACAGAGTCGCTCTACCATCTCCTTCTGCTCGCCAAACGGAGCGGCACGGAGATTTCGGACCCGGGATTGCACTCGCTTTCGTTGAAACTGCTGCCTGAGGAATTGCGCGGGCGCCTTTGACGAGCGCGGGGCGCAAACCGGGCCCAGGTGAATCCTTGTTCGCCGCCGCTGCGTCCGATGGAAGCCCGCAATCACCCAAGCCATTGCCTGCAATCAGTCGGCCAACAGGGAATCGAACCCTGGGCCAAAGTGTTAGGGGCCGTCATTGCGAGGGCCCCAAATCGACGCCAGCTTCCATCCCTCCAGCTGCGTGCTTTTTACAGAGCCGCATAGCCCCCTTAGGCTCAGGCGGCGACTCCCCGCGGACGGCAGCAAGAGAGAGCTCAGCACCGCCTCGTCATTGTTGGCGAATATCTCGATGGAGGAGGTGTCTACGAAGAGGTTCAGCTTTAAATGGCCGCCGATCAACCGCAGCGGGGCGGCGGCGGTGCCGGCAAACTTGGGGTGGAACCCGACGTTGCCCGATTGGGTGCGATCCAGGGTGAGCTCGCGGTTGGGCATGTCGACCCGGAGCGTGGTCGCTTCCACCGCTCCCGTCTGCAGCGTGAGGTCGAAAACCGAGTCCGAGCCGGGCTCCGCATCGAGGCTCAGCTCGCACGGGCCGGCGACGACCCCGTCCAACCTAGCCAGCTCGGCTTGGGAGCCCAGTCCCTTGAGCGCGATAGACACGGGCTGGCCGCGCAGCGATTCCAGCTCCCTCACCGGCCGCTGCAGCAGGCGCCAGCCATCCGGGGTTTCCCTCACGGCCAGCGACTGGGGCAGGGACATGGCGTTGCGCCACGGCGAGGTGGGCACATCGGGGGCGTAATCCCAGTTGCTCATCCAGCCAATCCACAGGCGGCGGCCGTCGGACGCCGGAACGTCGTTCCAGAAGACCGCTGCGTAGAAATCCCGGGCCCAGTCAGCCCAGAGCGGCCTTCCCGGCCGGGCGGCGGACCGGTCGGGCGCAAATCGGCGCCCGTCAAATTGCCCGACGAAATACTGGCAATCCGAGCCGCCCGCGGATGCGCCGGCGTTGACGTTGACGATGAGAATCCATTTTAGCGCGCCCGCGCCGCCTTCCATCGGCACGGGGAAAATGTCCGGGCATTCCCAGATCCCCTCCGTGGCGCCGGGGGGGCCAAAGTCGCTCAGGTGGGACCAATCCCTCAGGTTGGGGGAGCCGTAGAAGCGCACGTTCCGGTGGGCGGGCCACGAAACCGCCATCACCCACCGCCGGGTCGGCTCATGCCAGAAAACCTTCGGGTCGCGAAAGTCCGCCTCACCGATGTCGAGCACGGGATTGCCGGAGAACTTCGTCCAGGTCCGCTCCCGGTCATTGCTGTACGCCAGGTTCTGGTTCTGCCGCGGCCGCCTGGTGTAATGCCCGGTGTAGATGGCCACGAGCGGAGGCTCTTTTCCCCGTCCAAACCCGCTGGTGTCCTGCCAGTCGACCACGGCGCTCCCGGGAAAGACCATCACCTCGTTGGCCTCAGGGAGCGCGAGGGCGAGCTGCTCCCAATGCACCAGGTCCCTGCTGACCGCATGGCCCCAGCTCATGTGGCCCCATTTGATGCCTTCCGGGTTGTACTGGTAGAAGAGGTGGAACTCCTCTTGGAAGAAGACCAACCCGTTCGGGTCGTTCATCCAGTTCCTGGCCGGGGTGAAATGAAACTGGGGGCGCCATGGCTTGCGGTAGGCTCGGCGGCGCCCAGCCGAGGCGCCAGGCCGAGGCAGGCGACGGTGAGAAGCGGGATCAGGCGGAGAAGACCGCGGGTGTCCATCGTGAGGGAGGCCTTGCAGCGGGGCGGATCGGAAGGCGCTGCAAATGGGAGAGGGCAGGGGCCTTAGGCCCCGCGGGCGGCCCGGGAATCCCCGGCCAGCCGGTGCTCGATCTCCTCCAGGGAGGCGCCCTTTGTCTCAGGCACCATGAGCCGCACCCAGGCCAGCTGCAGCACCATCATGCAGCAAAAGAACAGGAACACGTAGCCCGGCGCGAACGCGGACACCACGCTCGGGAACACGGTCGTGATCAGGGCGGCGAAGATCCAGTGCGTGAAGCTGCCCAGGGCCTGCCCGGTCGCCCTGTGGCGGTTGGGGAAGATCTCGGAGATCAGCACCCAGATCACCGCGCCCTGCCCGACCGCGTGCGCGGCGATGAAGCCGAAGATGCACGCCGGCACGATTGCGAAACGCCCGGAAAAGAACGCCCAGGAGGTGAGGCCGAGGGAAAGGATGTAGCCGAACGAGCCGATGTAGAGCAGGGTCCGGCGGCCCATGCGGTCGATAAGCCACAGCCCGACGAAGGTGAAGATAAGGTTCGTCACCCCGACGCCGACCGACTGGAGAAGCGCCGCCTTGGCTCCGAGGCCGGTGAGCTCGAAGATCCTCGGTGCAAAGTATAGGATGGCGTTGATTCCGGAGAGTTGGTTGAAGAAGGCGACGAACACGGCCAGCAGGATCGGCCGGCGCAACTGGCGGGTCCAGAAGGGCCCCTCTTCCACCCGCTCATGGGAGACCGCGAGGATCTCGTCCGCCGCCGCCTCGATGGTCTCGGGCGATGCTTCGGGGGAGATCCGCCGAAGGACCGCAACGCCGGCTGCGCGGTCCCGGCGCCGCCCGAGCAGCCAGCGCGGGCTCTCGGGCAATCCGAAGCAAAGCAGGACATAGGCCACGGATGGGAACACCGCGACCCCCAGCATCCAGCGCCAGGCGTTATCCCCGACGTCCTTCAGCAGGTAGTTCGAGAGGAATGCGATGATGATGCCGAATACGATGTTGAACTGGAACATGCCCGCCAGGCGCCCGCGATGGGCCGGGGGAGCAATCTCGGCGATATAAAGCGGCGCCACCACCGTCGAAACCCCGATGCCGAGCCCCCCGATGAAGCGCGCGAGGATGAACGAGCCCACGCCGCCTGCGAAGGCGCAGCCGACCGCCGAGACGACATAGAGCGCCCCGATGCCAATCAGCGTGGCCTTGCGGCCGAACCGGTCGGTCGGCCAGCCGCCGAGAAGGGAGCCGACCACGGTGCCATAGAGGGCCGAGGCCAGGGCGAATCCGTGCAGGGCGGCGCTGAGCTTCCACTGCGCTTGGATCGCCTGTTCCGCGCCTGAAATGACGACCGTGTCGAAGCCGAACAGGAAGCCGGCCAGGGCGGATGTGAGCGACCAGAAGTAGAGACGGGCCTTCATTGTTCTGGGGAGGAGGGGGCGCGGGAAAACTGTCGATCGGGGGCGACCGCTCCAAGCCAAATACTTGCGGCGGCATCACCAAAGCATTTGGTAATGAATGGTGGGCCCACAGGGATTCGAACCCTGATCAAAAGGATTATGAGGCCTCAAGTCGTACTTTACAAACTATCTTACCAAATGATAAGTATACTTACATGATTGATCGACCGTTTTGGCAGAAGAAGTTAGAGCAGGCTTGGTTGGAGGCTCCCATTGTCTGGCTTGCAGGCGCCCGCCGTTCGGGGAAGACGACCTTGGCTCGAAGCCTCGGGGCCCAAAGCAGTCTTTATGTTAATTGCGACCTTCCTGCGGCCGAGGACATGGTGGGTGATCCCGCATTGTTTTTCCGCAACTGTGACCGGCGGATTGTGGTCTTCGACGAGATCCATCAGTTGAGCGACCCAAGCCGTGTGCTGAAGATCGCCGCCGACGAGTTTCCTGGCCTGCGCGTGCTTGCAACCGGCTCATCGACGCTGGCGGCGAGTCGTAAATTCCGTGACACGCTTACCGGGCGAAAGCGCCTGCTTCACCTCGTGCCCGTGTTGAGCAGCGAGCTTGCGGCCTTCAAGGCTACGTTGGAGAAGCGCCTATACCAAGGCGGCCTCCCGCAGGCCCTATTGGCCGCTGACAAGCAGCCGGCATTTTACCGCGAGTGGCTTGATTCGTTTTTTGCCCGGGACATCCAGCGGCTATTCGCGTTTCGGGACATGAATCGATTCAATGCCCTCTTTGAGTATGTGCTCCGCCAGAGCGGGGGACAATTGGAGGTCAGCCGCACGGCCTCCGCCTTGGGAATTTCCCGGCCAACGGTTGAGAGCCATTTGCAGGCTTTGGAAATCACACAGGCACTAACGCTAGTGCGGCCCTTTCACGGTGGTGGACAGGGTGAGATTGTGCGCCAGCCCAAAGCCTACGCGTTCGACACTGGCTTTGTGAGCTTTGCCCGAGGCTGGGATCCGCTGCGGCCTTCAGACCGTGGGTTGCTCTGGGAGCATCTGGTGCTTGAGACCTTCCAGGCGCTGCGGCCGGACGAGCCTGTGCGCTACTGGCGTGACAAGGCTGGGCGGGAGGTGGATTTCGTGCGTTCCCGGGACCGCGACGCGGTTGACGCATACGAATGCAAATGGGATCCCGGCGAGCTCGACACGGGCGCCCTCAAGGAATTCCGTGAGCGCTACCCGAGGGGGAAAAACTACTTCGTTACTCCACAAAGCGGTCCAACTTACGTTAAACAAGCCAAGGGGCTGGAGTTCACGGTGTGCGGCTTGGACTTTCTGCAATGACCTTTCTTGAGAATGCTTCACGGCGCACGGGTGGCTCTGTGATTGATTACTTTGCCCCGCAACGATCGTCAGCTGGGTGGCTATGGGTAATGAGGCAGCCTAAAGAAAGAACATAGGAATCTTGCGGTGGCCGCAGGCCTAGGCCGTTGACGGGCTTCAAGAATCCGGGCCGACGTTTTCTTGGAGAAGATCAATTGTGTTGTAACCTCTTGGTATGGAGTGGTGGGCCCACAGGGATTCGAACCCTAGAGCCGCCAATCTCGACAGAGCGGAATTCACGAGGGGTTTCCTCTCTGAGAATCCGTATATCATGGTTTTATGTTATTTCAGTACGACGCATCGAAACTGCACGGAGATGAACGAAAATGAAGCGAATAACGCCATAGTGGCGGCATGCTGGCGGCAATGAATCGACCCTCGGCCACCTTTGCGGCCGACCCCTTGCGGCGATGCGCCTAAATTGATAGAATCCCTCTCACAATGCCCGCAGCGGGGCACAGGTGATGGACGAGTTCTTGGCCGGCACGCGCACAAAGGCGAATCTGGTTGCCTTGTATATCTAGCAGGCACATTACTAACAGATATATGGCAAAACGTTCAAGCTCCGGAATGGAGATTCTTCTCGGCCTGCTGACGGTCGGATCGATGTCCGGTTATGATCTGGGACAAGCCATCCGGTCATCGGTCGGCCACTTCTGGAACGAAAGCTACGGCCAGATCTATCCAAACCTAAAAAGACTGAAGTCCGAGGGCTTTGTGACCTCGAAGACACAGCGGCAAAAAGGCAGGCCTGATCGGCATCTCTATTCGATCACGAGACAAGGACGAGAACGTTTGGCCGCGTGGCTTGCGGTTGCCCCCCAACCGGAAATTCCCCGGAACGAATTGCTGTTGAAACTCTTTTTTGGATCACAGGTGCCAACCGAGGTCCTCATCGGCTATGTGGAAGGGATGCTTGAAAGGGAGCGCCGGGCGGCCCTCAAGTTCAAGAAGGTAGCCGAAGAGGATATTGCTCAGAATCGGCAATATCCGGACGCGCCGTACTGGACGATGGCTGCGCGATTCGGGCAGCTTGAGTTGGAAGCGCACTTGCGGTGGGCGGAAGAGACATTGGAGGAGCTGCGCCGGATCGCTGCGGCGCGACGAAACTCAGGGAAGGAACCATAAATCATGAATATGAATGGAGTAATCGCTGCGGAGAATTCTCATGCATGCCAAAGACCGAAGCAGAGCGCTTCATGGGGGGTGCAAGCAAACAAACGGCAGAAAAATCCCAAAGGAAATCCCGCAAAAAGATTGCCGACAGCGTCTGACCTTCCCGGGAGTTTCTCTCCGTTTGATTAAACTCATCCAATAATGGAAGACTTAAACAAGGTCCCAATCACTCCCACTCCTCTGGGCCGGAAACTCATGGAAGCTGCTCTGATGCTGTTGTTCTTCGAAGGTAGTCAGGGCATGACCCTCCTTCGACTGCCGCGACTCATCTTCCCCGCTGTTGTGCTCAGCAACAATGCCTGGATCGGCGTCTATGAGGGACACATCTGGGAACTCGCGTTTGCCCTCGCTTTCATCCGTCTTGTAGGAAAGGGGAGGTATTCAAGCTGGGGCATCAACCTGAGGAACGCAGCGCTTTCCTGGCAGATTCTTTGGAAGTTCACGGTCGTCTTTGCCCTGATCACGTTGGCATGGACCGTGATTCCATCGTTGCTGCATCCCAACTCCGATCTTGGCATCTTCGGTCCCCCAACCTTGACGAATGTGGTGGGCTGGCTTTCCTTTGAGTGGATCTTTGTCGGGTTTGCGGAGGAGATCATGTTCCGGGGTGTAATCCATACGAATCTCGCACAAAGCTGGAAGGGCGTCATGCGGATTTTTGGGTTTGAGATTCCCACTTCTGGCATTGTTACCACGGTGCTCTTCTGTCTCGCCCACATCGATCCGCTCCACCCGCATATTTACTGGTCTCAGCAGTTATTCGCGTTTGGGCTCGGCATTTACTACAGCATGGTCTTCCATCGCACCGGCAGCTTGTTAAATCCGATTCTCGCACATAACGTGACGGACGGAATGATTGTAACTGCGATCTACCTCATTTACTGGAAATTTCACTGATCGTCCATTGAAGCACCGTGCGGAATGCTTCGGGAAACAATCGTCGTTGACGAGGGCAGCCGACCACGTGGAAGCTGCACCTATTTCCGAACTTCACGAAAGCACGCCTCACTCTTTTGGTTCGGCGTGCTTCGTGGACTCGCGGAGCGTGCACATGGGTGCGGGGGCTTGCCGACCCCACCTCCTATGCCGACGGTTCGCCCCAGCTGGGGTTAGGGCGCGCCTACTTGCTCAAGACGCCTTCCCGACGGTAAAGCGTAGATTCATGGCCTCGCGCACGCGGTCGGGGTCATATCTGACAAGTCGGCCGATTTTGAGGTACGGAATCGCGCGCCTCTTCTTCTGGTTGTGAAGCCACCTGAACGACGGCCTCGAATCCTCATCAAAGATCAGCTCCAATAGCCGCTCGCCGGAAACCAACAGATTAACTGATGCCATGATACCCTTGGGACGGCGTCAACTCCCAGCCGGACAATCCAACCCGATGCAACTGGATTCAGGCGGGTTCACTCGCCGGACGGCTGCGACGTCTACCGTGCGGGCCTAAGCCTGTTTGGCAATTAATTCGGTTACGGCGCCGACGTTCATTCCGGGCTTAATCGACCAAAACCTTTCGGCCTCGGCCACGCCGACGAGATTGAGGTAGTGCCTCCGTACCATGGTCTCGCTGTTGCCGGCCTCAAGGGCGACTTCCGCTAGGCTTTTGAACTTAGCCACGTGCATCGAAATGAACGAGTGCCTTAGCACATCGTCACCCAGCGCAAACTGCTTACGAACGGTTGAAATCATCGCCTGTGCGTTGGGCGGAATAAGCGGGTACTTCTTGAGTGGGTAGCGCACGAGCCATTCAGTCAGATTGGGCTGAATGGTCACTTGGCGCACCGACTTGGTCTTCGCCACGTTCGGCGAAATTCGGATGACGCCAAGCGTCTGGTCGATGCATTTCGACGGATCCGGCAAATCGGCCATCTTCCTGATTTCGCCGCACTGGAACGACGGCCGGATGACGGCAAACAGGCACAGGGCGAAATAGGGGACCATCTTGCCTCCCTGGTAGCCTTCGACGTAGGCCATCAGCTTTGCGGCCGTGTCGGCTCCTATGATTTCGGGCATTCCGCGACTGATTTTGAACTTCGGGATCGGTTTGACCGGGTTCTCGATTGTCCACCCGCGCGGCGCTGCCTGGCAGAATGCGAAGAACGCGTGCAGGTCGCCCCGCAGGTTGTTGAAGCGTTTCTTGCCGATGTCCCGACTGCCGAGGAAGTGTTGAATGTCCACGGTCGAAACTCCGTGGACGGACCGGCTTGGAAATGCCGCTTTCAGCCATTCCAGCGTGCGCCGGTAGTCACCCAAGGCAGTTGCCCTGACGTGGGCCCGCCCTTTCGGCAAGGAAGGCCGGCACAGCCATTTCTATGGCCATGGCTTCGACGGGTGGTCGGGGTAACGTGGTCAGGAAGCATTCAACGGCCAGGGCATGGGAATGCGGGCCAAGGCGGGCCATCGCTGCTTCAGCTTCGGCAAGCTGGGCGGCGCTCAGGCGGGTATTCCGGGCGCGAACCTCGCCGCCGACGTTTGCGGCGTCGACCTCAAGTGCGTTCTTTTCGCCCAGGGCGAGGTCGCGGCTCTTGAACTGCTTTCGGTATCGCTTCCCGCGAACCCAGCCCGACAGCAGGAAGGTCGAGTATTCAAGCGGCTGGCCGTCGATCCGCTTCTTGACCGTTATTTCGCGGAGCGTGAACCGTCCGGATGGCTTGGGCCTCATGTTGAAGGCCCTCCTGTCAACCCACTGCCGCCATTAAACTGGCGGCAGTGGAAGGCGTTTAGGTGATTTCCCCTCTGTAGAAGGTGGCGGGCCCACAGGGATTCGAACCCTGAACCAAAGGATTATGAGTACCTGCTGCCCATGCCGGGACCCTATGACCGGGATGATGTCGCTGCACGGAATGTTCAATTGGCATCCCACCGTGGGCGAGTTCTCACGGCGGCGGCGGTACCATTGCGGCGCGGAGGCGTTCAATCTTCTTCAACGCCTGCTGCACATCGACCGTATCTTGCCTAGGGGAAAAGGGTTTCATCGCTCGCATATCTAGCTTTCGTATAAATATCTTACAATAGTTTGACATCGAAACCGATCTCCCCAAAGCGCAACTCATGACCGGCTTGCAGCGGGACGATGTCCCCTGCGGACCGGCGCCGCCGATCCAGCGTCACAACGCTCTTCCCATCGTCGGGTACCCCCAGCCAAAAGCCCCCGTCGAAGTAGTGAATCCGCCCCGCCACGGCCGGTAGCGAGCAGTCGAGTATGACGGCGGCTCCGGCGCCCGAGCCTAGGGCGACCTCCGAAAATATCCAAATTCCGATTACCGGCGCGTGGCGAAGACTGGCCGGCCAGAAGCGGATGCAGCCGGAAGGGCGGTCCGGCAGCGCCGGCGTCTGCCGGACGTAGGAAGCCGGATTCGGCCGCTCGGTCCAGGGGCTCTCCGCAGACGTCGCCGGAAACTGCAGCGCCTGGACCTCGAAGAGGCACTGGCCCAGCTTGAGCCGGCGTTCCTTGGCGAAATTGAGGACGGTCGCCGCCCCGATGCGCTGGTCGTCGACGATCGTGCCGTTCTTGCTCGGGATCGCGGCGCCGTCCTCACCGATCTGTCCGTCCTGGATGCAGACCTGGCGGCCCCGGAAGAAGAGGGTCGTATTGATGCGGCTGATCGTGCTCGTCTTTTGCCGATTCTCCTCGCTCTCCGGCCAGAACTGCGTCGTGAAATCCGCGCTGCCCTTCCTGCCGAGCGTGAAGTGCGTCCGGGCGACGATCCGAACCGTCGGAGCCGAACGGCGGAGCGTGCCTTCGATCTCCAGCGGGCGCAGTTCGAGGATAGTCCCCGCCCCGGCCCCGGTGGCGGAGGGCGCCTCTGGCCTGGGAACAACCGCCAAAGGCGGCTGTTTCGCCGCCACGCTTTCCTCCGCCGAAGCCCAGCGCTTTTCCCACTCGAAGCGCAATTCGCCCTCGGGCAACTCGTTGAGCAGCGGCTTAGCCTTGTCGAGGCAGAGCCGGAGCGTGGCGCGCGCTGGCGCGGGCTTCGCCCGTTCCGCTTCCAGTTCGGCGAGGTATCTCGCGATATCCGCCGCGACGCGAAGCTGCGCCACGACCCCGGCCCCTTCCTCGCACCGCCGCAGCTCCTGTTGGAGGCGCAGCTTGACGGGCTTGGCGTTTCCTCCCTGCGCCAGTGCGGCGGCGAGGCCGCTTCGGCGCCTTTCCCAGGCCGCGACGAGCTCGCCCGGCGCCGTGTCCACCGGGGCCTGGAGCTGCGCGCAGAGTTCCTCGAGGCTCATTCGACGCCCACTGGGAGCGTCTTCTTGATCGTGAAGGCGCTTCCCCAGTCGGTCTTGCCCGAAACCTGGATAGTGTATTCGCCCGAGGCCGCAAACGTCGCCGTCGCCTGGGCGCCGGCGGAATTGCTCACCGCGGGCGAGCCGCCCGGCCCGGAGATGTCCCATTTCTCGATGGTGAAGCCGGTCGCGCCGTTGCGGTCGGTCAATTCAAAGGCGATCGTCAGGCTCCCGGTCGATTTCTTTTCGGTACCGGGCACGGTTTGGACGTCGAAGGCCCAAGAGCGGACCTCGCCATTCTCGCGGGCGACGACGAAGGTATTCGGCTGGCCGGGACTGGGGTTGGGTCGGAAGGTGACCTTGGTTTCCCGGATCAGGCGTCCGCCGCGCCCTCCGACAAAGACCTTTTCGATCCCGGTTGCGATGCCGTTCTTCCAATCGAAGTCTGCCGGGATCACGATTTCGCCGCCGTCGGTTCCGACGAAGCGCGAGTTGGCGTTGGCGACGCCGCCGTCCCCGCCGCTCCCGTTCAAGGTTTCGCCGGACGCAAGTCGGACGCGCCCGTCCGGTTCGATGGCCGCGTTCTTCAGATCGACGGTCCTCCCGTCTGCGAGGCGCGCCGTTCCGTCGGGATTGAGGGTTGCGCCCGCCAGGGTCGCGGACCGGCCGCTCGGATCGGAGAGGATGACGCCGCCTTTCCCCGCAACCGCTGTGATGCCGTTGCCCAGGGATTGCGCGTTTTCGCTCGATCCCGGCGCGCCCAAGGCGCCTGCTTCCGGTCCACCCCAACCGGCATGAAGCCCGGTGCTGGCGTCGCTGCCGCCGCCGACCTTCGCCGCGGCCTGGCGCGAGACTTCCGTCACGACCTGGTCGATCTCCCGCTCGATCTGGCGCTTGGTCGCCGCGTCGTTCGCGGTGTTCCAGGCGCGCAGCTTGTTGATCGTAACGAGCACTGCGGAATAGCCCCGGTCCTTCAAGTTGTGGGCGAAGTTGTCGAGGCGCTCCTCCAAATCATCGTAGCGCGGCTTGAGCACCTTGAAGAAATTGTCGCGCAACAACGAGCGCGCTGCGTCGTTGTCGAAGAACCAGGAGCGGACCTGCTCCACGTGATACGGATCCTTGTCCATGAGCTTGGAGCATTGCAGCATCTGGTCGACGGCGTGAAGGCCGCTGACCGTCGCCAGATCGAGGTTGTTGGCGCCGGCCCGCTCGAGGCCCTTCTGTAGATCGGAGGCGGCGTAAGTGAGATAGTCGGCGATGTGCCGCTGCTCCTCCCGTACATCGCGGGCCTTTGGCGGCGGTGGTGGAGCCGGAGGAGGAGTCTGGGCGACGAGAACAGGGACCGCCATGGCGGCGCCCGCGATCGACAAAACTGCACGGAGGAGATGAGCGTTCATAGGATCTTGGAGTGCCGCGATGCTCCGCCGTGCCCGCGCGAATTCAACTTCGAAGCGCCCCCTTAGCCGAAGATGAGGGAGAAACCCTGATGGGTCTGAGGTCCGAAATCGTGGATCATCTTGGGTCATGGACCGAATCACGTTTTGCCGGGACCTCATCGAATGGTACTGGCAGCATGGAAGCCGCCGGGAGGACGACTATGCGATCCCTACGAGCAGTTGGCTGAAGAAACTCTACGAGGCTGAAAAGCAGCTCACCGCGATCGCCGACGCCCGTGCCAAGCCACGGCCCGCGATGGCGATCTGGGGCCCGTCCCAAACCGGCAAGTCCACACTCGTCGCCTTCGACATCGACGCGCAGGCGCTCTACCCGCGCACCGAAGGCGTGGACGGCACCGGATCCGGCCTGCATTGGCCGGGTGGGGCGCCGATGTTCTTCATGGCCCCGGAGGCGGCGCCGCCTGCTTATCTCAACCACTATGTCCTCAACCCCTTCAACCAGGGCTGGGACGGATCGTCGGCCTTGACGCGGTTCGTGTTCGGCAGCACCGAGCCGGGACGGGATGGCGCGCATTTCATCCGGGACGTGCGCCATCCGGTCGACGTCCATTTGATCACCGCGAAGGATCTGCTTCAAGTGGTCGCCCGCGGTTACGACACCGAGTGCCTGGGGCCGACCAGGACCCGCGACGCCACGATCTGGACGATCGCGGAGTTCGAATCGCGGCTGGCCAAGTTCAAACGCCGAAGCGCCGCTGCAGGAAAAACCGTGGCGCGCCCCGCATACGAGGCCCTGTTCGATCTTTGCGAAGTGATGGGTGATCTGGTCGCGGCCGAACTTCCCCGCTACAAGAAACTGCTGGAGGAGGGCGAGGAGAATTGGCGCAGCCTGACCGCCTCGCTCCTGGCGGACTCGGCGCTTCTCTCCGATCCCAAAGTGGTGGCGGACCTCGCCGCCGACCTCCTCTGGGACGGATACGAGCCGCTGACGGTCCACTTTCGCCGGCTGCAGGGCGATTTGTGCGAATTGGGCCGGCTCTGGGGCGGAAAGCCCGTCCTGGCTTCGCTCGAGGCAGCCGCGATTTTTCTCAACATGGAGGCTTGCAGGATATTCTTTGATCCCCGTCCGTCCGATCCGAACACCCAGGAGGGGGTGGTGTACGAATCGATCTCCAGCATCGGTTGGCGGGAGGAGAACGGGGTCGTCCTCATCGGCTGCGGGCCGGAGTATCGCCACAGCCTGAGCGACTCCCCGGAGAGATTCGCGCAGGTGCAGGCGCTCGTCTGGGAACTGGTGGTCCCGCTAAATCCCGCCCATCTGTCGGACGGTCCCTTCAAATCATATCTTCGCGACGCGGACCTGCTCGATTTTGCCGGAGTGGGCAACGAGCCCAAAAGCGACGTTTCCCGGATTGATCTCGAACCGTCGAAGGAGGATGTCCCGGCGAAGGGAAAGCCGTTCGAGTCCGTCCTTTTTTACAAACAGATCATCAAGCGGGGAAAGACGGCGTGCATCGTCTCGACCTACGCGAAGCGCCTGACGATCGACGGATTCAATATATTCCAGAACGTCGACAAATATCCGCCGACGAACGCACCGCAGCTCATCAATGGCGTCTCGACCTGGTGGAAGTACTTCGCGCCGGAATTTCACCTGCACCGGCGGGGGCGCAGCCCGCTCCCGCTCAACCTCGGCCTGATGTGGTGGGCGCCGCGGCTGGCGGAATCGGTTGGGACACCCGAGCGGATATTCAAGTCGATCGTTCCGATTTACGCCGAACTGGGGCCGATCGCCGACCCGGCTGTGTGCGTCACCTTCGCGCTAAACTATTACAAATTTCCCCGCGGGCGGGTCGAGTCCGAGTTCGAGGTGGGCGGGAAACTCTACCAGGGGATCAAATCCTCCCCTGAGTTCCAGAAGCAATTCGCGCATCCCGAAAGCGCCGAGTCGTTCGATGAGATGGTGCGAGACAAGGCGACCGGCGGGACCGATTTCTTCTTCGCGGCGATCCACAGGCAACTGGAAACCGCCCGCGCCAATCCGGCGACCAACCGCCTGGCGATTCTCGAGGCCAGGATAGCCCCCTGGGAAACCGAGATCGTCGATTTGCTCAAGGCCCCGCGGCTATTCCCGCCCACCAAGGTCGTCGACGTCCGGCGGCAGAACCTCGAACGGTTTCGCGCTGGGATCCTCGAGGCGGTCAAGGGCAAGTCCGAGCGCCAAATGCGCGAGATCAATCATGCCCTGCGCGAACTGCTTGACGTCAATTACCAGGTGCTGCTGACGCCCGCGATGGACGCTTCCGAAATCGATCGGACCTTCATCGCGCGGCAGTTCCGCCGGTGGGTGGACAGCCAGGTCGGCCGCTTCGACCAATGGGAGCGGAACGGGCAAAGGGCGGGGCCTGACTGGACCCTCCTCGGACTGATGACCCGCGACGCCCTGGTCGATGCCCTTGACGCCCTGCGCACCTCGATCGAAAGCAGCTTCGACGAAATGGCCCGGTGGCTCGGCCGGATCGCGGCCCAGTGCTGCCATGCCAATTCCGACCTGCGCAATACCCAGCTTCGCCGTCATCTCGCGGTCCGGATGGGAAACGAACTGGTCTCAGGCCAGAGGGGCGACGGCGACGCCGAGGTGGACGAGCCGGAGGGCGACGCCGAGGAGGTTGTCGCTCCCCCGATCGGCCGGGAGTGCCTCACCTACCGCGCCTTTGTCCGCCCCTTCGTCGAGGGGCAGCTCGCGGCCCTGATCGCCCTGCGCCTCGATCCGATGCTGCGTCCGGAAAACATTCCCGGCGACAAGGAGCTGACCGAGCTCTGCGATCGCCACCATTTGCGGCCGCTGTGACCCCCAACCCCTCTCCGCCATGATCGAACTGGAAGTCTTCCCCAATACCGGCCACCATTTTTTCCATGTGCCGCTGAAGAGCCTCGCCCCGCGCAAAACGGAGGAGGAGCTGACGCGCTACGCCCACCGCAACCGCGGGCCGTGGGAGCCTTGGAGCGAATTCTCTCCCTGGCTGCTTTATCAATACTCGATCGAGACCTCCCCGTACACCGGGGAGGAGACCCCCGTGATCAAGCTTGCGGTCGAATCCAACCTGGGACTCCCGGATCGGGGCCTGCTCTTCGGCGTCGAGCGCTTTTCCTTCGCTGAGCCTGCGCGGGATGCGGCCGAGCAAGCGGCTCAGAAGCGGGCCCGGGCCTACGAGGAAGCGCGCGCGGCCGATGCGATCGTTCCTCCCTATGCCAGTTTCGACAAAGCCAAGCTCTGGGAAGATTACCCGACCAAACGCCTCTTTCTGGATGAACTCAGCCCCCATCTACCCCAGAGGCGCAGAGGCGGCGGCGACGGCTCCACCCCCGAGCCGATTCTTCTGGCGCCCGGGCAGCTTGCGGTGCATTGGAAGCGACCTGGGGGCGCCGATCCGGTCGACGTCGACCTGATCGTCGATCTGGGCAACACCCGCACAGTCGCCCTCCTGCTGGAAAACCCGGGCCAGGAGGGAATCCCGTTCGGGCGGCGGGTGAAGGTGCTTCGCTTCATCCCGCGGGGTTGCCCTTTCACTCCGTCGCACACGCTGCCCGAGCCGGGCAAGGCGAACGACGACTACGCCATCATCGATTCTTGGCTGGTCCTGCACCGGCCAATCTTCGCCAGCCGCGAGCCGCCTTTTTCCGAGGAAAAGGTCTTCGAGCATTGGCAGAAGGAGGAGGGTGCCAACGGTTCCTCGGCGCTGAGATTGCAGCATCTTCCCCAGACCTTCGTCGAACTCTCGCCGGCGTTGATCGGCGGCGGCAAGGCCGCGGAAGGTGCGGCGAGGACGCTCTCCCAGGTCAGGCTCGACACCGACGCCCGCTTCTATCTCAGCAGCCCCAAGCGCTACGCCTGGGATGAGGAGCCGGTCGGCCGACGCGGCGGCACCTACTGGAAGCAGATTCCCAACGACACCGACCCGGGCATTCCGGATGCCTTCGACGACCTGCGCGGCCTGTTTCGCTATTATATGGACCCGGGTGGAGTCGACTGGGATTGGGCAAACCAGCCAACGCGCGAGGACTTTCGCGGCAAGCCGATGGTGGATTCGCCGCCGGAATATCCGCGGCGCGACGCAATATGCTGGTTTGCGCTCTCGATCCTGGAGTGCGCCTACCGTCAGATCAATTCCGCCGGCTACTTGGCCACGGTCGGCCGGGAAAGCCTGCCCCGGCAGCTTCGGCAAGTCCGCGTCACCTATCCGTCGGGCTGGACTTGGGAGGAGCAGTCCCGCTATCTCGCGCAGTGGCGGCGCGCGGTGGATCTGTTCGCCCTGACCCATCTGGCGGACCCCCGCCCCGTCGATCTGGTAGGCGGGGGCTGCGGGCAGAAACCGGTCCTGGCCGAGCGCTCTCTAGACGAGGCCGTCTGCTCCCAACTGCCGGTCCTTTACGCGGACATCAGCTTTCTTGGAGGCGACGGCCTGAATTGGTTCGAAACTTACGGCCGCCAGCGCTCGGTCGTCGTTATGAACATCGACGTCGGCGGCGGCACAACCGACGTATCGATCATCCGCTACCATCTGAACCGGCCGGACGGGGATCGCAATGGGCGGATCGGGCACAAGGGCATGACCGCGATCAGCTCGACGCTGCTCTTCCGCGACGGCAACTCGATCGCCGGCGACGTGCTGGTCAAGCGCATCGTCGAGAAAGTGTTGCTCCCGGCCTGGCTACGGGCCGGCGGCCTCGAGAAGTTCGAGGACAACCCCGCGGCGCGCCGCGCGCTGCTCACCCTCCTCAAGACCCCGGCGACTGAGGCGATCGCACAGGTCGACCCGAAGGCGGTGACTCGCCTTGTCGCGATAGTGCGGCTGGTCTTTATCCCACTCGTCAACCAATGGTTGCAGCAGCTCACGATCGCGGAGAATTATCCCGATTCGCCCCGGCGGCCGCTGGTCGTCCGCGACATCGTCCATCCCAGATGCCTGAACGAGCTCAACGCCCTGGCGCTCAAGGTGATCGTCGCCAAGTGCGATCGATGGGGAGAGGAAGCCAACCTCATGCGGCTGCGCGATGCGGGCAATTTCGAGGAGTGGACCAAGGCGCTGATCGCGCGCGACGAGGTGCCCTTCCCTATGGAGGCGCGGCTGCAGGCCGACCCAGCTGCGCTCGAAAGCTGCGTCGACGACGTCTTCGAGTCGATGTTCGCCTCGCTCGGGCTGGTGGCGGCCCGCGAGCGCTGCGACCTCGCGATCGTGTCGGGCAAACCCTCCGAGCTGCCCCGGATGCGCAAGCTCCTGGTGCGGAACCTGCCCGTTCTGCCGCAGCGGATCATCCCAATGCGCAACTTCCCGGCGGGCGGCTGGTATCCGTTTGTCGGCGATGACGGCATCCGGATCAACGATGCCAAGACCTGCACGGTGGCGGGCGCCGCCCTCTATCAGGACATCCTCAACGGCAACCTCGAGGGTTTCAGCATCGAGCAGGGCTCGGCCGGGCACGTCCAGAAATATTTCTGGGGGCTGGTCGGCCGCGGTTCCGGGCCCGAGGAATTCTACCGCTCCGACAACCTGCTCTTCCGGCCTTCCGACTATGGGTCGGCCCGGCCGCTCGAAGGGGCCCCGGGAACGGTCGCCCTCGAACGCGACTTTGATCTCCCGCTCAACTGCCGGATCGGCCGGCAGATCAAGCAGGTCGCCAACGTCCGTCCGGAGCCGGTCTACCGGCTGGCCTGGACGCCGCCCGAGCAGCACGACAACCGGCCCGTTTTCGCCCGGGTGCGCTTGCGGTGGGCGGCGGCGGTGGGGGGCGGCGAACGGCTGGAATTGATTTCGGTCACTCCGCTCTCCGGCCAGCCGGTCGGGGTCCAGCCGGAGCACGTGCGCCTTCGGCTCAACACCATGCTCGACGAGAGCTTCTGGCTCGATGAGCCGAGGTTCGACGTCGATGACCTTTTTAACCCCTGAACCCGCCGTCACCCACCCATGAGAATCGCCATCTTCATTCCCGCTTTGGCCTTTTTTGTCGCAGTGACAGTGGCCCGGGCCGGTTCGAATGACGCTGCCGCCAAAGAGGCCGTGGCCGCCCTAACAAAGGGGCCGATCCACGATCTGAGCGACTCGATTGCCAAATTGAATGCGCGCTTGGCCGGATTGGAGAGAGAGATCGCGCGCGCCAACCGGAACATGGACGGGAGCGATCTGCCCGGGCTGACGAAAGGGCAAGCCGAGGTGAGGGGCGAACTGACGCTGCTGAACGGCAAGGCCGACTCCTGGGAGAAAGGCCTTAAGGAAACGGCTGCACGCGCCGGGGAAGCTTCCGTGATGACGAATGCGGCTTGGACCGACGTGAAGAACCAGTTGGAAAAGACCCAAGCACGCCTGGCAGGTGCCGAAGCGGCTCTTGCCGCGTTCCCAGGCCAGTGGGATCGGCAAAGCGAAGCTTTCGCCGGCGCGGAGGCGGCGAACTCCGCTTCGGCCGCCGCGAAGTTGGAAGCTTCGGCTGACCGACGGGCGCGAGAGCTAACTGCTGCCGGATGGACCGCGGCAGCCGCCGTCGTCCTCCTCATTTGCGCCGCCGGATGGGCGGATTGGCGCGGACGTCGGCAGCTCCAAACCGAGCTCTTGCTTGCGGTTGCCCGGGTCGGGTCGGAAATGAGGAGGGCTGAGGAGGCGCCGGCCGGCCGCGCGAACCTGGGACCGGGCTGGAGCGAGATCGAGGCGCGCCTGCTCAGCCTGATCGAGCGCTGGGACAAACCCGCACCGTCCTGGACAGCAACAGCTGCTTCGGTGGGTGGTCCCGCGTTCCGGGGCGGGGGTGGCAAACCCGCGAGCGAGGCCGCGGCGGCCGTTTCGCCGAGCGAAGAACCGACCGCGGCGATCGGCGCAGCGCCCGAGTCTTCCATCGCCTACCGCTTGCTCTGGCCGGTGGAATTTCTCGATCCGGAATCGCCGCTTTCGCGCTGGCGCTTTTTGCTCGAGAGCCATTTCGCCAACGAGGATCACCCCGCGCTTCCCGTCGTGGCGGCTATGCTGGGACTGCGGACGGTCCTGAGCAAACGCGCCGTCGCGGCCGAGATCGGCGCGGCGGTGTTCACGCTGTCGCAGTCGCTGCATGCCTATTGGAACAGCCTGACCGATCTGTCGGCAGACGACCGCCAGCAGGCCAGTTCCGCTTGGCTAGCGAGCACCCGGGCCCAAGTGGCCCCGGCGGCGCCCCGCGTCGAACTGAGGGAGGTAATGACGGGCGCGCGGGTCGATCCCGACCTGATGATCCCTGTCAAGGAAGGCGCTGGCAACCATCTCAACGTGGCGGCGGTGTTCTCGTGGGCGGTGATGGACCGCAGCGCAGACCGGCCTAAAATCCTCCATCGGGCCCAGATTGCCACCACCTGATTTTCCATGACCGCATCCGATCCCCAGCCGCCCCGGCCCCCCTCCCAGCGCGATCTCAAATCGCCCTATTACCTCCTTCGCACGCCCGACGGCGTCGGATCGTTTTTCACGGCGGAAAACTTGCCTATTGTGGCCTCGCCCAACGAGCCCTTGGCGCGCTTTCTCGCCCCGGCGCGCATCGTGGAGAATGGAACGCTGCGGTCGATCCGCTACGATTTCGCCCCGCCGGTGCTGGAGACGGCCCGGCCGATGGAGTTTCTACCCCAAAGCGAGATCGACGGCTTCGCCGCCGCCGCTCGGATGTTCTACGCAAAGGCGCACGCCTTGGCGCCGCGCATCGTGGCGCACGAGAAGCACCTGCGTGCCAATTTCCGCCTGCCCGATCCCGACCTCGAACCGGATGCCTATTGGGTCTTCGGGCCGGCGCACGACCGGCGGCTCCTGATCGCGTGGGGAGCGGAGCTGAAAGCCGGCACTTCGATTATGCTCGCCCCTGATGCCGAACTAAAAATTCCCGTTGGCCGGACGCTGCTCGATAAGCTGCAGAGCCGGGTGATGACCTGGGAAGCGCGGCAGCGGGAAGCCCTGCGCTTCGCCGCCCTCGGCACGGAGCCGATCTCGCGCTTCTTGGCGCGGCCGGCCGTCGACCGGTCGGGGACGCCTGTGGGTGTCAGTTTCAATGGCCGCACGATCGAGGCAAAAAAAATGCGGACCCTGCGCCGGATCTATACCTCCGAGTGCAGCGCCTTTGAGAAGGCGGCCCGCGCATTCTACGACCGCGCGAGCGCTCCCGAGAGCACCCCCTACGAAAAGGAGATCCGTCGGGAGTTCCGCCTGCCAGATCCGGATGCGGTTTCGGGCGCCTATTTTGTGGCTGGCAAGAAACTCCTGATCGTGCTCGACGGAAAGGAAGCCCGCGAGACGACACTGCCCTTGGTCGACCACCCCGCCGTCCCTGCGGCTCCCGCCGCCGCCATCGGGGTTGCGGGAGCCGGCTACGGGCCCGTCGTTGTCGGCCGGCGGCGGAATTCTCCGGGCGCGACGGTCGCCGAGAAACTTCGCGCGCGGTCGATTTCCTCCGCGCGGGTGGTTGCGGTCGCAGTGGCGGCGGGGATCGTCCTTGCGGCGGCCGGCTTCGCCGCTTGGAAGAGGGCGTCCGATCGGACGCCGCCGCGGGTGATCGAATCGGCAGATTATCCCGCCGCTCCCGATGAGCGGGATGTGGTGGTGAAGTTTTCCAAGCCGATCGATCCGCAGTCGGTCCAACTGGACGCCGCGGGCAAGCCTTCCTTCCTCTTTGGCGACGATGCCGCCCGGATCGAATCGGCCAGGGTTGACGGGAAAGACCCCTCGAAGGTCCTTTTGGCGACGACACCTCTGACGGACGGGAAAACCTACCGACTGACGGTCGACAACCTGCGCGACCGGGCGGGAAACCGGCTGGCGGGACCGACGTCGGTCAGTTTCAGGTACCTCGATACGGTCGCGCCCGAATTGAAGACGGTGTCGGCGGGCGAAAATGCCAACCAGCTCATCCTGGAATTCTCCAAGCCGCTCTCCGAGCCGTCGATCGCACGCGGCAGCAACTATGCCATCTTTGAGCTGGAGGGAGCCGGGGAGGGGGCGGCGCAGCGGATCGCCTCGGGACACCTCGATTCCGAGGACAAGAGCGGCCGGACTGTCACGCTCGACGCCGTGCGGGACTTCGTCAGCAATCAGCCCTACCGATTGGAGTCGATCGCGGGCGTCACGGACGCCTCCGTCAGCAAAAACTCCGTGGCGCTGCCCGCCAAGGGTTTGGACTTCCCTTACCGCGATGTGCTTCCGCCCCGGATTCACAGCCTGACGGCTAGCGCGGCGAAGCTCGAATTGACCGTGACCTTCAGCAAGCCGGTCGATCCGGCCGCCGCCCGGGATCTGGGGAACTACGCGGCCGTCGGACCGGACAAGAACTCCCTGGGCTTTATCCCCGGAACAGCGGCTTTGGACCCGACCGGGCGCAACGTCACCTTGCGCCTGGTGCCGGGACCGCTGGCTCTCGGGGTCTATCGGTTCACCGTGCGAACGATGCAGGATCGGATGGGCAACCGTACGGCCGGTCCACTCGCCACCGCGTTTGAATTTGCCTATCCCGGCGGTTACGCTCTACAGGTGGTATCCCACTCCATCGTGACCGCGGACAACCAGGTGGACAACAAAGTCACGCTCACCTTCAACCGGGCGCTCAACCCCGATGACGCGACCCGGGCGGGCAACTACGCCTTGCTCGGCGCTGATCGCACTCCGCTGGACGTGGCGGTTGTGGAGGCCCGCCGCGTGCCCGACGATTCGGCGAAGGTCATCCTCATTCTCTCGCAGGCGCCGACTCCGGGAGCCAAGGTCATCGTTCGCGTTGCCGGCATTGCGGATATCTTCGGACGAAAGGCGCTCGGTCCGATCGAATATGCCTTCACTCCCGCGGGAGTTCACGATCCCTCCGAGCAGGTGCTTGACTGGCTGTCGCAGCCGGTCTTGCGCGGGAACGAACTCATTCTCGGCATCAAGGAGGCGGTCGCCCAGCGTTCCGCGATGGAGGCGCAAAACTTTGTCTTCAATTCCGGGGATGGCCGGGTGCAACGGGTCGTCGGATACGACGTTCGGACCGATGCCAAGTCCGGTTCGCGGCGGACGTTCCTGACGCTGCGAGTTGACGTGCCCTCCGCCGCACGGCGGGGGCTGACCCTGCGGGCGAGGGACCTGCGCGCCGAAGGTCTCGATTTCCTCGGAGAGCAGCGGCTGAGACCGGTGGAGGTCGAGCAGCCGTGAGGAGCCCGCATGCCCGCTCATTCGCCTTCCGCTGAGGATGCGTGGCTTGAAACGCCGGAGGGGCGGCCGCACCGGATCGGCCGGGCCTGCGTCATCGGGCGGCTGGGAAGTTGCAACGTGGTGCTGGGTGACGAGAGCGTCTCGCGCAAGCACGCCCGGATCGGGTCGGGGCCTAAAGGCGGCCACACCATCATGGATCTGGGCAGCACCAACGGGACGTACGTCAATGGACTCAAGATAGCGGAAGCGACCCCATTGAGGGACCGGGACACGATCGGGCTTGGATCCTGGCGCCTGAAATACCGGAAGGAGCAGGCGGTCTCGGAAATGGCCACAGAGGTTAAGGTGGCGGCCCCGCCGGCCTACCAGCACCGCGTGCTCGTCGCGACGGATGCTTCCCTCGAGGGGGACGGATTGCTGCGATCGATTGACGGCCAGCCCGACTTACGGGTGGATGGCCACGCCACGAACGCGCGCCAGGCGCTCCAAATGTACGACCGGTCACGGCCTGATATCGTCCTTCTGGATGCGTCAACGAATGGTGTGGGGGCATTCTCCCTCTTGACGGACCTCATGGCGGCCGATCCGGATGCGCGGATCGTGGCGCTGCTTGCGCGGCCCGATCCGGATTACATCAACCGGACCCTGCGCCGGGGAGCGCTGGCATGCGTCCTAAAGACCGATCCGGCGGTGGAGTTAATCCGCGCACTGCAAAGCGCGGCGGCGGGCAGCGTGTACTTGAGCCGGCGGATCGCCGCAGTCACCGTCAAGCTGCTCGCCGGTTCGAAGGAGGGAGGGCGGCGGGACGGGCCGCAGGTCCTAACCAACCGCGAATTGGAGATCTTTCATCTAATCGGCGGTGCCAAGGCGAACCGGGAGATTGCCGCCTCCCTGGGGATGAGCGTCAAGACCGTTGAAACGCACAAGGAGAATATCAAGATCAAGCTGGGCGTCGCCAATTCCGCCGAACTGTCGGAACGGGCCCGGGAATGGCTTGCCGGCTGAATCCCGAGCTTCAGAACGCTTTTCGACCATGACGACCCAGCCCCTTCATTCTTCCTGCTTAGCCTGGAGCGCGGGCCCGCCGCACCCAATCTGAGGCCCGGCGCCGGGAGTTTTCCATTGAAGGCGCGGCGCCCTGCAGATAGTTGTGGGGAACATGGCCAGCGACGAGGATCCGACGCGGCGAGGTGATCCCGACGACTATCAGACCCGGGCGGGCCTTGTGGTAGGTCAGCTGGTGTTTGGGCGTTTCACGCTTGAGGCGCACGCTGGCAGGGGCGGGATGGGGGTTGTGTGGCGGGCGCGTGACGAGAAGTTGGAGCGGACGGTGGCGCTTAAGTTCCTGCCAGAGTTGGTGACGGCAAACGCGGAAGCCGTCAACGACCTCAAGCGTGAGACCCGTCGCGCCTTGGACCTTACGCACCCCAATATCGTCCGCATTTACGACCTTTTGCAGGACGAGCGCTTTGCGGCCATTGCGATGGAATATATCGATGGCAAGTCGCTCGGTGCGCTGAAACTTGAACAGCCGAACGGGCATTTCGAGGTTGATCAGATCAGCGATTGGGTGCGGAGCCTTTGTCAGGCACTCTCCTACGCCCATGAGAAGGCGAAGGTCGTTCACCGTGATCTCAAACCCACGAACCTGATAATCAGTTCGAAGGGCGAGTTGAAAATCACGGACTTCGGCATTTCGGCCACCATCGCTGACACTGCGACGCTGGTGAGCGGCATGGCCGGCACAAGCGGTACACCCGCCTACATGAGCCCGCAGCAGATGTTGGGCGAGAAATCAAAGCCAACCGACGACATCTACTCGCTTGGCGCGACGCTCTACGAACTGCTCACCGGAAAGCCGCCATTCCACACGGGCAAGATCGTGCTTCAGGTGCAGTCGAAAACACCGCCTCGGATGACGGAGCGCCGGACAGAATTGGGCGTGGCGGGACAATCGATTCCCGGAGCTTGGGAGCGGACGGTCGCTGACTGTCTGTCGAAAGAATCGGCGGCACGGCCCGCCAATATGCGGACAGTTGCTGAGCGCCTGAGCTTGGGAAAAAACGCCCAAGATGCGAAGGATACGAAGCAGCGAGGCATTGTCCCTATCGCGCTTCAACCCGGCGCGGAAGGGGATTTGCATCTGGTACCCAAATCCAGATTGAAAGGCTCCAGCCGAAAAGCGAAAATGCCAATCGTAGGCGCTCTGGCCGCAGCTCTGCTCCTGGGCCTCGGCGCGTGGTGGTATTTCGGCTGGCATGTGCCTGCCGTCGCTGCGGAGCAGGCGCACCGTGAAGCCTTGGGCTGGGTGACCGGCCTGCCTTTGACGGCGTCAGACAACGAGATGACCGCCGCGCACGAGAAACTCGAAGCCTATGCCCGCGCCGTCTCGCCGGAACGAGAGAGGGAAGTCCGCTCCGCTTTCGACAAGCAGCGCGGCCTAATTGCTGCGGAACGGGAGCGGATTCATTTGGCCAACGCCCGCGGCGGGATCATCGTGCGGACCGAGCCGGCGGGCGCGGAGGTGATGATTGGCTCATTCGAGCACGGCAAGAGTCCGATCACTGTCAAGGAGGTGCCGCTCGGGCGCTATCCGGTGATCGCTCGGTTGGACAACTACGAGGATCGGGTGGGCGAGATCGTGGTGGAGGAGAATCGGTTTTCGGAGCTGGACGCACGGCTCGTTCGCTCGGCTGGAACGCTCCGGATTCTTACTGAGCCTTCGGTTGTAGCGTGGCAGGTGAGAGGTGCCGAAACCGCCGAGAAGGGCCAGGGTCTGCAGGAACTCAAGTTGCCGACGGGTCATTACGAAGTGGTGTTCTCTCGCGAGGGATGGCCGGAAAGTCGTGCTCAGGTGGATATCAAACGAAACGAGGCGGTCCAACTGCTGGGTGATTTGGCTGGAGGCATGCTGTCGCTGGAAACGAGCCTTGTTGGCGTGGCGTGGGAGCTTCGCGACGCAAAAGGCATCATCCTCAGCGCCGGCAAAACGCCCACGGCAAGAATGGAGCTGCCAGTGGGCCATTATGAGGTTAGTTTCAAACGGAGTGGATGGCCTGAACAGGGCAGGAGTGTCGACATCAAGAAGAATGAATCGGCCCTGGCGTTCGCCGAGTTCCCCGCAGGAAGGATGCATATGATATCCGAGCCGGCCGGGGCCGAGGTTTGGATCAACGGGGCGTTGGTCGGGAAGACGCCATTGGCGACTCAAGAATATCCAGCGGGTATGGATTTGGCGGTGCAAATCAAATTGCCCGGCTACCGTCGCTGGGAGCAAACCGTGCGGCTTACGGGTGATAATGAGGTCACGATAAACACCGGCGCGCTGATACCGCTTTCGGGTGCGATCAAGCTTCATTTTGCACATCCCGACTATTGGACGGATTCCGCTCCACCAACCTTGCTTCTTGATGGAACGGAATTGCGCGATGTTCGTTTCGATCCGGCAGTCATTACTCTAGCCGGCATCAAACCCGGACGCCATACACTAGAAGTTCACCACCCTGATTTTTGGGATTGGACTCAAGTGCTCAATATTGCCGATGGTGATCGAGTGGACATGACGGCGGATCCGGCCCCAAAACCGGCGCATCTTACAGTTACGGTGAATCCCCAAGTGTCGTTCTCCATCAGAATCAATGGCAACGCAGTGGCTTTTTATCCCAGTCGTGCGAACGACCTTGAGCTTCCTTTAGGGAAAAACGTTAAGATCGAAATCAGAGCGCGCGGGTATGCCAAGGTCGAGCGGGACTTCACTCTGAAGGCTAATCAACGTGAAGTTTGGAATGTGGAGCTCGCCGCCCTACCACCTGGGAGGATTAAGGTTGCTTGGAATACAACCGGCCGCTCGGTGCTTAGTGCGGTAGGTGTGCTCGGTCCCGTCGCATTGGTTCCTTTATTGGGACGCACGAAAGGGGTAAATCACATATTATTAGATGGGCGAGAAGTGGGGTCTTTTTCTGGAGCACTAGGGGATATGTCATGGACTTCCGATGACCTTGTGGAAGGAGAATATCGGCTCGATGTATATGCCGATAGGCCTGACAATGTGCCTCCACGGGTGACGATTCCTTTTGGAATGGTCGGAGTGCGGCCGGGAGAGATTGCTTTAATCTATTTGGACAGAACGGAAATCACCTACGAAAAGATTAGGTGACCAGAATCAAACGGCGCTGGCGTGTTGCACGACTTGGTTATAATTAGTGGGCGCACAGGAATTCGAACCCCGAACCCAAGGATTATGAGGCCCTAGGTGCAGATCGGCAGGCATGAGTCGGCTATGGTCCGTAGGCAAATGACAAGATGGGGTTCGATGGAAAGACGCATTCGGAAGATGAAATTAATATTGTTTTTCAAGATACGGCCCCTAAGGCTTGCCGATGAGGTTTACCTGGGACCCGCGAAAGGAGATCACCAATCTTGCGAAACACGGCGTATCGTTCTCCGATGCCAAACGGGCCTTTGGCGATTCCCTCGCAATCGTTGCTTTCGAAGACGTGCATAGCCCACGAGGAATTCATGAACTTCGTTGGTGGTTACTCGGAAAGGTGGGTGGGCGCATAATGCTTGTACGGTATTCTCATCGTCCGAATGGAGTGATCCGAATAATTGGCGCCGGATATTGGGAAATTGGAGCCAAACTTTATGAAGAAGAAAATAGAGATCGCTGAAAGACCCGAATTCGACAGCGCGGGATATCAGGTCAACATGAGGGACCTGAACGGGGAGCCATTGCCGAACGTAAAGGGTCTGGATTTTAGGCCATTCAAACACGGTGGAGCCCGGGTTGGTGCAGGACGTAAGCCGTCAGGCCGAAAGGCTGTGCTCTTGCGGCTTAGCCCCAAACTGATCTCGGCGATGCGAAAGGAAGCCGAAAGAATGAACAAGACGCTCTCTCAGGTAGCCGAGGAACGTCTGGCGCAAATCTGAATTGTTTTGGCATCGACGTGCTGGCTGCGAACAATCTGGTGCAGTTTATTGCCACTGGCTGTGGTTAAAGTTCGCGCGTTATTTCGCAGGCTCCGCGTATCTGTCCAGCCAATCGAGAATCTCTTTGATCAATGCATTTTGCGGGAAAGGCCCGTGGCCGGTGTCAAAGACGACGTGGCGTTTTTGATCCGGCTGCATCCCGAGCAGGCGGAACATGGGAAATTGCGAACTCCATTACCGGGATGGTGGCGCGGCACGGGGTGCGCATTCGGCGTCCCACCGTAAGCAAGTTCTCACTGCGGCGGCGGTACCGTTGCGGCGCGGAGGCGCTCAATCTCCTTCAACGCCTCCTGCACATCCACCGACAGTCGGCCGACGGTCTTGTCGGGGGGGAAGGTCGTGGCGGCTTGGTCCAGCAGTTCCCTGCGGCGTGCGGCCTCAAAGCGAATGGTGGGATCAAAGGAAGCCCGCCGCACGAATACGAATGACGGCCAGGTGTTTCTGGGCGCACCAGTATTCAGGGAAACTCGGCACCCACCCCTTATAGGCGCTCAGTAATTCATCCGCCCATTTCCTGGCCTGCGCATGGTCGCCGCTTTTCCACAACGTCTCGACCCATGCGTCTTCGACAACCCACACGACCATGTCGCCATCGCAAACGCCGTAGACGGATAGGGTTTCCCTGGTTGCCTTTAAACGATCTCTCACCGCCTTCAGCCGCGTTGCAGCTTCGGCATTTGGGCCGGAGCCGGCTAGGGCCAGCGCTGCGAAGCCGTCGGCCGTCGCCCGGTGTTTGAGCAATTCCTCGCTGACCGGCTGCTCCTTCAGGAGATCAAGGTTCAAGAACCGGCCCAGCAATTGATATCTTTCGTTTGCGACGGACTATCGCGGCATACGAGGTTGCCGGAACAGGCTTCGGGGACCCGCGAAGGGGTGCCCAGGGCAAGAAAGATGGGGTCAGGAGCGCCGTTTCAAGAACCTCAAAAGTGGCCAAGTTATGGCCAAGCACATTTTACTAGTATTCAACGATTATCATACAACTCATTGATAATAAATGGTGGACTCACAGGGATTCGAACCCTGAATCAAAGGAGGTCGCGATCTTCTTCAACGTGCCGGGTACCCAAAAATTGATATCAACGCTGTAGAATCGTCCGGCTAGGTCTGGATTGTTTCGGACGGGATCATCTCCTCGGTGGGGCACTGTTAGGACTACGAGGCGTACGGCTCGTGCTGCAGCACCCTTCATCTGCTGACACAATCGCTTCTGGAGTTGTCTGCTGACGTAGTGGAAGTCGTCGATAATCACGGGCATTCTCGCGGCAGCAACTTGGTGAATGATAACATCGCGAGGTGGGGGCTCCATGTAATTACCGGCCGCAGGTATCTGTGCTAGCGCCTGATTCCAAAACTCGTTGTCTGAATGTGTGTGAATCTGTGTGTTGGATTCATCAACTTCCAGACCGACCCTAGGGGTGGAGCGAAAAACCGGACTCGATCAACGGCGCTTGTGCACCCTGGGCTCGAAACGGTTCGGCCGGTGAGGGAGTCGGTCTTCGGCCAGGAGGTCGAGGAGGGCGGCCCGATGGGATTTGTGCTTGCGGGGGCAGACGGCGAGGATCCTCAGTGCTGCGGCGTCGCCTTAGCGGCTGGCTTGGGACCGGCGGGGGACGTGGGCGGCAACTTGGAATTCGCGTTGTCGGGATGGATGGTCCCCTCGAAACCCTGCGACAAGGCCTTTACGAAGCCATGATGCAGACCGTTCGCTATAGTCCTCAGCGTCTTCACATCCAGGCCCTGCGCATCGCCCGAGAAAGGGACCCGGGTGGCCAACTGCTTTGTCTCGCTGTTCTTGAACAATTCGAGCACGGCGACGACGGCGCTCTTCCATATGCGCTCCCCAATGTTTTTCTTATCATTGTCAAAATTCTTGAAGTCGACGTGGTCCAGGAACGGTTTCACGTATCCCTCATAGTGTCCCTTTTGCATGGCCATCTGTCCGAATATTTCGAACTGCCCCCGTGACGCGTCGATGCCGACGTAGGCCCTAAGCAAATCGTTCAGAGCCGGTAGCGAAACCTTTTTCAATTCAACGGCTAGTTCGAAGTGAGGCTGAACGGCAAGAGGCTCCAATTTCGCGTGAAGGCGCAGCTGGCCGTTTCCGAGCGATCGGCCCGAGATATCAATCTTCGCAGGAAAGACGTCGCCGGTCTCCGACGGGCGGTTGCGCAAGCCCGTGGCAATGACCTCAATGTCTTGGATCGCGACGTCCACGCGCGGCTCTCGCGTCGTGTCGACAAAGCGAATGATGCCGCCCTTTATCTCGAGATGCGCGATATCGATCGGGAAGATGTCGTTGATGGCATCCTGCCAGCGGTGGTCGGCTGTTAGCTGGCTCGTCTCATCGCTGGGGCCGTGAAGAAATACCAGGCGCCCGTCCGTGACATAGATGTCGCTGACAAATCTTCCGCGGAATAGGTCCCGCCAGGCGACGGAGAAGTCGATCCTGCTCGCGGTGAAGAATGGTTCTGGTACCTTTCCGTTGCTCTTGACGATTTCGATATCGTCAATGCGGTATGCGCCCCGCCACAGGTGCAGACCGATATCGCCCACGTGACCCGCATAGCCGGGTATCTGGCTGAGCCGGCGATTGATTGCACGGTGAACGTAACTCGGCGCCAATAGCCGTGCGGCCACAGCAGTCGCAGCGATAGCCAGCACCGTCCACAGAATCGCGCTCGGCCAGCGGCGAATCCAGCGAGCATAGGGCCTTTTCTTCGATTCGAACGATGGGCCCATTGCATCCTACAGTCTATCGCGCCCAACCCCGGTTCCCTGCGAACTGTCGAATATCCACTCGATTCTGCAGAAGCCCCGGAGCGCGTGAGGTTATTCTCGACGAATTGGTCGTGGAAGAATTACTCAGCGTATGGTGCCTTAAAAGTAAGCGTTCAAGTTCACCGCGGCGGGTTCTCGTAGGTTCTGGGTACGGTTGCAAGCGCACAGTTCCGGATCGCGGGGCGGCTGTGTGCCCGATTGTGATAGGACGTTCGAAGCCGACCGCCGGAGTGAATGTTGGCGCGGCAAATTATCCTGAGGGCCGAAGGGACTGGCAGCCAGGTTAAGGTATATTGAGAGCATGGATTAGATGGCGTATTAACGACACGGATACGTTATAACAATCTTGTCGGCGAACTGATCGACGGCAGGGTCGGCCGGGTGATCGCTGCCGCAGCACCCGCCGAGGAGGTTGGGCTTCTTAAGAAGGAAAACGAGGAGCTGCGCGAGCTCAACCGCCTGCTGGAGTTGAAGGTCGAGAAGCTTGAGTGGCAACTGTGGAGCCCAAAATCCGAGCGGCACGTTTCGGACGACAAGAGGCAGCAAAAGCTGTTTGCCGAGCCTGTTATCGAACCGGCGCCGGCTACGCCAGAGGCTTCGAACCCATCGCACAAGACGCAAACGAGCCGGATTCCCAAGGGGCCCAAGCCGCTGGATCCGTCGCTGCCAAGGCAGAGGATCCAAGTGCCCGATCCGGATTTGAAGGAGCTCATGTGCCCGGAGAGCGGCAGGCCGCGGCAACCGGCATTTGTGGAGCGGATCGAAGTGTTGGCCCGCAAGGCGGCGGAGTATTACGTGAAAGTCTATGAGAGGACCGTCTTCACGAGCCCCCTGAAGACGGCGCCGGTATACTCTCCCCGGCCGGACGAGGTGCTTCCCCGGTCGCGGACCCACGCGAGCGTGGTGGCGCACATCGCCTGCGCGCACTTTGCCGACCATCAGCCCTATTTTCGAATCGAGGGCCAACTGGCTCGGGTGGGCGTCCGCCTTCCCCGCAATTGCCAGGTCTCTCTGATGCGTCAGCTCGATGAACGTGTGGTGCCGCTGGTGCGCCACCTTAAGATGGAGATTCTCGGCAGCGGCTACGTTCAGCTCGACGCCACGGCAATCAACGTCGCCGACCCGGCTCGTCCGGGACGGCTGCGCGAAGCGAGCCTGTGGGTCTACCGGAGCCAGGCCGGGGCGGTGTGGTTCGATTACCAACCCAACAAGTCGCCGAAAGGGCCGGGCCGGATACTTTCGGAGGCGAAATACCGAGGTTTGTTGCAAACCGATGCTGCGGTCGGCTTGGGGAATATCGGTCCGCCCCGCCAGATCGTCTCCTTGGGTTGCCATGCGCACCTTCGCAGACCGTTCTTCCATTCGTTCAAGGGACGGGAAAAGAAGGCTGTGCGCTACCTGAAGGCCATCAATCGCATGTTTCGGGTCGACCGGCTGGCTAAGCGCTTCAGCTTGTCCATGAAAAAACGCCAAAAGCTTCGGGAAAAACACAGCTTGCCCCTGTTCCGCGAAATGCTCGTTTGGGCCAAGCAGGAGATGACGACGCCGAAAACCGATCTGGCCAATGGGATGCATTATCTATTAGCCCATCAAGTTGCGCTGGAGCGGTGTCTGAGCGTTCCGGAAGCCGAACTGTCGAACAATGGCGCTGAAAACGCCGTCCGCCCGCTCAAGCTGGGCGCGAAGAACTGGCTCGCGATTGGCCATCCATCGGCCGGACCCCGGTTGGCCAACCTCTTCACCCTGGTCGAGAACTGCCGCCACGCAGAAATCGATCCGGAGGCATGTTTGATCGATCTCATCGCCCGCCTGCCGGACCATCCGGCAAAGGACATTGCGGCGTTGTCGCCATGGCGGTGGAAACCGGAGTCCGGACCGGCAGTTTCGATCACTTCCGCGGTCGGGTCTTCGCGAGGTCCAGGCCGCTGAGCAGGAGCTGCAACTCGGCGGCTGTCAGTTCGACTGTCGTCTCGCCGAACTGCGGCCAGCGGTAGGTCCCAATCATAAGCCGTTTTGCGCAGACCCAGATTCCTCCTGAATCGAAGAAGAAGGCCTTGATCATGTCGCGCCATCGATTGGCAAAGAGATAAATGTCGCCGTTGAGAGGCGGCCGGCCCAGGGCGTGTTCGATTACGGCCTGCAGGCTAAAGCCTCGCCTGAGATCGGTGACCCCCGTGGCGAGGAAGATTCGGACCCGGCCGCCGCCGATGGCAACCATGGCCTCAGCGCGCCCTCAGCTCACGCACCAGCCGGCCGACCCAACTGGGGTCGGCGCCGACGGGAAGCTCCAGCAAAACGCCGGTGTTCAGATGGACGATGAAACCGGGCGATGAGCTTGCGGCCTCAACCGCCGCCTCGGCAATGCCGGTCTTCACGGCCGGCCGGCCTAGGCCGGAGCCCAACCGATTTGCGCCAATAGTAAAAAGTCTGTTCACACAGCCCGTGCTCCCGGCAGAATGCCGACACAGGCTTCCCGCTCCTCTCGAATAGCGCCAGGTACTCCGCCTTCTCCTCCTCGCTCCGCGGTGCTCGTCTCGGGCCGCCTGCTGTCTTGGTCGTTCTGGCGCTGATTCTCGGATTCATCCCGACAGCTTATCCGGAACCTCCGGCGACGTCATCCTGTCCGAAATGAACGCGTCCCCAAAGGATTATGAGGTGGCACCTTCGGTGTCCACAACCATGGCCCAATGTCCACGTTCGTCCGCTCTGGCGCCTAGACGTTTTTCTTGGTACATCGACTGATTTTCTTACCCTTAGATGACCCTCTATGAACTTTCTCGCATACTCCTCCCGGTTGAAGAACCGGAGAAGTGTCTTAGGATATTCGCCGCTAACTCGACTCTTTCGTTGCATTGCCAAAAACTAAGATAGTGGGCCCACAGGGATTCGAACCCTGAACCAAAGGATTATGCCTCCCACTTCGGCTTTCGCCGCCGATGTCCGTTGGGGGATTCGTTCGTGGTCTGGAACATGCCTTCACCATGCCGTTTCCGGTTTAGGTGGGTGATTATGTTCTCTACACCTTACCGCGCTTTCGCGCGGGCTTGGCTCGGCATTGGGTCGCCCTGGGAAGGCAGGCCGTTCACCGAGTTTACACCTGACTACTGGCAGATTTCTCCGCCAGCGACCCATTCTTGAGTCCTCTGCTCTAACCGTTGAGCTATAGGCCCGAAATATCCAAAGAACATCAAGAGGGTGGGTAGTCCCGCCTTCGTTCTCAACAGGAATCTGAGCGGGCCATGCCAGCGATGTCTGCTCTTCCAAGGCCCATATCCGTCCAAAGTGTGACCGTCAGGTTATGAGCCTGACCTGTTTTCCCTATGAGAAGACCCAGAAAAACCCCTGTTTTTGGGGGACTTTTTTGGGGGGCGACCGGCAGGCGCCGTTCGGTACAGTTGGCAGTTTTTTGAACGCAGATTCACGGAATCTGTGGATTGGCAGAGTGTGCGAGCTTCCTGTCGAATGGCGTGTTAAGACCAACGGATTGAGTCGGTCCCGCGAGCAATTGATCGACCTTATTCCGGAGCAGAATGCACAAGGCGAATGAACTCCTGGACACGGGCTGCTGCCTGCTGTTTGCGGATTGCGCGGGGCTCACCGAGCAGCTGCTCGATGTCGGCGACGATGCGCGGGCCTTCGTCCTCTTCGTCGTGGAATTTCGCGGCCATTTTGCCCAGTGCCTCAGCCACGAGCGCATCATCGTGCCACGGGTGGAACAGGGCTGCGAGAGCCTTCAGGCCGTCGGGATATGCCTCCAGGCAGAAATGAATATCGTAGGCGTCCTTTTCGGTTGGTGCGGCCGTGCATCGCGAGGCTCTTCATCACGAGAAAGGCGACGATTCCGGCAACGCGCAGGGTGGCGTGATCCCCAACGGGGACCAAGGCGTTGTCGGCAAACGCGACATCCGCCCCTCGGATCGGCTCCGGGGCTTGATCGGGACGCGTGCCGGCGAAATGCGTGTCGTAGTGACGCTGACTGGTAAGCAGATCGAGGCGGGCAAGGCAGGTCCGGCCATTCGGCAAAGGTATCTCCTTAAAGAACTGGTATCCGTGCTCGCCTTGGTGGAAGCCGTGTTCGCCGAGAATGGCGATCAACCGGGCGTATCCGTCGCGCTGCAGCCGTAGGGCGACGTCAACATCGATGCTTCCGACGTGCGCCGGTCGAGCTTTCGGGAACAGAACCTCAGGCACCCAGCCGCCCACCAGTACGGCGTCATCCCGGTGCTCGGTGAGCAGAGCGCAGACCTCGCGCAGGAGTGCCCGAGCCGCTGTTACCTGCTCACTGCTCGGTGGCATGGTGAGGGAAGAGCTTCGTCTCCCACAAATGCTTGGCGGCTTCGGCACCCCGCGCGGGCTCCCGCTGAAGGTCGAGGTAAAGCTGCAGCGGTGAAACAACGGGGATCCCGCCTACTTCCTCCTTTGCAAAAAAGGCGCCTTGGTCGCGCGGCGCAATGATCTGCACGTTAGCGCCTGATTCGACGGGCTTCAGTCCGAGCGCCTGGGCGAGTTCATCCGGATCGCCCTGCCAATATGCCTGCGTGCGGTTGTAGCGCACCATGGGCGCAATCCTCCACGCACCGGCGGTGCCGGTGAGCGCAAACGGGCGATCATTCTGGCGCGCGAAGTCAGCCATTTGGCGCTCGGCGTCTTCCAGCGGCGCCCGAGTAAAATAGGCCTTTGTGCGTTCGCGCCGACGTGCCCAGACGGCGGCCCAGTCGGCGAGCAGCTTTTCCGGGTGCGTAAGCTGGATTCCGTTTGGCGTTTCTTTCGCCCACTCCCGCTCCAATAGGATCGTGCGGACCGTCGAGACCGTGCCGAGACTGACATGGGCCTTGTCACCCAGTGAAACCACTTTCCACGCCTTGTCTTTGCCCTCGAAGAGCGCCCGTAATATCCTCTCGCTCTTCGGTGCGTAGAGGCCCGGAGTGGCCGTAAGACGATTTTTGCGGGCCGGGTTCGGATTTCCGGTCCGCTCGATATAGTAATTGCCGAACACGAGGCGGCAATTACCGGCTAGATCGTAGTAGCCTACGTTTTCTTCCTTACAAATGGCGGCTCCGTCTTCGGTAATATAAGGCGCTGCCACAACCGGATAGTCGTTGCGGTGTGAGTGGCGGTAGTAACGCAGGAGGTGGTTTACGGCCTCGCGCAGTTGGCGAGGATGCCCTGGGCTCTTTAGTTCCACCACGAGCGTGTCCAAGCGGTGGGCGGTCGTCACACCCACAGTCAAATCTGCATGTTGGGCCATGTCCTTTTGGTCGCTGTTTTGATCGTGATCCCAGTCTAGTCCGACGACAGCAGGTACACTGCGAAGGATGCGCTCCAAGGTTTCGCGAGCCTTGGGAAGGAGTTCATTTTCAGTTTGTATCATGTTTCAGAATATTGTGATATATGTTTGACACTGAAAATCAATGATAATTTCAGTTTAAATACGAAATTACTGTTTACTGAAAACCGTCATAAAATGAAAACTATGGCACTTGAAGGGCTCCTGTGGAACTTATAAAGCCCGAATTCGACTCGGCATCCGCCAATCAAATTATTCTGCCGGAAACATTTAGGGTGATTTGGCGCGTGCTTGGTTACCCATCCGTATCACCAAAACCGCCCAGTCCGACCGATACGATTCTACGCCAACGTCCTTTGCTCAACTTCCGGCTGCCCGAAATCGGGGTCCCCATCTTGGGAGCATGAACATCGTGGCTCTAACCGGTGGGAAACCCGCGGCTGAGGTGGTCCAAGGGAGGGCTCTCCTTGGGCAACCAGCGCAAAGGCGGAAGCCGTGAAGAGCCCCTTCGCCTGGTTTGAATCTGTGGGCGGCGCTCCGCCCATTTCTGCCAAAGTCATTACTGTTTCAATCCACACCGTTTGCTCCGTGACCGGCAAGATTGGCGCCGCGGGCGCCGTCATCTGCTATTTTGGAAGCCACCTTGCGATGATGGCGCGCGCCTTCTATTCCCACTCCCCGTTCTTTCGGGGGTGGGGATGGCAGTTCATTGTCGAGTGCGCCTCAGTACTGGAGAATCACCTTAGGGCGTACGTTTGCTACTTTTATGGGTTATGTGTCTTTCCTTTGATACGATCTCTGTTTCTCCGTCTCCTCGGCATTCACGAGCCTGAGGCTAACAAGGAGATGGGCGACCTGAATGCCGCCAAACGGCCACACCAATTCGTACGCCGCTTAATTGCGTGCCTGCTGCTCATTCCGTTTGTGCAGGTTTTCTTGGGGGCCTTAGCGGGGATTATGACTCTGGTCCTGGTTCTTGTTCTTTTCTCAGTGCATGCGTTGGTGGGTTGCCGACGTTACGGTGGGATCCTTTACTTCTGGATGAGAGTGGCAGGACGGATCGGGATACGGAATATGGTGCGTCGTCGGTACCGTTGATATGAACACAACCTCCCGCCCATCCACATTGGTCATTGGCGACGTCCACCACCGGATCGATGCGTCCCGCCATTTGATCGCTAAGTATTCAGCACGTTGCCAGCGCACGGTCTTCCTTGGCGATTACTTCGATGCATTCGGAGACGGACCGCGGGAAATGCGCGCATCCTGCCAATGGCTCCGGCGCTCACTAAAGGTTCCTACCCGCACGCACCTCTTGGGTAATCACGATTTGGCCTACTTTCTTACTCAACACCCGCAGGCATGGTGTCCTGGCTGGACCCCGAAGAAGCAGCAAGTCTTCGATGAGGAGGTGGCTGGGATTGGAATTGGTTCCTTCCGCATAGCCACGGCCCATGAACTCGCATCGAAGCTGCCGCTGATTGAGGAAGCGGGCCTCACGGAGTCCTTCTGTAGTCGGGTTAGGCAGTTACCGCGCTGCCGATGCCCGGAGCACGGGGTCAAGACGGTGCGTGTGCCGTGGGCGGAGAAGGACTCGCGCTTTACGCTGCATTTCGAGGCGTTGGCGGTGGAGATGATCGGAGCATGCCGGTCGCTCATCCAGGCGGCCGATCTGCTGCAATTGGACTGGGACGGGGTGCAACGCATCGTCGATCGAGCGGTGGCCCGGGGCCTGTTGCGGCGCTCGACCGAGGGAGTGCGCTATGTCGGGCTCGACGAGAAGAGCTTTGGCCGGGGCCAGCGTTATGTCTCGATCGCCACCGACATCAAGGGAGCACGAGTCCTGGAGGTGGTGCCGGGTAACGACCAGGCGGCCGGAGAGTCGCTGTGGCGGGCTTTGCCGCCAGAGCAGAGGAGCAAGGTGGAGGCCGCGGCCATGGACATGAGTGCAGGCTTCGCCGCGGTGACCCGCGCCCAGGCTCCGCAGGCAGCCATTGTCCACGACAAGTTTCATGTGGCCAAGCTGCTCAACGATGCGGTCGACCAGACCCGGCGGGCCGAACACCAGCAGCTCCATGCCGAGGGAGACGACACGCTCAAAAACACCCACTATTTGTGGCTGCACGGGCAATTGCCAGAGGCCAAGCAGGCCAGCTTCGCCGAGCTTTTGGAGATCAACCTGAAGACCGCCAGGGCCTGGGCCTACAAAGAACAATTTGTCGAGTTCTGGGGACAGGCGGACGCCGCTCAGGGCTTTGACTTCTTCACCCAATGGAAGCGATCCGTCATGCGCAGCCGTCTCACCAAGGTGAAGACGGTCGCCAAAACCCTTCACCAGCATCTGACCAACCTGCTGACCTACTTCATGCATCCGATTACGAATGCCGTCAGCGAGGGCTTCAATTCCCGCATCCAAGCCATCAAGGCCGACGCCCGCGACTTCCGCCGCTTCTTCAACTATCGCTCTCGGATCCTTTTTCACTGTGGTAAACTCAACATGCTCCCGGTCCTCCCTGAGTCAGCGAGCCACTAGGAAACCGGAAGAACCTGAAATACCCGTTTCGTTTTATGAGTCCTCTGCTCTAACCGTTGAGCTATAGGCCCAGCACTGGATGCCATGGAGGCCGCAAGTTGTCGAAGCCGACATCCTGAGATTCCAAAAGCACCCCGTAGTCCCAATATGTTCCCGGGGAAAAGCACATTTTTTGGGTACGGCCGACGGTTGATCATCTGTTGCTTCACGGGCGCAACGCGAAGCTCGGAACGACAAAGCTATAGCAGGAATAGTGCATTTCGCTCCACGCCAACGGGGGCAATGGATATTCAGGGTAGAGTGGCACGGGCAGCGGCTTGAAATGAATCCGGATCCGTATCGACGAGCGCCCGCGCGTGAGGTTCCTCGGGACCAGAAACTCATCGTCGCGGAACCGGCGATTGGAGGTTTCGACGACGTGAAGCGTTGCCCCGAGCTCCGACTCTGGATTGGAGTAGACGCAGGTGTTTGACCCCGCCGTGTACCAGATCCCGGCCGCTTGCCATTGCGGCGAGGCACCGCTCGCGTCGGCCACGGACACCTCGGCGCGCTGGTTGGGGATGGCGTAGTCGAGCTTTCGGCGCAGGAGCACCCCGTAGTTCTCCGGGTCAATGTTCAGGACGAACTCCGAGGAGCCGGTAGTCGAACGCCCCCGGTCGGTTGTTGCGGGATAGCACTCCTTTCCGTTCAGCGTATCAGGGCCCCATTCATACCGGGACGTGACATCCTGGGCCTGGGTGGCGTCAGGCGAACGGTAGCCATGGCGCTTTTCGCTTGTGGTGTCTCCGACCGACAACTCGTCGGAAAGGACCAAGGACGGGGCCGGCAGCCCGTACCAATAGGCAACCGTCTCGTAGTGTTCCGTCGACTCGTCGACTCCCCCGTGTTCCAGCTGAATCCGGGCGTTCCGGCCGAATGGCATCAGGTCGCCCAGGAGGAAACGATAGGCTGCCTCGATCCCGTCCTCCGGACCAGCCGCTAGCTCCGCCTTTTCCGCGCCGACCGGGTGGCCTGCAAATGGCAGCGTCATGTTCTTCCCGCCCCAGTAATCGCCGCCACCGCACCATTCCTCGGTGCCGGTGCCTTGGGCCTGCGGGGTAAGGCTGTCGTCAAAGAAGAACCTGGGATCGCCCTCAAGGGTGGTCAGAACCGCGCTGTGGGAGAAGATCAGCGAGGTGCCGACAAACTGGCCCGACCATTCGGCCGCGCCCTCCTCCTTGGTGGTGTCCAGCAGCACCAGGTCGCGCCCGGGTTCCGGCGAGGGATGGTCGCGGTAGGTGGCGTGGAAGTACCCCACCTGGTCGGGCGGGTCCGTGTAGGCCTGGTAGCGCACCCTCCAGCGGATGTCGCGGACGGGCTTCTCCGGCGGCCCGACCAGCTCCATTTCCGCCGACCGGAAGAATGGCATGGGAAAATAGCAGCTCACGTAGACCCGGTCCGGGGAGTACCGCACGACCATGGGGAAGCTCTTGACGAGGTACTCGCGGTTGTCCCGGTTGTAGAAGATCCCCGCGCCGAAGAATAGCGCGATTGGCGAGTCGATGGAGGGTTCGGCTCGGCCATCCCAGCACATCCTGATCCGCGCGTGGGAAAACGCCAGGGCGCTTTCCCTCGGAACGGACATCTCGACGGCCCGCACCATGCTGGGCCCCGCCCGGCAGCTCCAGGCGACTGCGGGCCCGCCGCGGGGCAGGTCCAGCGAGCCGGAGTCCTCCCGCACCTCTTCCGAACCGGCCGGCGGGGCGATGTCGGACCCCGCGCTGGCAAAGAGCCGCGCAAGGGCGGCAGGGGGCGCCGCCTCGGGGTCCCAGCGCGAGATCGGCTGCGAGAGCCTCGCGCCGCCGACGTATTGGTCGAAGATGTAGTACCCCGTCCCATAGTGAGTCCGCGAATACGCCATCCGGAAGGACTGCTCAAACCCGATGGGGACCCAGCTCAGGTCCGCGCCCCTGGTCTCCGCCCAGGTCGGGGCGACCGGCCGGGGGAACGCTATCTCGGGCAGGAAGACGGAGCCCGGCCTTTCATGCGCCGGATCGGCGGTGTTGCTTTCCTCCACCAGGTGTTCCGCCCCGTCGACCTCGTAGTGCCACGGGCTCCCGTGCCAGTGGTTGTACCGGACGAAATAGAGGACGCCCGGGCCGGCGACATCGAGCGTGACGTTGAAATCATCGCGGAGCTGATACAGGTAATGCGAGGCGTCCGCCGCCTCGTTGCCTCCGCTGCGGTCGTAGGTGCTGCGCATGTAGGCCCGGGTGCCGATCCGCTGGTACGGCCATCGCTCCCACTTGAGGTAGGCATCCGCTCCGACCGGGATGACGGGCGGCTCCGCGGCCGCCAGCAGGCCGGTCGCAAGGAGGCAGGCTCCTAGGCGGCGGAGATTCAGCGGACCGGCTCCCATGGCCGCCTCCGGCGGGTCTCCCCATGCGCAGGGCTCATGGCGCATCCGCCCCCGGGACGAGATTCGGGAGGCGTTCCTTGACCGCCTTCAGGGCCGATTCGGCGTTCGCGACCAGGTCCGGCTCGACCCGGATCTGGGCGATGATCTCGTCCATTCTCCGCTCGGCCACGCTCCGCGTCTCCGCACCCAGGGGCGTGAGGGAGACGCGCCAGGTCCGCGCGTCGGAGCGCCTGCGCTGGACGAGGCCCCTCCTCTGCAGCTGCCTCACCTGGAAGGTTATGCTCGATGCGGCGACGATGATCTGGTCGCTGATCTCCCGCTGGGAGAGGGGGCCGTCGTTCAGGACATTGAGGATGTTGAAGGTCATCGGCGTGAGGCCGAACGGCCTGAGGATCCTGCTTCCCGCGGCCTCGATCGTCCCCGCGGCGTCGATGATCTGGTAGATGAGCTTCTTCACACGTTGTGCTGGGCCACGACCCTGAGGAGCGGGCTGTTCATCTCGCTCGCGGGCGTGATGGTCGTCCTGCGCCATGGTATGGACCCCAGGAACCAGGCGCGCCAGAACAAGAGTGGCGTGTCGGGATTGCTGTGGAGCAGGTGGTCGAAGGTCTCGACCTCCCCGATCGGCTGGTGGGTGCTCTCGTACACGACGTCGTGGACGAACTTTGAGCAGAAGGTCTCCTGGGACTCGAGGTTGAATCCCAGCGTGTACACCCTGCCCATCTGGGTGTCGGCGAGCCTGAGCATCGCGCGCTTCTCGTCGTCAGTGGGTTCGGCCCTCAGGCGGCGGATGGAGAACTGCTGGCCCGCCGAGCGGCCGAGAAAGCTCCGAAGGGGAGTCTTACAGACAAACGGGATGCGGCTTTCCGCCACGATCCAGTCGCCGTGCTGGTAGTCCACGATGACTCCCACGTGGGAGGTCCAGCTCCGGGTTGTCTCGGCGACCCGGGCGAAGACCGGGCCCCCGATGCGGATGAAGACGATGTCGCCGATGGCGGGCTTGCTGGCGACGACCGCGTTGTAGGTCTGGTCGTCAAGGCCGGCCCGGGCGGTCAGGGCCAGAAGGGCGAAGGCGACCAGGAACTTCGCGCCGGCAAGGCACTGATGGATTCTGAGGTTCATGGCGGCGAACCAATAGAAGATACTTGTAATTGCAAGTGTTCATTATGAAATCATGTGTAATAAATTATTATAAAATATGTTACGATAAGTATTTGTACGATTACACTCTTCACACAAACCCGGTTTGCGGCTCGTTTGTCCGGGCTTAAGGCCGGCCTGCCGATTCAGCCGCAACTCCATTCGGACGTTCACGGACTCCGGCGCCCCATCAGACCGGCAAGGGCACCCGGGGCGCGCCAGCTCAGGCCGTCGTTTCCCGCCGAATCTCAACGGCCTTCGCGTTGGAGCGCACGTTTGCCCGCGGCCGGGGGAGGACCAGCGTGATGCAGATCTCCTCGAGCTCGGCGGGCACCAGGACGGCGACCGCGATCCGGAGCGGCCGGGCGGGGCCGTGCGCGAGCATGACGACCATCGCCGCCCCGGCTGGATGCGGGATACGGGGCGCGGGAGCCGTGGGATGGCGTTTACTTGATACATCAATTAATTAGTTGACACATCAAGTAAGATCGGAAGGATGCCGTCCATGAACTCCGTCTTCCGCGCCCATGCGGCGGCCCTGGTGCTCTTCTCCTGCCTGTTCCTCGCTCGCCCCGGGGCCGTCCTCGCGAATCCGAACGTCCCGGTGAACGTCGACTATGTCTACGGCTTCGGCGACCCGCAGCCGCAGCGCTGGATGAACCAGAACCTTTACGTGGCCGTCTACCTTGCGGCACTCTGGGGCGGCATCTTCCTCCCGACCCACGCGCTCCTGCGCAGGATCGCCCTTCCAGCCGGCGCGTGGAGCGCAAAACCCCCGACCCCATGAGCCCCAGTTCCCCGGTTCCCTCCGGCCGCAACTATCCCCTGCTGCTCGCAGGCCAGTTCCTCGGAGCCTTCGGCGACAACTTCCTCCTGGCGGCCATCCTCGGCCCCCTGACCTACGCGCTCAGCAGCGGCCGGATCACCGAGGGCGCGATCAACGGCGAGAACGCGCTCTTCAGCCTCGTCTTCAGCATCCCCTACATCGTGCTGGCGCCGCTCGCGGGATTCCTGAACGACCGGATGGCCAAGACCCGGTGGCTCGTGGGCGGGAACCTCATCAAGCTCGGGGGCACCGCGATCGGGTTCCTCGGGGTTTCCGCGCTTGCCGGCGGCCACAGCCACGCCCTCCAGGTCGCCGGCTATTGCGTCGTGGGCATCGGCGCGTGCACCTATTCCCCAGCGAAATACGGGATCCTGCCGGAGATCGTCGCGAACGCCCGCCTCGTGAAGGCCAACGGCACGGTCGAGATGCTCACCCTGGTCGCCATCGTGGCCGGTCTGGGGGGCGGGGGCATCCTCTACGACCTCACGCTTTCGCTGCCGATCTGCTATTGCGCGAGCATGACGCTCTACGGCTGCGCCTTCCTCTGCAACGCGGCGATGGTGCGGACGCCATTCAACCCGGACGCCTCCCTGCGCCGCAGCGCCGTCGAATTCGGCTCGAGCTTCCTCAAGCTCGTCACCAGTCCCCGGCTCGGGCGCATCCTCCTCGGCTCGGCCCTCTTCTGGTTCGCGGGGTCGACGCTCAAGTCCGCCCTCCAGGGCTGGGGGCTCGAGGTGTATGCGCAGGCGGGGGTTGCGAACGTGACCAACTTCAAGCTCGTCCTCCTCAAGTTGGGCATGGTGGCCGGGATTGTCTCCGGCGCGTTCCTCGCCGGCCAGCTGCACAAGACGGGGGACCTCTCGTGGGCCCGGGGGTACGCCCTTCTCCTCGGCGCCGGCTTCGTGGGCCTCGGCCTCCTGGGCGGCAAATACGGGCTGCTTCCGGTCGTCCTTGTGCTCATCGTCACCGGGGCCGCGGCAGGCCTGCTTGTCGTTCCGTTCAACGCCGCCCTGCAGTCCGAGACCGACCAGACCAAGCTCGGCAAGACGATTTCGATCCAGAACTTCACGGACTACATGGGCATTGCCGCCGGCGCCGCGTACCTATCGTTCCTGTCCCGGTTCAGCCTGAGCCCGAACCGCGACATGATCGTCCTCGGGGTCACGGTCGCCCTGATCACGTTCGGGATGCGGATCCTCGGGCCGTCGCGGCGCCCGTCCTGACGCGAGGCCCCCGCGCGGCGCGACGCCCGAATCCCGACCGGCGCCATCCATGAAAAGGCCCATCCCGGAGTCTCTGCTGTACGCCTTCACCCGCTTCCTCCTGCGGCTGGTCTTCCGGGTCCGGGGGCTCGAGCACTATCCGACGGGCGGCCGGCGGCTCGTCATCGCCAACCACACGTCGTGGCTCGACGCCGCCCTGCTGGCGGCGTTCCTGCCGGACAGGCCCGTCTTCGCGGTGCACACCCAGATCGCGCGTCTGCGCTGGGTGAGGCCGTTCCTCAGGCTGGTGACCGCGTATCCGATCGACCCCACGCAGCCGATGCTGCTCAAGAGGCTTTGCGCCTGCGTCGAGGAGGGTTTTGTGGTGGTGATCTTCCCTGAGGGCCGGCTGAGCACGACCGGCGGCCTCATGAAGGTGTACGACGGGGCCGGATTCATCGCGCACCGCACCGGGGCGGCGATCGTGCCCGTGCACATCGACGGGGCCCATCTGTCGGTCTTCACCCGGCTCGCGCACAAGTACAGGCGGCGGTGCTTCCCCCGGATCACGCTCACGCTAAGCCCGCCGGCCTCCATCGCGGAATCCATGCCGCGGGACGAGTGGACGCCGTTCGTCTACAGGCTCCTGAGCGAGAGCGCGTTCTCGGCGCAGAACCCGGCCCATTCGGTCTACCGCGAGCTGATCGTGGCCTCGCGGAGGCACGGCGGGGGCCGCCTGATCTGGGAGGGGCCGGACGGGCAGGGGCTCACCTACGCCCAGATCCTGGGCCGCTCGGCATACCTGGGCGCGCGCTTCGCGCGGGTGACGGAGCCCGGCTCCATCGTGGGGGTCATGATGCCCACGGGCCCCCAGGGCGCGCTCGCCTTCTGGGGGCTGCAGTTCAGCCACCGCGTCCCGGCGTGGCTCAATTTCACGATGGGCGTCTCCGCATTCGCATCCACCGTGCGGACCGCAGTGGTCCGGAGCGTCGTGACATCGCGGTCCTTCGTCGGAGCCGCCCACCTGGAGGGCCATGTCGCGGCGCTCCTGGGGATGGGTGTGGCGCTGGTCTACCTCGAGGACATGAGGCCCCGGGGGCGCTGGAAGCTCCGCGCGGCGTGGATGCGGCTCAATCCCGCCGCCCGGTACGCCCGGCACGAGGCCCGCTGGATCGGCGCGGGCCGGGACCGCCGCGGCGCCATCCTCTTCACGTCGGGGTCCTCGGGGCTGCCGAAGGCCGTCGTGCTCTCCCACGCCAACCTCCTCGCGAACGTGGCCCAGCTGCGGGCGCGGATCGACTTCGCCCACAGCGACTGCGTCTTCAACGCCCTGCCGCTCTTCCACGCCTTCGGACTCACCGGGGGGATGCTGACGCCGCTCCTTTCCGGTGTGCGGACGGTCCTTTACCCGACGCCGCTCCACTACGGGCTCATCCCGGAATTCATCTACAGCGCCACTGCCACGATCTTCTTCGCGACGAACTCGTTCCTGAACGGCTACGCGCGCAAGGCCCACGCCTACGACTTCTTCGCCCTTAGGTATGTCTTTGCGGGAGCGGAGAAGCTCCAGCCGGCCACCCAGAAGCTGTGGAGCGAGCGCTTCGGCATCCGGATCTTCGAGGGCTACGGCACGACGGAGGCCTCGCCCGCCCTGACGATGAACACGCCGCTCTGCTACAAGCCGGGCACGGTGGGCCAGTTCATCCCGGGGATCGATTACCGGCTGGAGCCCGTGCCCGGCACCTCGGGAGGCCGGCTCTTTTTTCGTGGCCCGAACCGGATGATGGGATACTACCTTGCCGACCGGCCGGGGGTCCTGGCCGAAACGGGCGACTGGTATGACACGGGCGACATCGTCTCCGTGGACGGGCAGGGCTATGTCTCGATCCTGGGCCGGGCCACGCGGTTCGCGAAGATCGCCGGGGAGATGATCTCGCTGGCCGCGGTCGAGGAGGCGGTCTCCGGGGCCTGCTCCGGGGCAGTCGCCGTCGTGAGCCGGCCGCACCCGCTGAAGGGGGAGGAGCTGGTCCTGTTCACTGCCGACGCCGCGCTGACGACGGGCGCGGTCCGGGAGACCGTCCGCGCGGGGGGCCTTTCCGACCTGAGCGCGCCGAGGCAGATCAGGCTCTGCTCGCCGTTTCCCCTTCTCGGGTCCGGCAAACCCGACCTGGTCGCGCTCCAGAAAATGGCCGGCCACGCTGTTGCGTAGCCCGCCGGGAGCCCTGCGGCGCCCCAGCCGTCAGATCAGCCGACGAAGCCACTCGTCGATCTCAGGGGCGATCCGGCCTGCCGCCGCCTCGCATCCCCACGCGATGAACGCCGCCGCAACGACATCCATCAGGTAATGGGCGCGAAGGACAATTACGGCCGCCGCCTCGAGCGCGGCGATGATCGCCGCCGCCGCGGCAAGCCACGGCGGGCCCGCGCGGCCGAGCTCCATCGCCCCGAGCAACGCGATCGCCGTGTGGCCGGAGAAGAAGAAGTCGTTGTTCACGCCGTAGGTGACCAGGAGCGAGGGAATGCCGGGATGGCGCCAGATCGCGCCCCTGGGAGGGGGCAGCGAACAGAGCGCCTGGCAGAGCTGCCTCAGGGCAAAGAGCATCAGCATGGCGGCAAAGGGGCGGACCGTCGGGCCGAGAATCGTGGCGCCGATGAGGTAGAGCCCGAAAAGGTCGATGAAGGCCGACGTGAGGATCAGCGTTGCGTTGGCCGCCCTGGGATTGGCCGTCAGCCAGGCATGCAGCGGCCCGGTCATGTCGTGCAGCCGGTCGCCAACCCCCTGCCCGGCGGGGGCCTTCCGGCCGATCAGCCTCTGGGTCCAGAACCACAGCGCGAGCGCGGCGGCGATTGCGGCGGCGCGGACAAGGATGGCAAGGGGGCGGCTCATCCCTCGGAGGCGGGCAGCCCCAAGAGCCCCGCCAGCCGCTCGCGCAGGGTCTTCATCAGCGGATCCTCGGCGCCGCGCACCCGGTCCTGGTCCACCTCGATCGCGTCGCCGACCGTGACGACGGACCGGATCGGCCACACGCGCCGCACCCGGTCGGTCGTGTCCTCCTCGAAGCGCTCCACGGTCTCGAGGATCCGCTCGCGCGTGGGGTTCGCGGAAAGATAGCCCTGGGGGTAGAAGGCGAGCTGCTGCGCGACGTAGAGCCGGGCGAGCAGCTTCCAGCGCCCCTCGAGCTCGGATTCGGAGAGCTGGCCGGACACCATCTCCGGAAGCAGCGCCGTGCGCAGCAGCTTCACCCGAGCCACCACGTCGCCCTCGTGCCGGCCCTTGAGCCACTCGTCCTCGATCGGGCACAGGAGGTGGTCGATGAGGCGGCGGATCCGCTCGTCGAGATTCCCGGCCCGGGACGCCCCCAGGTGCTCGATCTCCTGGAGGGCGAGGAGCGCCACGCCCACCTTGCCGATGCGCTCCATGAGCGGCATCCCCCGGTTGGGATGCCAGGACAGCCGGCGCTCAATGTCGGCAAGCATCGGCTCCACCGTCGCGTCCAGGTCGCCGTCGAAATGGTGGCGGATGGCGACCGGGTGGATCACCACGCGGCCGGGGGGACTCGCCGCCGCCCGCTGCCTGGCGGCGCTCCGGGCGATCATCGCGGTCCCCTCCATCAGGGGATTCAGGCGGTCGTTGTGCCGGGAGATGACGCCCTCCGGGAACAGCACCAGCGGGCGGCGCGCCTCCGCAAGGATCTGGATCGCGCATTTGAGCGCCTCGCGGTCGAGGCCCTCGCGGTAGATGCTGAAGACGCCGGCGCGGGGAAGCAGGAAGCGCTGCACCGCGCCCTGCATGAAGAGGTGCCAGCTCGCCATTACGTGGACGTGGCAGCCTACCGATAGCCCCAGCGCGACCACGACGTAGGCGTCAGCCGGCCGGCAGTGATTCGGCGCGAGCATGACGCCATGGCCGGCCGAGAGCGAGGCCGCGAGCTTTTCGGCGCCGCGGAATTCGACCGAGGCGATGCCATCGTTCCGGAGCAGCCTGGGGAGGAGGGGTCGGAGGAGCTTCGGCCAGAGGTTGCCCCGGTGAGGGGCGACGAACTTGTACGGCTTGGCGACGACGATGGCTTGCATTCCGGATCTTCTCGCCTAGGGCCGCGCCGGCGAAACGCGGTAGAGGCGGGCCCCGTGCCACTCGATCTCTGGCGAGAATGAGCCGGAGAATTCGCCGAGATCGGCGTGGCTCCAGAGGTCGCGGATGCGGACGTCCCCGCCGATGCCGAGCCGGCCCAGGTCAAGCGGGACGGCCCGCCCCGCGGCGCCCAGGTCCCCGGCGGTGAAGCCATAGGCGGAGAAGACCAGGGTCTCGCCCCTTGCGTTCTCGCGGGCGGCGTCGTCCAGCCGTGCCACGCCGCGCAGCGCGGCCGCGCCCACCGGCACGTCCAGGCCGCTTGTCCGCTCCCCGTGGCTACCGTACTCGCGGCCGGCGCGGACCTCGTGCCCGTCGCCGTAGACCCAGCGGACGTCGCGGAAGACCGAGGGCCACCAGAAGCGGGGCGACTCATGGTCGTCGGCCGCGAGCACAACCGTACGAAGGCCGCCCACGGGCACGTCGAACGGCACCGTCTGCCCCGGGGTCCGCATCGACACGGCATCGCTCCGCCAGAGGAGCCTGGATTCGCCCAGGACCCAGGGGTCGCGGGTGTTGAAGAGCGCCACGTACCTGCCGCGGCCGTCCGGCGTGTCCGCGACCCAGCCGGCCGCGCCGTCCGGATCGCGGAAGAGCTGCCGGTTGTTGGAGCTAGACTGGTTCACGGCGATGACCTCGTCGTTGGTGAGCAGGGCGAGCGTCGGCCCGTCCATCTTCGCCAGGTCGGCGCCGATCATCAGCGGCGAGCGGGCGATGCACCAGAGGGTCATCAGCGTCACCTCCTCGCTGTGCGTGAACCAGGTCTTGCGCCCCATCTCGATCGTGCCGACCGGGATCATGTCGGCGTCGGGCCAGGCCCCGGGGCGGCGCCAGCGGGACCACCGGTCCAGCCGCTCGAACTGCGCGTCCAGAAGCGACCAGTGGTCCCAGAAGTCGTCGGAGATGCGCCACATGTTGGCGTGCTCCGCCACGTGCGCCGCGGCGCGGATGTCCGTCTCCCCCGGGGAGAGGCTGAGCACCATGGCCCGGCCCGAGCGGTCGATCGCCCGGCGGATCGCCTCGACCTCCGGCTCGTTCCGGATGTACGGCCGCGATAGGTCGTCCACCTTGATGAAGTCGACCCCCCATGAGGCGATCAGCCCGAAGACCGAGTCGTAATACTCCTGCGCCCCGGGCTTCGACATGGCGACGCCGTACATGTCCTCGTTCCAGGGGCACACGTGGGCCCGGTCGGCGATCTCGGGCGCCCGGCGGGCGGTGCCCGCGATCGCCAGGTTCCGCTCGACCGCCTGGCGCGGGATCCCGCGCATGAGGTGGATCCCGAACTTGAGGCCCTTTCCATGGACGTACGCGGCGAGCGGCCCGAAGCCCCGGCCGCCGGAGGAGCCCGGGAACTTGTTTGGCGCCGGCAGCAGCCGGCCGAATTCGTCAAGGGTGAGGCTTGCGCCGGCGCGGTAGTCGAAGCCCGTGGCACCCGGCTCGTACCATTGGATGTCGACGACTACATATTGCCATCCGTGCGGGGCGAGGCGGTCCGCCATGACGTCGGCCTCGGCGCGCGCCTGCGCCTCGGTCAGCGTGGTGGCGAAGCAGTCCCAGCTGTTCCAGCCCATGGGCGGCGTCTTCGCCCAGTCGTGAAAATCCCCCGCCGCGCCCGCGGCGCAGGCTAGCGCCGCGGAAAGGAGGAGGAGCGCGGGTGCCCTCACGCCGCCGGCTCCCAGCCCGGCTCGTAGTCCCGGCGCCAGAGCTTCATCGCCTCCTCGTCATGGAGGACGTGGCCGTCGGCGGGGTTGCAGTCGAGCGCGCGCCCCATTCTTTGGGCGATGTTCCCCAGCTGGAGCATCGTGACGGTCTTGTGGCCCTCCGCGATGGGCGAGCTCAGCGGCGACCCCGTCCGGATCGCGTCGATGAAGTTCCTCACGTGCAGCCGGTCCAGGCGGATGCCGGAGGCGCTGCGGATGTCCGTGCCGTTCCCCTCCGGCTTGTCGGTCAGGGCCTTGACCAGCTTGTTCTTGCTGTCGAACACGGAGTAGTTGTTCCCCTCGAGGAGAGCCGCCCCGTCGGTCCCGTAGACGCAGACGCCGCGCGAGAGACCCTCGGTCATGAGGCCGTTGCAGCTGCGCCCTTCCCAGGAGATCGATTTCTCCCCGGCAAAGTCCCAGCCGATCACCTGCGTGTCCGGGGTCTCCCAGTCGTCCCTGAAGCGGAACCGGCCGCCGGTGGACGTCACCTTCGTGGCGAAGTCCACGCCGAGGGCCCACCGGCAGACGTCGATCTCGTGGGTGCCGTTGTTGCAGGCCTCTCCCGTTCCCCAGTGCCAGAACCAGTGCCAGTTGTAGTGGATGAGGTTGCTCCGGTAGGGCCGGTGGGGGGCGGGCCCCTGCCACAGCTCGTAGTCGAGGTTGGGCGGAACGGGGACAACGGCGCCATGGCCGATGCTCGCGCGGTTGTTGTCGTACCACGCCTTGGCGTAGTACGCCCGGCCGATCACCCCATCGCGGATCTCCCTGATCGCGACCTGCATGTTGGGGAACGAGCGCCGCTGGTTTCCCATCTGCACCAGGCGCCCGTACCGGGAGATCGCCTTGAGCAGGATCTCGCCCTCCTGCGGGTTGTGGCTGCAGGGCTTCTCCAGGTAGACGTGCTTGCCCGCCGCCAGCGCCATGATCGCCATCGGCGTGTGCCAGTGGTCGGGCGCCGCGATCGTCACGGCGTCGATGGACTTGTCGTCGAGCGCCCTGCGGAAGTCCTTGAGGGCCTTGGGCTGGTCGCGCTGCGCCTTGGCGGCCTGCTTCATCCCCTTCGCGAGCGCCCCGTCCTCCACGTCGCAGATGTAGACGATCTCGGTGCCGTCAATCCCCCCGATCGCCTCGATATGGTCGAGGCCCCGGCTGTTTGTCCCGATGACGGCCAGCCGCACCCGGTTGCCCGGGCTCGGCGGCGGCTCCGCCTTCATCCAGGAGGGCAGGGTGGCGGCGAGGCCGAGGCCGAGGCCGGCGGCTGCGCCCGTCTTTATGAATTCGCGGCGGTCGGATAGCGTGTTCATTGGATAGGGGATTCTCAAACGCCTGGTTTCCGCGGCGGCGCGGGATGGATGGATGCGTGGGCGGCGGGATGGGTTTCGGATCTGGAGGAATCGGCCGGAGGCGTCGGTTCGCGGGCGCGGCCTGCGCCTCAGGCGGGAGGTTGTCCCGGCGCAAGCGCGGCAAGCATTCCGCGCATGTACCCGAACGACTGGGCTATGCCTGGGATGGGGTCCGCCGCCTCCTGCTCGTCCTCAAGCCCGACCTGGTACCGGAAGCCGACCTGGATCAGGGCCGCCAGGATGGACCTGATATCCAGCCGCCCGAACCCCAGGCCGACGGGCTTGTCCACCTTGTCGCCTGCTCCCGCGAGCGTGTCCTTTATGTGGACGTCGTACAGGCGGCCGCGGCACTTCAGGATCGCCTCGACCGGATCGGTCCCGGCCCGGGCCGAGTGGCCAACGTCAATGCAGAGGCCCAGGCGCTCGTCATAGGGCTGCACGGTGTTCCAGACGTCGAAAGGCGACGGGAACACCTTGTCCTCCGGGCCGTGGTTGTGGAACGCGAGCTTCATGTCGTATTCCCGGACGAATCGCTCGGTGAGGAGGAGCGTGTCCCTGTCGGGCGGCTCCTTGTAGCTCGCCGCCATCGTCGACAGCCCCGCGGCGCGCCCGCATTCGAACGCCCTGCGCATGTCTCCCTCCCTACTGGTCAGCGTCACCACGCCCGTGCTCGCGATCGCGATCCCCGCGTTCCTGAACTTCTGGGCCGCGTCCCGGCACACGTCCGGGGTGCTGAGCAGGATCGGCACGTGCACCCTGAACACCGATATGGACTTGATCTGCAGGGCCTGCATCGCGGCGACGGCAGCGTCGGTCGGCAGCTTCCTCAGCGAATAGCCCGCGAGCCCCAGGTTGAGGCGCGGCCCGGCGGGCGGCCCGGAGGCCGGGTCCCCGCCGCCCTCGGCCCCGAGACTCCTTGCGGCCCCCATCATCGGCAGGAGGAGCCCCGCCAGGGCGGTCCTTGCGATGGCTTCACGCCGGGTGACGAATTTCTGCTCCATGGGTTTGGAATCAATGCGCGGGTGTTGCAGTGGCGTTCCCGGGGCGGGTCCGCCCTCTATGGCCCTGACGCTTCGCACAATGCAGCCTTGCCCGGCCGTTGTCCAGAGCGGGAAGGCTTGCGGGGCCGGCCGGATGCGGCAGTTTCGGCGGGATGTCTCCCGCGCGCGCCCTCTGCGTGGCCACGGTGCTGGCGTCGGGCCTTGCACCAGGCGTCGCCTTGGGCTGCGCCTGCGGCTGCGGCATCTACGAGGTGGGCACGAGCGCGATGTTCCCCGACGGCTCAGGCGTCATGGCGTTCCTCGACTACGACTACCAGGACCAGAACCGCAATTGGAGCGGGAGCTCGGAGGCCCCCGCCGCGGACAACGGGGACAAGGACACAAGGACCGGCTGGCTCACGCTCGGGTACCAGGACATGTTCAGCCGCGCCTGGGGAATCCGGGTCGAGCTGCCCTATGAGAGGCGGCACCTCGAGACGACCGGCGGCGCCTCCGGGGACGAGATCGTCCCGCTGGATTTCAGCGGCGCCGGCGACATCCGGGTCCAGGGCATCTACACCGGGCTTTCACCGGACATGTCCAGCGGCCTCACGTTCGGCCTCAAGCTGCCGACGGGCAGCACCAGGAACAACGACTCGTACGGGGACGTCGACCGCGACAGCCAGATCGGCAGCGGGAGCACCGACATCCTGCTGGGCGGCTACCGCCGCTTCAACATGGCGACCGACTACGGCTGGTCCGGGTTCCTGCAGGGGCTGCTGGACGTCCCGGTGCTGACCCAGGCCCGGTACCGGCCCGGGACGGAATTCGACGCGGCCGTCGGGATCTACTACAACGGCTGGTCGGTCGGCCCGGCGCTCGTCTCCCCCATGGCGCAGGCGAAGGTCTCCATCCGCGCAAGCGACACGGGCGCCAATGCCTCCAATCCCGTGGCCTCGGGCTTCGAGCGCCTGATCCTCTCGCCGGGAATCGAGGTCAACATGCACCCGTTCACGGTGTACTCGGACGTCGAGCTGCCCGTCTACCAGAGATTCACGGGCAACCAGCTGGCGGCGTCGGTGCTCTTCCGCCTGGAGGTCGGCTACATGTTCTAGGCGCCAGGGGCGGCCTCCGCCCCCGGCATCAATTCCGCGGCTCAGGGATCGCCGACGGAGATCCTGAGCTCCTTCTTGCCGTCCTTTTCCGAGAACTCGCCCTGCACGTCCGTCGTGAGGGCGTAGAACTTGGTGGGGGACTCCGCGTGCATGAGGAACTCGACGCCGCCGAACGTGAAGGTGAGGAGCCCGTCCGGGGCCCGGCGGACATGCACGGAGTCGGTCGCATCGCGCGGGTAGTCGCCGACGTACCCGTCCAGGACCGCGTCGGGCAGCATGAACTCCTTGCGGCGGTGGTGGCCCAGCTCCCTCACCCAAATGTTGCGGAAGCGGACGGGATTGCCGTGGTCCTGGAGCGCGATCGGCATGCGCTCCGGGTGCGCCTTGTAGGGCGCGCGCTCCAGCCACGAGGTGGGCCCGGTGAGCTCGACGTTGTTCTGCACGAGGACCCCGTTGTGGAACACGGTCTCGCGCGCCTTTGAGACTAGCATGCCGTCGGCGCCAAACCGGGGGGCGGTCCACACGATGTCGTAGACCTCCCATTGCCCGGGGGGGAGCATGGCGTTGGCGAGCGGGGGATACTGCCCGTAGACCGCCGCCGCCGAGCCGTCCGCGTAGGTCCTGTTGCCATACGAGTCGAGCACCTGGAGCTCGTAGCGGTCGTAGCCGAAGAACACGCCGCTGTTGCCGCGGCCCTGGCTGTCCCCGTGCGGCGGGTTGGGCGACGCCCACTCGACATGGAGCTGGCAGTCGCCGAACGACTCGAGCGTGCGCACGTATCCGCTGTGCGGGACGCACTCCATGACCCCGTTCCTGATGATCCACTTCGTGGGGCTCCCGTCCATCGCCGCCCACTGCGAGAGGTCGTGCCCGTCGAAGAGAACGATGGCGTCGGAGGGCGGCCGGCCCGGCTGGTCCTGCGAGCTGAAGGTCCCGGGATCGACGACCGTGGGCTGCGGGCGATCCCGGTCGTGGCCGAGCCATTTGGGATCGGGTGTGGCGAGAAGGGCCGACGCGGCGGCGATGAATCCTAGCGCGGAAGCGATGGGTGTCTTCATGGGGGGGTATGGGCCCATCCTGGGCCGTCGCGGCCGGGATGTCCATTTGGATCCCGCGATCGGGCGCCGCACCTCGCCGGTCTTGCGAACGGGCCCGGCACGCTCTACCCTGACGGGATGGTCAAGAAACTCCTCCACACGCGGATGCGCGTGAACGATCTGGCTCGCACCGTGAAATTCTACGAGGACGCCCTGGGCCTGAAGGTCGGCCGCAGGCACACGTCGCCGAGGGGCGCGCAGCTCGTCTTCCTGCGCACGCCCAACAGCGACGAGGAGATCGAGCTCTGCCACCTGCCGGGCAGCCCCGCGGTGCAGGTGCAGCCCGACCTCATGCACCTCGCGTTCGAGGTCGAGGACATGGCCGCGTTCGTGGCGAAGCTCGGGAAGAAGGGCTACAAGCTGAGCGACGGTCCGACGCGGACCGGGTCGGGCTCGATCATCGGCTTCATCGACGCCCCCGAGGGCTACGAGGTCGAGCTGATCCAGCGGGGCTAGGCCGCCGGGGCAGGGGCGAAGCCGCCCCGCCTCTCCTTCCAGAGGTCGAGGTCGAAGCGGGCCCAGTCGACGGCGGGGGCGCCGGCCTTCCCGTGGCGCCGGGCCGCAACCATCCCGAAGTAGACGGTCTCCCAGAAGCGGTAGGCGCGGGGGTCCTGCGGGGACTGGCGCGGCACGGCGGCAAGGCGCGGTCGGGCGGGATCCCAGTGGTCCCGCATCCAGCCGAGGACGTGCGTGTCCAGGACTCCGTGCATCTCGTCCGGGCGCGAATGCAGGGCGAAGAATTTCGCGGTCTTTATCCCGATCCCGGGGAACCGGGTCAGGTCCTCCCAGGCGCACCTGCGCAGGTCCGCGCCCGAGCGCGACAGCTCGCGGAAGCTCCGGCCGAGCAGCGCGTACTTTCCGAGGCGCGACTCCCTGAGCCGCGCGCCAAGCGTGCCGTCCCGGTCGCAGGCGCGGATGAAGGCGAAGGGCCTGCGTCCCCCGAGGAACCGGTCGAGCTTGCGCGCCTGCTGGTCCGCGTTCTTGCCGGCCACCACCACGCAGAAAAGCAGGAACTCCTCCAGCTCGGCCGCCGTCCGCGCCGTGTCCGTAACGTTGCTCGGGTCGATCATCGGGCCACGGCGCCCGGTCAGCGGCCCGGTTTCTCCCAGAGGAAGCTCGTCTTCCTCGCGAGCACCCTGCCGTCGGGGGATTGCAGCTCGACCTCCCACGCGACGGGCTGGACGTGCTCGCCCGCCCAGTCCTTGCCGGTGAGGCCTATCCCGAAGACCCAGCTGCCTGCCCGGACGTCGGCTGGAAACGTGAAGACCTTGGTCTCCGTGGCATCGGGGGTGACCACGCGGACGAAGAAGACCGCCCCGCGCACCGGGGCCCCGGGATTCTCGACGCGGACGAGGAAGTAGAGGCCGGTGCGCTCGTCCGGCTGGCTGCGCAGCATCACCCATTTCCCGGTCAGCTCGCGCGCCGTGCGGTACTCGTACAGGCTCTGGAACGAATCGGCCTTGCGCCACTGGAGCCACACCCGCGTGAAGCTCAGGTCGGCGGCCGGGGCGCGCGCGCAGAGGACGGCGAGCAGGCAGAACGAGGCGAGGAGGGACCGCATCTGCCCCCAAGGTAGCCGCAGGACGCGCCCGCGACAATCCGATACCTCACTCCTCCAGCCGGACGGACGCATACCGGTGATAGCCGAGGAGGGCGGGGGTCCACCCCCTCACGCAGGACTGGATCAGGTAGGCGTGCGCGCCGAAATAGAGCGGCGCTACCGGAGCCTGCTTGAGGAGGATCGACTCCGCCCCCTGGAAGAGCTCGAAACGCGCGCGCGGGTCGGGCTCGCGGCCCGCATCGCCGACCAGCTTGTCGTAGGCGCCGTCGCCCCATCCCGTCCAGTTGTTCCCGCCGCCGGTCACGAAGAGGTCGAGGAAGGTCACCGGATCGAGGAAATCCCCCGCCCAGCCGGCGGTTGAAACCGAGTAGTTGAGGGTCTGCTGGTTCTGGAGCCACGTCTTCTGCTCCAGGGTCGCCAGGGTGACGCGGACCCCGAGCTCCCGGCCCCACATCGCCTGCACCGCCTCCATCACGGGCGGCTGGACCTCGTCATTCCTCACCTGGACCTCGATCGGGGGCATTCCCTTCCCCCCGGGGTGGCCGGCCTCCGCGAGGAGCCTGCGCGCCATGGCCACGTCCAGGTCGACGCGGGCCGTTGCCGTGTAGCCACCGCAGTCGGGCGGGGTGAGCGAGTGGGCGGGGGGGTAGCCCGACGCGAGGACGGTCCGGGCTATCGCGTCCCGGTCGATCGCCAGCGACAGCGCCCGCCGGATCCTCGGGTCGCCGAAGGGCGCGCGGTTGACGTTGAAGCGCAGGAAATACGTCTGCAGGAAGGGGTCGATCCTCAGCCGGTCCGGCGCGTCGCGCCGGTAGGCCGCGACCTTTGCGACCGGCAGCCCGTACGTCACATGGAGCTGGCCGGCGCGGAAGTCCCTCTCCTCGACGTCCGGGCTTTCCGTGGGGAAGAAGACGATCTGGCGCAGCGCCACGGCGTCGGCGTTCCAGTAGTTCGCGTTCCTGGCGACCACGATCCGGGAGTTGGGCAGCCACTCCTCGAGGGTGAAGGGCCCGTTGCCGACGAGGTTCCCGGGGCGGGTCCATGCGGTCCCCCGCTTTGCCGCCGCCCCGAATCTTTCGAGAACCCTGGGGTTGACCGGGTACCAGGGCGGTAGGGCCGCGAGCACCGGCAGGTACGGGGTTTGCCGCTCGAGCTCGATCCGCACGGTCCGCGGGTCGGGGGCCGAGAGGCCGAGCGCGGCGGGGTCTGAGATGCGCCCCTTGTTGAAGGCCTCGGCGCTCCTTATGGGATAGAGCAGGTAGGCGTATTCCGCGGCGAATTCCGGAAGGAGCATCCGCCTCCACGACTGGACGAAGTCGTCCGCGGTGAGCCGCTCGCCGTTGGACCAGCGGAGCCCCTCGCGCAGGTGGAACGTCCACGCCAGCCCGTCCGCCGAGGGCTCCCACGACAGGGCGGCGGCCGGGACGGGCCTGGACGATTTCTCGTCGATCGCGGTCAGGCCTTCGAACAGCGCGAGGAGAATGTTCTGGTCCGTGTAGGCGGTGACGACCTGGGGATCGAGGTCCTCGGGCTCCGCGCCGTTCCCGATCAGGAGCGTCTGCGCTCGGACGGCGGCGGCGGCGGGGGTCTCGCGGCGGGCGCATCCCGGCGCAAACAGAAGAACCATGCCTGCAAGGAGGAATGCGCGGGAGATCAACGGCGGCGGCGGCGCACCGCGGCCCCTAGCGCGCACAATCCGGTCGCCATCAGGGCCCAGGTCGAGGGCTCGGGGACGGGCGTGAAATTGAGGACCAGGCTGTTGCTGACATCGGCCACCGAGAACGTGCCGCCGAGGAACGGACTCTGAAAGTCGGTGGTGTCTTCGACTTTGAACTCATTTGCGGCAAAGCCATTGATCGTCCCGGCGGAGAGCAGCGTCCAGGAGTAGGCGGTGGAGTTGTTGAAGTTCGCTGCGTTCAACAGAAACTGGCCCGTCCCCGGATTGACCGCCACGAGCTGGATCGTGAACGGCGACACCGGGGTCGCGGTGATGTTGACCGTGTTGCCTGGGGTATGGATCGTGCTGAAATCCGTCCCCGGGGTCCCGGTGGCATTCATGATCGAGAACTGCATGGCGCCTCCCGGTCCGAGCGTCAGGACGACGCCCGGCCCGAAAGTGAGCGTGCCGGGCACCGGTTGGCCGGATGCGCTTCCCAGAGTCCCCTTGCCTCCAGCGACAAATCCTTCGCCCTGGAACAGGAGCGTATCGGATCCGGGATCAATCGTGCCATACCCTACAACCGTGCCGCTGTTGACCGAGATCTGGTTGGCTATCGTGATGCCGGGTCCGACTTCGAGGGCGCCGCCATTAATGGTCACCGAGGAAGCGGGTCCGGATCCGAGGGCGAGATTGTTGTCCGCGACGACCAGGGCGCCGCTTGATATCGTCGTTCCGTGCCCATACGTGTTGGCGCCGAACAGATCCACGGTTCCGGAGGCGTCCGACGTGACGGACACGCTGCTGCTGTTGAAGCCCGTGATCGTGCCGTAGAATGTGGCGTTTCCATTCTCGTTGAGGATCAGTGTGGAGCCGTTGTCGATGTTGATGGAGTTTCCCGAGGCCGCCGAATCGGTGGCGAGGTTGTTGATGGTGATGTTCGTGCCTGGGGAGAAGTTGAGCGTGGCTTGAGACAGGCTGAGATCGCTCAGCGACGGGTTGGCGCCGGAGTGGTTAAAATTCACCGTTGACTTGGTGAAGCTGAAGCTCGGGTTCGAGGCGCCAGGCGCCATGCTGTTGAAATCGAGCGTGCTGTTGGTTGCCGTCACGGGTCCGGTCCCGAGCCCGGTGTCCGTTCCTATCGTGACCGTCGTGTTGTTAAGGTTCGCCCCGCCCGAAAACGTGTTGTTGCCTCCGAAGTCCACCGCCCCACCCGAAACCGTCAGAACAGTACCTGCGCTGCTTTCGGAAATCGCATGGGTTACCTGCAGACTGGAATTGGTTAGGGCCCAGGTCTGATTTGCCGAGAGGATAACGGGGGTCGTAATCGTTGCCACGCTGAACTCGTGGTTGTTGGTTTGGTTCATCCAGATGCCGGAGGAGCCCAGCGTCAGCGGCCCGGCACCAATCAGCGAGATATTGGCACCGCCCGTATCTGCTTCGATGTCGAGTCCCTTAGCGTTCACCGCAACGTTCAGGGTCATCTGGTTCCCGTTTGGGAACATTGCATCGGACCTAAAGAAACCCAGGACCTGCGAGCCATCGTTGGCCGGAGTCGTATCAAAGACCCAGTTCATCGGATCGCTGAAATCCGGGGTGCTAAAGCTGTGGCCGGTCCAATAGACCGTGGCCTGAGAAAAGGCGTTTCCGCAGAGCAAGGCGGAAGCCGTCAGGCACATGGCGACCCATTTCAGCCGGATCATGCGGGGACTCTGATGGGATCGATTTTCGACGGCAATGCGAAATCCTGATGGCGGCAATTCTAAGTCCTTATGGGGAAGGAAAGTCCGGCGGCCGGCTGCGGCGGGAGGCACCCGATGATCGGTGCTTTCGTGGGCGGGCAGACGATCCATGAGGCTGGCGTGCACCCACGCCCGCGATGGATCCGGCCTGCCGGCGCAGAATCAGGCCGCGCGGGCGATCAGCGCCGGCGACGGCGCACGGCGGCACCGATCGCGCAAAGCCCGCTCGCCATCAGGGCCCAGGTCGAGGGCTCGGGGACGGGCGTGAAATTGAGCATCAGGTTGTTGCCGAATTCGGAGACGGAGAATATGCCGCCGCCGAGCGCATTCTGGAAAAGGCTGCCTGAATCCACAAAGAAATAGGTCGGGTCGTAGTTCGTGATCGAGCTGGCCGAGATGAGCGTCCACGAATACGCCGTTGAGTTGTTGAAGTTTGCGAGCCCCGCCTGTCCCGTCCCAGGGTCGACCGAGATGAGCTGGATCGTGAACTGGTGGCCCGGGGTCGCCGTGATGTTCAGGCTGCTGTTGGAGGCGTTGATCGCACTGTAGTCCGTCCCGGCGACGCCCCCGGCATTCATGATCGAGAACTGCAGCAGGCCGTCCTTTCCGAACACGAGGGAAACGTTATTTGAGAACGTGAGCGTGCCGGGCACCGGATAGCCCGCGGCGCTTCCCAGCGTTCCAATGCCCCCGGAAACCGCGGTAAAGTTCTTGATGGTGATGGTTTCCGGCGATGCCGGCGCAATGGTGCCGTAGCCTCCCAGCCCGGAGTCGTCCTGGAGGGTGAGTTGATTGGTGATCGTGACGCCGGGTGCGACTGCCAGGTTGCCGTCCGTGTTGAGCGTGACCGGACCGGAGCCGAGCGCCGAATTATTGCCCGCGATGAGCACGACGTTCGCCTGCACCGTCGTTCCATTTGAATACGTGTTTGCTCCGTACAGGTCCAACTCCCCGCTGGGGCCGCCCGTCGAGACGTTCAAGCTGCCGCCCGGGGGGCCGATAGTGCTGATCGTCCCGTAATACTGGGTGGCGGGCGAGTCGACCTGGATTTGCAGCGTGGTGCCGGCGCCAAGAACGATGTTATTCCCTGAACCCATCGCGTCGCTCACCATGTCGACAATGGACGGGCTTCCGCTTGCTGAAAAATCAACCACGGAGCCATTTGTCATGGTGGGGTTGTTCAGCGTCGGCTGGCCGCCCAGATTCGTGAAGGTCGCCGTAGAGGCGTTGAGGACCGGGTTATTGAGCACCGGGTTGAAGCTCTGGAACGTGAGCGTGCTGTTGTTCGCCGTCACCGATCCGGTCCCGAGCCCATGGTCGTTGGCAAGCGTGAGGGACACGTTGTTGATGGTCGTCCCGCCCGAATACGTGTTGTGCGCCCCGAAAGTCACGCTTCTTGCTCCCCCGGACCCGGTTATGGTTAGCGCGGAGCCTCCGGAAATCACGCCGGTCACGCTTAGGGTGGAATTGGTGATCAGCCAGGTCTGGACCGCCCCTAGGACAAGGGGGGCGTTGATCGTTGCGACGCTAATGGCCGAGTTGTCGGCCTGGTTCATGTCGATGCCGTCCGTGCCCAGCGTCAGCACGTGGGGGCCGTTGATTACGATATTACCGCCCGTTCCACCCGATGCATCGACTTTCATTCCCAAGGTGCTTCCCCCTCCGTTCATGTCGAGCAGGCCTCCGAAAGGTCCGGTCGACCAAGCCGGTGAAAACTCCATCCATTTTGTGTTGTTAGGCACGCCGAGCGACCAGTTCAACGGATCATTGATATTTCTGGAGCTGTTGCCGCTCCACTGGTCGTTCTGAGCAGTCGCATTTCCGCAGATAAGAGCGGAGGCGGCCGCGACCAGCGCGCAACTCTTCAGTTGGGACATGCCCAGATGTTGTTACCAATCATTTGCACCAGCAATACCGATGTCGGCCGTAGAAATACGTATTAAAAAGACGAAGGTTGTTATGCCTAAGGTCTTATAGGCCATGGCTCATCGCTCATTCCTGAGAACGGGGGCGATCGATTTCCAGACCTCCTCGGCAATGATGGCGGCCCCCGCCGGAGTCGGATGGACCCCGTCGTACTGGTTGAGCTCGGGCCGCCCGGCGACGCCGTCCAGGAGGAAGGGAATGAGCGCGATCCCGTTCTTCTGGGCGAGGGCGGGGTAGATGGCGCGGAATGCCTCGACGTAGTCGGGGCCCATGTTCTGGGGCATCCTCATCCCGGCCAGGACGATCCTGGCCGCCGGGTATTTCGAGCGGACGCGGTCGATGATCGCCTGGAGGTTTGCCCGGGTGACTTCCGGCGCCGTGCCTCGCAGCCCGTCGTTCGCTCCCAGTTCCAGGACGAACACGTCCAGCCTCTGGCGCAGGACCCAGTCGATCCGGCGCAGGCCGCCGGCGCTTGTCTCCCCGCTCAGGCCGGCATTGACCACGTGCCACGGAAGGTGCTCCGCATCGATCTTCACCTGGATCCGCGCCGGGTAGGACTGGGTGTCGGGATCCGCGAGCCCGTAGCCGGCGGTCAGGCTGTCGCCAAAGAACACGATCGTGCGCCCGCCGGGGGCATCTGCCGCGCATAGGCGGGCCGCTGCCGATCCAATGACGAGCGCAAGGCAGGCCGACCCGGCCCAGGGCCTGTTTATCCATCTGGTGATTCGTCGTCCCATGCGCTTTCCTTGTCGGATGGTGGACCCTATCCCCCCTTTCCGGAATTTTCGAGCCGCCTGTTTGCTCTGGCTTCGATCAGCCCCGAGTATTTCGTTTCCGCCATGCCCTCCCAAGCGATGCTCCGCGTCCAGCGCCTGACCAAGACGTACAGGACCGCCGCCGGCCCGCTGACCGTCCTCCACGAGGCGAGCTTCGAGCTGGAGGCGGGCGCCAGCATTGCTGTGGTGGGCCCGAGCGGCAGCGGCAAGACGACGCTTCTCGGCCTCTGCGCCGGGCTTGACCGCGCCACCGCCGGGTCGGTCGAGCTCGCCGGCGAGCGCCTCGACTCGCTCGACGAGGACGCGCGCGCGCGGGTCCGCAACGAGAGCGTGGGGTTCGTCTTCCAGAACTTCCAGCTGATCCCGACCCTAACCGCCCTGGAGAACGTGCTCGTCCCGCTGGAGCTGCGCGGCGAGCGCGGGTGCGAGCCGGAGGGAAGGGCGCTCCTCGAGCGCGTGGGCCTGACGGCCCGCTCCGACCATTACCCCGTCCAGCTCTCCGGAGGGGAGCAGCAGCGAGTCGCGCTCGCCCGGGCGTTCATCAACCGGCCGAAGATCCTGTTCTGCGACGAGCCCACCGGCGACCTGGACGGCGACACGGCGGCCTCGATGACCGAGCTCATCTTCGGGCTCAACCGCGAGCGGGGCACGACGCTCGTCCTGGTGACCCACAACTTCGAGCTCGCCGGCCGCTGCCAGCGGATCCTGCGCCTGCGAAACGGGGCGGTGGCCTCCGACGAACGCAACCTTGCGGTCCCCTGATCCGCTGCCGTGAATTTCATCCTGAACATGGCCTGGCGCGATTCGCGCGCCTCACGGCGCCGCCTCCTGCTTTACTCGCTCTCGGTCGTGCTCGGCATCGCAGCACTTGTCTCGATCGGGTCCTTCAGCGCGAACGTCCGGGGCGCGATCCAGGCGGAGGCCAAGGGCCTCCTCGGCGCGGACCTGTTCGTGACGTCGCCCGCCCCCCTGGGCCCTCCTGTCATCGCCTACCTGGGCGCGCTCGGCGGCGAGGTCGCGCGCGAGCAGATGTTCTCGTCGATGATGACTTTCCCGGAGGCGAACCGCCTCCGGCTCGTCCAGGTCCACGCTGTCGAGGGAGCCTTTCCCTTCTACGGCAGGTTCGAGACCGACCCGGCGGGCGCCTCCGGCCGGCTGCGGTCGGGCGGGGCGGTCGCGGTCCTTGAGCCGACGCTGCTCGCCCAGTTCGGCGTCCGGATCGGCGACCGGGTGAAGCTCGGCAGGACGCTCTTCACGGTCGTCGGCGCGTTGAGGAAGGTCCCGGGCGAGTCCCCGGGCGTCGCGATGATGGCCCCCCGCGCCTACATCCCGATGGCGTCGCTGGCCGGGACCGGCCTCTCGGGGGGCGAGGCGCTCGCCCGCTACCGGGCCATGGTGAGGCTGCCCGCCGTGCGCGATCCGGACGGGATAGTCCTCGACATGAAGGCGAGGTTCCCGTCGGTGCGGCTCTCGTTCGAGACCGTCGAGGAGCGCAAGCGCAACCTCGGCCAGGCGCTGGAACGCCTGGACGCGTTCCTGAGCCTCGTGGGATTCGTGGCGCTCATCCTCGGGGGGATCGGGGTCTCGAGCGCGCTCCATGCCTACATCCGCGAGAAGATCGCGACGGTCGCCGTCCTGCGCTGCCTGGGCGCGAGCGCGAGGCAGAGCTTCGCCGTGTACGTGGTCCAGGGGCTCGCGCTGGGGCTGGCGGGAGCGTGCGCCGGCGGGGTGCTCGGCGTGGCGGTGCAGATGGGCCTTCCCGCCCTCGTCCGGGGCATGCTCCCCATCGACGTGAGTTTCTTCGTCTCGTGGCCCGCGCTCCTGCGCGGAACGGGCGCGGGCGTCGTGATCTGCCTGCTTTTCTCGCTCCTTCCGCTCCTCGCCGTGAGGCGGATCCCGCCTCTAGCCGCGCTGCGCTCGGCGGTGGCCGAGCGCGCGGCGGTCGAGCCCGACCCCCTGAGGCTCGCCATCGCCGCGGCGATCGCCGCGGCCGTGGCCGGGTTCGCCATATGGCAGACGGGCAAGGTCTACGTGGGGCTCGGGTTTGCGGGGATGCTCGGGCTCGGGTTCGGGGTGCTGCTGGGGCTCGCCCATGCGGTCGCCTGGGCGGCCCGCCGATTCGTGCCGAAGGGGCTTCCCTATGTGGTGAGGCAGGGGTTCGCCAACCTCCACCGGCCGAACAACCGGACGGTCCTCCTGCTGCTGTCGCTCGGGCTCGGCACGTTCCTCGTCCTCACGCTCTTCCTCGTCCGCACGACCCTGCTGCGCGAGATCCAGGGCTCGGGCGCCGCGGGCCGGCCCAACCTCATCTTCTTCGACATCCAGGACGACCAGATCGACCCGCTGGAGCGCGCCGCGGCGGCGGCCGGATCGCCGGTCGTGGAGCGCGCGCCGATCGTCACCATGAGGATCAGGTCTATCCGGGGGATGACCGTGGAGAAGATCCAGGCGGAGAAGGGGGTGCGGATCCCCGACTGGGCGCTCCGGCGCGAGTACCGGTCCACCTTCCGGGGGAGGCTCTCCCAGACGGAGAGGGTGGTGCAGGGCGCGTTTTCCGGCCGCGCCGATCCCGGCGCCGGCCCGGTGCCGGTGTCGGTCGAGGAGGGACTCGCCCGCGAGATGCAGCTCCATCTCGGCGACGAGATCGACTGGGACGTCCAGGGGCTGCCGGTCCGCACCCGCGTGGGGAGCATCCGCGCCGTGGAGTGGCGCCGGATGGAGCCGAACTTCTTTGTCGTGTTTCCGGAGGGCGTCCTCGAGGGCGCCCCAAAGACCTATGTCGCGGCGATGCTGGCGGCCTCGCCGGCCGACTCCGCAAGGGTGCAGCGGGCGGTGGTGGAGCAGTTCCCCAACGTGAGCGCGATCGACCTGGCGCTGGTGGTCGAGACGCTCGACGGGATCTTTTCAAAGGTGGCGTTTGCGGTGCAGTTCATGGCGCTCTTCACCGTGGCGACGGGCCTGGTCGTGCTCGCGGGGGCAGTCCTCACCGGGCGCCGCCAGCGGATCCGGGAGACTGTCCTCCTGCGGACGCTCGGCGCGACCCGGCGGCAGGTGGCGCTCATCCAGCTGGTGGAGTACGCCGTCCTGGGGATCCAGGCGGCCGTTGTCGGCGGGCTGCTCGCGGTCGCCGGGAACGCGCTCCTTGCGCGCTACGTGTTCCACATGGCGGCGACCGCGTCGGCATGGCAGATCGGGGCTGCGGTGGCGGCGGTCACCTCGCTCGCGGTGGCAACCGGATTCGCCGCCGGCCGCGGTGTGATGGATCATCCTCCGCTGGAAATCCTTAGGCAGGAGACGTGAACCGCAGGCAGCCAGGGGGATTCCGTGCTCGCGCGCCGGCCCGCCATCCGGTCAGCCTTCCCGGGGGGGGACGGATTCAGCCGGATCGCCGGCTTCCTGAAACGATGGCACCTCGTATCTCGTCTCATGTCATGACAACGATCCCATTGCCCAAGGCACCCGCCCAACGCCGGACAGGACTCACCCGCAGCCCCGGGCGGCTATGCCGTCTCTTCGCGGCGGCCGCGGCGGCGGCGCTCGCATGCGCGGCGGCCGCGTCGCCCTTCCAGAGTCCGGCCGGCCTGAGCGCAACGGAGCGGGTGCAGGGCTACCGGGACGGCGTCGTCCTGGCCAAGCCCAGGGCGCAGATGCTCCCGATGATCGACCAGGTGGAGAGGGCCGAGGGGCTCGAGCCGCGGGCGGAGTTCGGGCGGTTCGGCCACGTGCGGGTCCTCGGGCTTGCCGCCGGCGACACCGTCGCGGCCGCGGTGAAGAGGCTCATGGCCACGGGGCGCTATGAATACGTGGAGCCGGACTACATCCGGCGCGCCGCGAACGTTCCGAATGATCCCATGTTCGGAAACCAGTGGGGACTCAACAACACCGGCTTAAACGCCGGCGGTGGCGGAATCGCGGGCGCCGACATCCATGCCGAGGCCGGCTGGACCACGCGCTCAGGCGCCGCGGGCGTCGTTGTGGGCATGCTCGACTCCGGGGCCCTCCTAAGCCACCAGGACCTCGCGGCCAACCTGTGGGTGAATCCCAACCCGTATACGACGGCGTCGTTCGCCTCGACCTCCGAGACGGACAGCCTCAACGGCCTCAATGCGGTGGCCAGGACCGGCCCCCCCGCGGACGACGTCGGCCACGGAACGGTTACGTCGGGGGTCGTCGGCGCGGTGGGCAACAACGGACTCGGGGTCTCGGGCGTCGCGTGGTCGGTGCAGCTTATGGAGCTCAAGTTCATCGCCAGCACCGGAGAGGGATCCACGGCCGCGGAACTCCCCTGCATCGATTATGCGATCGCGCACGGCGTGAGCGTGATCAACGCAAGCTTCGGGAGCCAGGGGGCCTCGCAGGCCGAGATGGACGCGATCCAGGCGGCGGGCAAGGCGGGGATCGTGTTCGTGTGCGCGGCGGGAAACAGCGCGGAGAACATCGACATATCCCCGTTTTTCCCGGCGGACTACCCGCTCGACAACATCATCAGCGTCGGCGCCTCGGACAACCGCGACCTGCCTTCGTATTTCTCGAACTACGGGTCGGGATCGGTCGAGGTCTTCGCGCCCGGCGAGAACATCCTGTCGACCTCCTACACGGGCACGTCGTCCTATGCGTACGAGAGCGGAACTTCGCTGGCGGCGCCCTTTGTAACGGGCGCGGTGGCGCTGCTGAGGGCGCAGTTCCCGGGCGACACGTACCGGGAGACCATCAACCGGATCCTCAACGGTGCGGACCCCGTCCCGGGCCTGGCGGGCAAGGCGCAGACCGGGGGCCGGTTGGACCTCGCGAACTCGCTCACATCGGCCCCGAACACCGCCCCCAACGCGCTATTCGGGAACCGGACGGTCCTCGCTGGCCTCGACCCGTTCACGCGGTCGAACAACGTGGACACGCCATTGGCGCTTGAGGCCGGCACACCGGCGATCCCGGGCGGGTCGGGGGCCGGCGGGCATTCCTTGTGGTGGCAATGGACGGCCCCGGAGAACGCGAGCGTCGAGATCGACACGAGCGGCACGAACGGGGGGCAGTACTTCACGGGGGGAAGCACGTACGCGACGCTGCTCGGCGTGTACACGGGATCGGGCCTGGGCTCGCTCGCCACGGTGGCGCAGAACGCCACCTACGGCACGGAGCCGCTTGAGGGAAGCCCCGGCACGATGGTCCCGTACAGCGAGGTGACCTTCGAGGCGACGGCAGGGACGACGTACCAGATCAACGTCCAGGGGCAGGGCGGCGCGACCGGGCAGACGGTCCTGGCGATCTTCACGGACCCGGACTACGACTCCTTCTCGAAGGCCCGGGCCCTCGCCGGCCCGAGCGTCTCGGTCCTGGACGCCAACCCGAAGGCGACCCGCGAGGCGGGCGAACCCCTTATCCTCGGCAACGCCGGCGGGCACTCGCTCTGGTATTCCTGGATGGCGCCCTTTACCGGGACGGCGCAGGTCTCCGGCTACAGCTACGACTTCAATCCCGCGGTCGCCGTCTACACCGGCGCGGCGCTCAGCGGCCTCACGGCGGTCGCCTCGGCCTCGGCGACCGGCAACACGGGAACCGTGACCGTAGCCAGCCAATGCCTGTGCACGTTCGACGCGACTGAGGGCGCAACCTACCTGATCACCGTCGACGGGGTGACCGCGAACGACATCGGCGAATTCACGCTCTCGGTCGCGGACTCGCTGTGGCAGGCGACCACGGGGGACGCGGTGACCTGCTCGCCCGCGGTCCGGACCGACGGGACGGTCTACGTCGGGAGCAACGACAACAAGTTCTACGCATTCAACACGGCCGGGGCGGTCAAGTGGAGCCACGCGGCCGGGGCGCCGTTCGACACGAGCTCCGCCGCCATCGGCTCAGACGGGACGGTCTATGCGGGCTGCACCGACGGGAACGTGTACGCGTTCATGCCGAATGACGGCACCGTCAAGTGGACCTACTTGGTGCCCACGCCGTCGAACCCCTCGCTCGACAACGCGCTGGACTCGTCGCCCGCCGTGGCGCAGGACGGCACGGTCTACATCCACGCGGACGACGGGAACCTCTACGCGCTCAATTCCGATGGCACCCTCAAGTGGACGTTCGCGGTCCCGGGGCTCTCGTACGCGGCCCCGACGATCGCGCCCGACGGCACGGTCTACATTGGTACCGACGGCGGGCTGCTCTATGCGGTCAGTTCCGCGGGCATGCAGAAATGGGTGTTCACGACGCCGGTCTCGGGCGAGCCGATCTACACGGCCGCGGCGATCGACCTCCAGGGAAACCTCTATTTCGGGACGCTCAGCGGAAATTTCTACTCGGTGAGCCCGGTCGGCGTCCTGCGCTGGGCCTACCCCGTGGGCAATGGCGTCACGTCCGCCCCGGCGCTGGCGAACGGCAACGTGTACTTCGGCGGCTATGACGGCAACCTGTACGCGCTCACGACGGCGGGCTCGCTCGCGTGGAAGTATCCCCTTGGGACCCAGGTGCGGGCGAGCGCGCCCGCGGTCGACTCGAACGGTGTCGTCTACATCGGCTGCTACGACCACAACGTGTACGCGGTCAGTCCGGGCGGGGCGCTGGCCAGGATATACGCGAGCGACGACATCATCCGCTCCTCGCCCGTGATCGCGGGGACGACGCTCTGTTTTGGGAGCGAGGACCACAAGGTCTACGCCTTTGACATCAGCGCCGGCCCGGCGGCGGCCGACTGGCCGATGTACCAGTTCGGCGGCCAGAGGCTTGGCCGGGCCGCGTCCAGCGTTCTCGAGATCACCGACCAGCCGGCCGCACAGGCGGTGTCTGTCGGTTCCCCGTTCTCGCTCAGCGTGGGCGCCCTGGCGCCCGGGACGATCACCTACCAGTGGTACCTTGACGGCAGCGCGATTACGGGCGCGACCAACCCGACCTACACGGTGTCCTCCGCCCCGCAGGCGGCCGCCGGCAGCTACACGGCGACCGTGACGAGCGGCTCGGGCAGCCTGACAAGCGCGCCCGCCGTCGTGACCGTGAGCGCCGTCCCGGAAAGGATCGTGGACATTTCGGCGCGGGAGGTTGTCGGGACGGGGGCCAATGTGATGATTGCCGGGTTTGTCGTCTCGGGCACGAGCCAGAAGACCGTCCTCATCCGGGCGTCGGGCCCCGCGCTCGTGCCGTTCGGCGTCTCGGGGACTCTTCCGGATCCGAAACTGCAGCTCAACCGGAGCAACCCGGACGGCACCTCCACGCTGCTCTACACCAACACCGGCTGGGGAGGCAGCGCAGTGATCTCCGCGGCCGCGGCCGCGGCCGGCGCCTTCCCCTGGACCAACAGCGGCAGCAATGACGCGGCACTGCTCGTGACGCTCAGCCCGGGCGCGTACACGGCCGTCGTGTCCGGGGCCAGCGGGGACACCGGCGTGTCCCTCGTGGAGGTCTACGACACGCAGCCGGGATCTCTCGATTCAAAGCTTCTGAACATCTCGACGCGCGGGGTTGTCGGGACGGGGGCCAATGTGATGATAGCCGGGTTTGTCGTCTCGGGCACGAGCCAGAAGACCGTCCTCATCCGGGCATCGGGCCCCGCGCTCGTGCCATTCGGCGTCTCGGGGACTCTTCCGGATCCGAAACTGCAGCTCAACCGGAGCAACCCGGACGGCACCTCCACGCTGCTCTACACCAACACCGGCTGGGGAGGCAGCGCAGTGATCTCCGCGGCCGCGGCCGCGGCCGGCGCCTTCCCCTGGACCAACAGCGGCAGCAATGACGCGGCACTGCTCGTGACGCTCAGCCCGGGCGCGTACACGGCCGTCGTGTCCGGGGCCAGCGGGGACACCGGCGTGTCCCTCGTGGAGGTCTACGACATCCAATAGGGGCCGCGCGTCACTTCTGCGCGGGCGCGCGCGGGTCTGCGTGCCGGGGCACGGCGAGGAGCGTATAGTAGTTGTCGACCAGGAAGCCCTCGTAGCCCTCGGACGTCCCATCCCACTTTCTCCAGTCATTGGTCATCTGGTTCGGGCCGAGGCCCTCGAACTCCCTCCTGTCGAACGCGCCGAGTATGGGGAGGAGGATCCGGCCGGCGCGCGCGTGCTGGCCCACGCGGTCGAAGGCCGCGATGGTGAAATAGGCGAAGCAGGCCGTCGCGCCCCCGTTCTCGTAGACCTGGAATCCGTCGGCGTTGTCCTCCCTGGCGCCTCCGCCGTACCGGGGATCCTTGTGCGCGTAGTCCCTTCGCGGCACCGGGACCAGGTCACCGGGCAGGCCCATCCGGAAATCCGAGTATCCCACCGCGGCCATCTTCTCCCAGAGCCGGTCCATGATCCCCGCCGCCTTGTCTTCGGGAACCAGCCCGTAGAGGACGGCGATGCCGTTCACAAAGAGGAAGTAGTAGTCGTGCAGCTGGCCGTCGGCGCTGCGCCATCCGGCCAGCACGCCCGTCGAAGGGTCGAAGAACGCCGGGAAATAGGCGTCGTGGAGCCTCCTGGCCGCCGCGCCGTAGCGCGCGGCGTCGTCCGACCTGCCGAGTTCGGCCGCCATCCGGCGCATCCCCCCCAGGGCGCGGTAGGCCAGCGCATTGGCGTAGGCGTCCTCGTGGCCGAAGCCGATCGTGTCCCACCAGTTCGAGGGGCGCACCTTCGGCGGCCCCTCCGGCCAGGAGCCCGAGTTGCCCGTGGCCGCGTACGCGATGAGACCCGTCCCGGCGCGGTCCGTGGCCAGCATCCGGTCCGCCCAGGCCTTAAGCCCCGCGTAGTTGCGCTGGAGCCAAGCCCTGTCGCGGCGGCCCTCGGCATAGTCGCAGGCCGCGATCAGAAGCGACGGGAATGTGTCCGAGGACTCCTCGGGAAAGTCGCCGTACCCCGGCATCCCGTAGGTCTTTGTCCCGGCGAGGACGAGCTCGAGCGACTGGCGGACCATGTCCAGCGCGCAGAGGCTGCCGGCCAGCGGCGGCGTCTCCCTGGCGATGTCGGCGTATTCGTAATAGCAGAACCCGCAGGAGTCGCTGTTGGTGTTGTTGGAAAGCAGGCGCCTGTTCGGATTGAGCTGGAAGATGTTGAGCCAGTTCCGCCGGAATCCATCGAGCCGGGGATCGTCCTCGGCCCCGGCCACCTGTGGGCAGATGGTTGTGACGTCCCATTGGTATTCGATGCGCGGGCTGGCCTGGCTCGCTCCCGGGAACGAGATCCTGATCCAGCCCGGCCCCGAGGAGTATCCCACGTCGGCGTCCGGGGAGCCGCTGGACGCCAGGCGAAACGTGCCGAAACCGGGGAGATGCAGGACCGCCGGCAGCGCGATTCCGCCCTTGGCGTCAAACAACCCGAGCAGGGTGCTGTAGCATCGGCGGGTGTCGAAAGATAGGACCAGCGCCTCGGGCGCCCCCGCTGGGGACCACATGGACATGAAGCGCAGGCCCCGCTCGGTCGCCTCGATCGTCCATTCCGGATCAACCGCGAGGGGGGCCGGGCCCCGCGAATACTCCAGCCGGGCGCCGGACGTGGTGATGTGGCTCGCTACGGAATAGGGCGGCCGGGTCCATGCGTCGGGCGACAGGACATCCTGCCCGACCCTGCCATGGCCCAGGCTGTCCACCCCCAGGAAGAGGAGGGCAGGATGGCTCAGGGAAAGCTTGGCGTTCAGGTAGCCGGACTGGACGCGGACCCCGTCCCCTTCCTCGGTCGTCGCCGGGCCCGCGCCGGGTCCCGCGGCGACCGACGGATAGGGGATCGAGGTCAATCCCAACAGGAGGAACAGCCGAGCGGGGATGAAGCCTCCGGCGCCGCCGGGCGGGCGGTTGGGGGGGGACTGCGCAGGTCGCGAGGGAGCTGTGTCTCGGCTGCAGACCGGTGTCATCGGCTGAGGAATTGGGGAAAGATGCCATCGGGCCGCGCCGCGGTTTGAATGCTAGGGGTGGCTGGCCGCAGCGGGCGCGTTCGTAACATAGGTCGCCAACCAGTTGTTCATTTCCCAGAACATGTGCAAAACGGACTCGCGGGCTGCGTATCCATGGGATTCGAGGGGAAGCAGGACGAAGCGAACCGTGCCACCCTGTCCCTTGATGGCGCTGAACAGGCGCTCGCTCTGGATCGGGAAGGTTCCGGAATTGTTGTCGGCCTCCCCGTGGATTAGAAGAAGAGGCGCCTTTATCGTGTCGGCGTGGGCGAATGGAGACATCTGGTAGTAGACCTCAGGCGCCTGCCAGTAGGTGCGCTCCTCGTTCTGGAACCCAAATGGCGTCAGGGTGCGGTTGTAGGCGCCGCTGCGGGCGATCCCGGCCTTAAACAGATCGCTGTGGGCCAGCAGGTTGGCCGTCATGAACGCGCCGTAGGAGTGCCCCATCACGGCGACACGGCTCCTGTCCACCACGCCGATGCGCACACCTTCGTCGATCGCCGCCTTCGCGCTGGCGACCAGCTGGTCGACGTACGTGTCATTTGGCTCGGCCTTTCCCTCGCCGACGATCGGGATGGTGGCGTTGTCCAGGACCGCGTAGCCTTGCGTGACAAACGGGATGGGGGAGCCCCAATTCAAGAAAGGGAAGGCATAGGGCGAGCCGCTGAGCTGCCCCGCTGCATCCCTGGTCTTGTATTCCGTGGGATAGGAATGCATCAGCGTTGGCAGCGGGCCGTCCTGCGGTTTGTAGCCGGGGGGCAGATAGAGATCGGCGCTCAGGTCCACGCCGTCGGCGCGCTTGTATTTCAGAACCTGCTTCCTGGGGATGGGCGCGTCTCCGTACGGGTTTGGGAAGAACGTGATTTGCCGCCAGGCGCTCTTGGGAGAACCCTCAACGTAGTAGTTCGGGCTCAGTTCGGGCGATTGGCGCTCGATCAGGAGAACGGGCCCGGCCGCGTCGATCACCGCACCGGCCGACTCATAGCTGGGCGGAGCCGACTGCCAAAGACGTTTTGCCTCGCCGGTGCTGACGTTGATGGCCGAAACGAAGGGCCTGTCGCCCTCGGGCGACGCGCCCTCCCCGCGAAAGTATACCGAGGTCTCGTCGGGCGTGGTCACCAGGACCGACTTGCCCGACGCGTTCGTCGCCGTGAAGGGCGCGCCTGGATCGTGGTAGATGTCCTCAAAGGAACCCTCGAAGAGTTTGGCGGGGGCAACGGCCGCGTTCGGCGCGACGGCGAGGAAGATCCGCTTGCGGTCCCGCCAGCGATCCTCTTCGACAAGGGCAAGGCGTTCGCTGGACCATTCGATGCTATCAAATCGCAGGGGGATCCCGACTAGTTTGCTCGCAGCGCCGTCAAACGGGGCACCCAACAGGAACACCGCGTCATGCGCCTCCACGTCCTTGCGCGGGTCGCCGCCATCCCCGGCCTCAACCCAGCAAATGCTGGAGGCTACATCGCTGCGCCACGTGAAATCACGCGGCCCGGGCGCAACTGCGTCGTGAATGTTCGGAATGCTGTCTTCGAGGGGCTTGTCGACGAGCTGCCTTTTTGCGGCCGTGCGCACATTGACGACCGAGACGCGCTCGGGGAACATCGCAAACGGGAGCAGATACGAGTAGGGATGGTGGCGTTCATCGACCAGGATGTAGCTTCCGTCAGGCGAGGCAGAGGCGCTGGTGATCACCCCGGGGTTTCCGACCGGGGAAGCCGCGCCGCCCAGGCGCACGAGCTTGAGCTGGGAGGTCGCGTAGTAGTCGAATATCCGCTCGTCTTCCGGATTCTTCAGGAGGTCTTCAAACGTGGCTCCCGGGGTGACGCGGCCGAGGTTCTCCTGGATGACAGGCCCCACCGGCACCTCGTTGCGCCTGGGGGCCGCGGGCCTGCCGTCGGGGACCGCCTTGCAGAGCAGGCCCTGGCTGTCGGGCATCCACTCATAAGGTGAGCCGAAGATCCCGTTCAGGGATACGCCGGGGATTCTGCGAGCCCTTGCGCTCGCGACATCCACGATCCAAAGGCTGAGCCCCGCATCGGCCCCGGCTTCGCTGACGTTTACAAACGCGAGGTGTCGCGCATCCGGCGCCCAGGAAGTGAAGCGTATCTTTGCGCCGGTGGGCAGGCCCGTGACGGGGACTTCCTTCCCGTCAGGAAGCGCCTGCAGGCCCAGCGCAGTCAGGTAGCGCCCACGGGTCGGGCCGTTTGTCCTCGGATTGAAGCGCAGACCCGCCAACCGCAGTTCGGGTTGGGCGAGGTCGGAGATCGGGGGCAATCCGGAAATATACCCGATGAGCATCCACTTCTTGCCCGAGAAATCGGCAGAGGACACTTGGATGTAGGGGGTGGGCCGTGTATCGATGAGGTCCACGATGGCCTTCGGGGGTGCTTGATACGTCAGGTCTGCCTGCGCGGGAACAGGCGGCAGGGGAACGCCGAGGATCAGGGCGGTGGCGAGAGCAACGGGGCGGGATTTCAGGGGGCTAAGGGTCATTGGTCTGTTGCCTCCGGGCAAAGGGGCAGAGCGTGTGATCGGCCCCCCATCGCGGGAAGCCCAAAAAGAGACTTGGGAGGGCCGAGCAAAGCCACGGGAACGCGTGGGTCACCTGGCCGTCGGGATGTAACTGGACTCCAGGCTGCAGATGAACGCCTCGATCTCGGCGGGCGTCATCCTGCGGGGATCCTGCGCGGGCTGCCTCCCGGCGAGGATCGTCGAGATCACCGAGGCGCGCTGCGCGGCGTTCCGGGACCTGCCGAAGGCCAGGTAGTACTGCGCGGGATCTGCGGTGAACCGCGTCTCGCGGCCGGCGCCGAGCCCGATGACCCTTCCGGACGGCAGGCGGACCGACAGGGCCTTGCCGGCAGCCCCCGGGTTGGCGGGCCTCACCGTGGCCGCGATCAGGCCGCCCTCGCGGCTCAGGCCGATGTCGAGCCGCCAGTCGCGGAAATGGAAGTTGCCGACGTGCGCGTGGTCCACCCCGGGAGGCAGGCTGGGGGCGAGCCCCAGGTCGGCGCCGTCGGGCTCAAGGTCGACGCCAAGGAGAAGGAGCAGGACCGACGTTACAAAGTCCCCGTGGGACCAGGTGATCAGGGGCTTGTCCGGGATCGACCTCCTGTCCCAGTTCTCGGGCAGGTAGTAGCACGAGGCCTCCGCGTCGTACCCCTTCTTGTTGACGATCCCCGAGAGGAGGTACCTCCACGCGAGGTCGGTGCGCCCGAGGAGCCATTCGTCCTGTGCCGCCCACGCCATGATGATCGGCCAGGTGTCCGGCTCCCCCCGCGGCGCGTGGGGGCTCCCGGGGTTCGGGCCGAAGCGGAAGATGGAGTGGTCGGGGTTTTCCAGGTCCCTGGTGATCTGCGCCTGGGTGGAGGCGAATCGGGGGTCGTCGACCTGCATGATGCCCTGGCCCCTGCCGAACGCCTCCATCCGGCCGATGATGAGCATGCCCGCGTCGACCCGGTCGTCGCGAAGCGGGCCGTTGCGGTTCTCCGCCTTGGGGTAATCCGGGTCCGCGAACGACTGGCCTGCGGCCCCGGCCATCGGGATCAACCGGCCCTTGTCGCTGTCGTATGCCTGGACGGAGAACTGCCTCTGCAGGCGGTCAGCCGAGCCGTTCCATCTTCCGGCCTCCTGCGGGTGGCCCAGCCTGGCGGCGATCTTCGCCGCCGCGCGCAGGCCGCTGTAGATCTCGGCGTTGGGCCAGGAGGACGGTGCCGGGATGAAGCAGATCCACTCCTCCGCCACGTTGAGCATCCCCTCCTTGGCGATGCGACCCGCGAAATAGTCGGCGTAGTAGCTCACGTACGGCCAGACCCTCCCGAGGAACGCGGTGCCCTCGGGGCTCAGGAGGGAATGGAACCACATCCCTGTGATCGCGATGGCCGGCTGCTGGGCCTCCCTCTCGCCGCCGACGGAGAAGTCGCGCTGCGCGCTCCAGAACGCAAAGTAGCGGTCGACGTCCCTGGCGTCCCCCGCGAGCGAGAGGCCGATCATGGAGTAGGTGCCGTCCCGCAGCCATGAGTCCCGGTAGAAGAACTCGTCGGCGATGACATCCCCGGAGGCGAACTGGCCGGAGGCGACGGCGTCGATGGAATACGCGAACATGCGGTCGAGCTTCCGGTCGCCGGTCTCCAGCGTGACGCGGCCCGGGACAAGCTCCTCCTCGCTGTCGCCGGTTCCGCCCAGGAGGCTCACCCACGACGCGGCGTAGGATCCGGACGCGGTGCGGTCCATGGCCCGCTCCGTCGCGTCGATGCATAGCAGGACCTCCCTTGCGGACCCGAACTGCCTGGTCACGCCGCCCCGGTCGATCGCGAGGGTCGTGCCGGCGGGCTGCGAGGCCAGGATGAGCCTCGGTCCCTTGGTCGTCGTCAGGACGGCGTTCTCGCCGCGCCACGCCGTCTCGAACTCCGCGCACCCGGCCGCGTCGTCCGAGCGGAATCCCTCGGTGAAGTCCGGGTACTTGAATCGCGCGACCAGCCTGAGGTCGACGGGCCTCGAGAAGGAGTACTTGACGAACATCGGGCAGAGGGCGGCGCTCTTCCTCGATGTTATCTCGATCGACACCAGGCCGTCGTCGGACTGCAGGCGGACGGTTCCGGGCCTCGTGCCGGCGTGGTGGTACTTCAGCGACCGGAGGTCCAGCCACCGGTCTCCCGACCGGACCTGGCCGTAGATGGCGGTTTCCAGGAAGAGCGGCACGTGACGCATTCTCCCTGCGTCCATTCCCGACCAGATCTCCTTGATCTGCCCGTCGGCCCCGGCGCGGACCAGCATCGTCGGTCCCGTCGCATACGTGTCGGTGATCTCAAACTCGGGGACCTTGTCGACGCCGAGGAGGGCGCCCGCGGAAAGGATGAGCGAGAGGGCCGTCCAGAGCCGTTTCATGGCCGGGGGGCGCGGGGGCGTTTCATGCGCGTGCCGCGGCGCGGACGTTGGATGGGCACCGTCATGGCGAGGCTGCGGGGCTTGGAGCTATCCGCCCGGCGGCGGCCTATCTCTTCCCGTAGAAGGCGGGGCCGCGCCCGGCGCCCCAGTGCAGCCCGCGGCCGCGCAGGAGCGCGCGCTGCAGGAACGACTGCCCGAGCTTCACGGCCCACGCGAGGTCAGCCCCTCGCCCGAGCCAGGACGCTATCGCCGCGGAAAGGACGCAGCCGGTGCCGTGGGTGTTGAGCGTCACGATGCGCGGGCCCTCGTACCAGAGGGCGTCGCCGTCGGGCATGACGAGGCAGTCGCGCCACGTCTTGCCGGGGGCGTGGCCGCCCTTCACCAGGACGGGCCGGCCGCACTCGGCCGAGATCCGCATCGCCGCCCTCTTTGCCTGGGCATGGGACTGGACGGGAAGGCCCGAGATGGCGGCCGCCTCCGGCCAGTTCGGGGTCACGAGCGAGGCCAGGGGGAAGAGCTGCTCCCGAAGCGCGCGGATGCCGGCCTGCGAAAGGAAGCGGGTGCCGCTTGCCGAGGCAATGACCGGATCGACGACGAGCGGGATCGTGGGGACCTTGGCGAGCGCGGCCGCGACGATCCGGATCGCGCTGGGCCCGGGAAGGAGCCCCGTCTTCGCGGCCGCCACGGGAAACCCTCCGAGGGCCGAGGCGATCTGGGCGCCGATCAGCGCGTCGGGCACGGGCCGCCACTCGCTGATGTGCATCGTGTCCTGCGCGGTGACGGCGGTGATCGCCGTGAGCGCGTGGCCGCCGATGGCGCGGATCGTGCGCAGGTCCGCCTGGATGCCGGCGCCGCCTCCGCTGTCGGAGCCGGCGATCGTCAGGACGCAAAAGGGGGTAACATTCATGAGGACGTTGGGATGATCCGCGTCTACGCTCGGCGAGACTCCTGCCGCGGAGGAACCATGACGAGCGTGGACGTGGAGGACAAAGATTGTTTACCCTCTTTTTTCAAGATGATGGAGCCGAATCGGCAAGACCGTCCTGTATCCCAGGAAGTCCTTGTCGTCGGTGAAAATCGCACGGTCGTGCCGCACCGCGGAAGCGCGGATGGAAAAGCCGGCTGAGTAGCAATGTATCAAGCTGTTCCGTAATAGGTTGCAAATCACGTCGACTTTTCCACGGTCAATTGTTTCCTGACGGCGTTGCTTGGCGGATCGGGAGATGATTTCGACCGAGTTCCTGATCGACCGGCCTGGACCTATGAATCTAGAGGCGCCGGGGACGACCACGCCTTCATGCCGCCGCGCAGGCTCACCGCCGAGCTGAACCCGTGGCGCTCGCGCAGGATCCGGGCGCCGCGGAGGCTGCGCACGCCAACGGCGCAGTAGACCACCGTCGGGACGGCGGGGTCGAGCGGGGCGATGTCCGAGGCAAAGCTTGTCTCCAGGCGCATAAGCGGCACGTGGACCGACGGGTCGATCATTTCCTGTACCCGCTCCCAGTGCTCGCGCACGTCGAGGAGCTGGAGCGGCGCCCCGGCCCCAAGCAAGCGCCGGAGCTCGTCGCAGCCGATCTCTTCGCGCGCCGCCGGCACCTCGCAGGTCTCGCCGTACCCCTCGGGCGGAAGCTCCGTGATCGTGCGCCCGCCGGGGTCGCGGCGGAGCCCGACGACGTAGGAGGCCATCGTGAGGGTGTTCCAGATGAGGACCCTGCCGGAGAGGGGCTCGCCGACCCCGGCCAGGACCTTGATGGCCTCGCATGCCTGGACCGTCCCGATGATCCCGGTGACGGCCCCGAGGACGCCGGCTTCGGCGCAGCTGGGCACGGTCCCGGGCTCGGGGGGCTCCGGGAAGAGGCAGCGGTACGTGGGGCCGCCGCGCCAGTTGAACACGCTAACCTGGCCCTCGAACCCCTGGATCGCGCCGTAGACGAAGGGCCGCCCCGCGATCACGCACGCGTCGTTCACCAGGTACCGGGTGGGGAAGTTGTCGGATCCGTCGACGACGAGGTCGCAGGAGCGCACGAGGTCGAGCGCGTTGGAGCGGTCGAGGCGGAGGGCAACCGGGTCCACCCGGATAAGCGGGTTGAGCGAGCGGAGCCTGCGCGCGGCGGCCTCCGCCTTGCTGGCGCCCTGGTCCGCGCTGTCGTAGAGGACCTGGCGCTGCAGGTTCGAGACGTCGACGCGGTCGGGGTCGACGATGACGATCCGCCCCACGCCGGCGGCGGCTAGGTAGACGAGGGCGGGGCAGCCGAGACCGCCGGCCCCGACGACGAGCACCGATGCGGACTTGAGACTCTCCTGCGCCGCCGCTCCGAAGCCGGGGAGCGACAGGTGGCGCTGGTATCGGGTGGTCTCCTCGGGACTGAGTGCCATCGGGGTTTGGGCTCCTAGGAAACCAGCTCCTCCGGGGCGGCGACGCCCGCGCGGCGCCCCGGCCGCCGGCCCGCGAACCCGTCGTACGTGGGGTCCCAGTCCTTCCACACGGGCTGGTAGCCCTGCGACCTGAGGAACGCGGCGACCTCCGCCGGGCTCCGGTTGTCGTCGATCTCGAACTGCTCCAGGGAGTCGGACCCGCCCGCGTAGCCGCCCGGGTTCGTGCGCGAGCCCGCGCTCATCGAGGTGAAACCGAGCCGGAACGCCCGGTTGCGGAACGACTCGCTCTCCCGGGTGGACAGCGAGAGCTCGGCCTCGGGGCTGAGCAGCCGGAACGCGCATGCGGCCTGGACGAGGTCTCGCTCGCCGAAGGGCCTGACCGGGATCTCGGCGCCCTCGTGGGGGCGCAGCCGGGGGAACGACACGGAGGTGCGCGTCCGCCAGTGGACGGTCTCGACGTGGCGCAGGTGGAGCCCGGTGAACCACGCGTCCGCCCGCCAGTCGCTCAGGCCGAACAGCGCGCCGAGGCCGATCTTCTTCATCCCCGCGAGGCCGAGCCGGTCGGGCGTCCCGAGCCGCCATCCCATGTCGGACTTGGGCCCGCTCAGGTGGTGCCTCAGGTAGGCCTGCTCGTCGTAGGTCTCCTGGTATACGAGGACGGCGCTCAGGCCGGCCTTCGCCAGCGCGGCGTAGTCCTCCTGCGGAAGCGGCTGGACCTCGATCCAGAGCCCCGAGAAATGCGGCCTCAGGAGCCGCAGCGCGTTTGCGAGGTAGTCGCGGCCCACCCGGCCGGTCTCGCCCGTCACCAGGAGGACGCTGTCGAACCCGTGGGCGCGGAGCACGCCGGCCTCGGCGAGGATTTCGGCGTCGGAGAGCACCTTGCGGCGGATCTTGTTGTGCGCGCTGAACCCGCAGTACGTGCACACGTTGGCGCACGCGTTCGACAGGTAGAGCGGCGCGTAGAGCCGCATGGTCCGCCCGAACCGCTCGACGGTGTGCTGGCGGGCGGCCTGCGCCATGTCCTCCAGGAAGGGCGACGCCGCGGGGGAAAGGAGCGCCGCGAAGTCCTCGAGGTCGACCGATCCGCGGGCCCGGCCCAGGGCGCGCCGCACGTCGGCGGGCGTGCGTGACGCTATCCTGCGCGTGACATCGCCGAAGTCGTGCCGGCGCCAGACGTCGATGAAGCTCACGGGGCCGCCTCCCCAAGGAATGACGTCAGCGGCGAGGTCGCGGTCGCGCGTGCGGCCCCGCGCCCCGGGCCCGCGATCCCCGCCTCCCAGGCGGCCCGCCCGGCCTCGACGCCGAGCCGGAACGCCCCCGCCATCGCCACGGGGTCGGCCGCCGCGGCGATCGCCGTGTTCACGAGCACTGCGTCCGCCCCCATCTCGAGCGCGGCCGCGGCGTGGGACGGGGCGCCCAGCCCCGCGTCGACGACGACCGGCACGCCGCTCTGCGCGATGATGATCTCGAGGAACACCCTGGACTCCAGGCCCAGGTTGCTCCCGATCGGGGCGCCGAGCGGCATCACGGCCGCGGCGCCCGCGTCCTCGAGCCGCTTGCACAGGACGGGGTCGGCGTGGACGTACGGGAGGACGACGAACCCGCGCTTGGCGAGCAGCTCGGTTGCCTGGAGCGTCTCGGTCGCGTCGGGCATCAGGTACTTCGGGTCGGGATGGATCTCGAGCTTGAGCCAGTTCGTCTCGAGCGCCTCCCGGGCGAGCTCCGCCGCGAGCACGGCCTCGCGCGCATTGCGCGTCCCCGAGGTGTTCGGGAGCAGGCGGAAGCGGCCGGGGTCCAGGTGGCCCAGGATGTCGTCGGGCTCGCCGCCCGTGCGCACGCGGCCCAGGGCCACGGTCACGAGCTGCGTGCCCGAGGCCTCGAGGCTCCGGCGCATGATCTCGCCCGAGCTGAACTTCCCGGTCCCCACGAACAGGCGGGACGAGAATTCGACTCCGGCGATGACCAGGGGTTTCGGGCTCATGAGCATGAAGAGGGGCTTGGGACCGGCTCGGCGGGAAGGTTCCAGGCATCGAGGAACGCGCGCAGGTTCTCCTCGATGCGGCCGCCGGCATAAAGGCGGGACGAGACCGCCGCCCCGGCGGCGCCGGCGTCGCGGAGCGCGGGGAGGTCCCCGGGCGCGACCCCCCCGATCACCCAGGCAGGGATTCCGCGCAGGTCCGCGATCAGGCGGCGAACCCCGTCGAGGCCGAGCACCGGGGCCAGGTTCCGCTTGGTCGGCGTGAAGCGGAGGGGCCCCATGCCCGCATAGTCCAGGCATCCCGACTCAGCGGCTCGCAGGGCGTCTCCACGGCTGCCCACCGTTCCGCCCAGGATCCGTCCGGGCCCGAGCCGCTGCCGCGCCTCGCGCCAGTCGGCGTCGAGGCCGCCCAGGTGGGCGCCATCGGCGCCCGACTCGAGCGCGATTTCGACGCTGTCGTTCACAACCAGGACGGCGCCGTGGCGGCGGCAGGCGGCGGCGGCGGCCGCCGCCTCGGCAAGCCATGCCGCGCGGGTTGCGCCCTTCATCCTCAGCTGGATCCATCGCGCCCCGGCTGCGCACAGGCGGGCGGCCTGCTCGGCATGGGCGATGCCGATCCCGTCCTGGGTCAGGCACATCACGGGAAAATATCTCCGGGGATCAAGCGCCATTGAGGGCTTTCTCCAGCCTTGCCGCCTCGTTCCGGATGCCGGCGAGCGCGCGGGCCGGGTCGGGGTCGTTCCATACGGCGCCGAGGACGGCGGCCCCGTCGAACCCGATTTCATCGCAGCGGGCGAGCCTTTGGTCCGTGATCCCGCCGATCGCGAGGATGCGGGCAGGCCTTTGGGCGGTGGGGGCGTCTACGCGCTTCGTCTGCCTGAGGAGGGCCCACAACTCGTACCAGGGAAAGCCCGCGGGCGGGCCGTAACCCGGCTTCGACAGCGAGGGGAACACGGGTCCGAAAAGGATCGAGTCATAGGCCCCGAGGTGGCGCCGCAGCGAGGCAAGGTCATGGCATGAGCGGCTCACCGCGCCGGGGGGAGGGCCGCCGCCCTGCCCCTCGTCCTTGTCGTGGCGGCCTCCCAGGCCCAGCTTGCCGACCAGCGAGTGATGCTCGTGCAGGACGATCCTCGGCCGCCATTCCCTGGGAAGGGCGCTCAGCCAAGCCTCGAGAACCGGGGCCGTCCACGAGGGCTTGCGGACATGGTAGCACTCGAGGCCGGCCGCGAAGAAGCGCCTCATCGCGGGGACCTCGCGCGGGTCTCTCGATTCGGGGGAGATGACGACGATCTGCATGGGAGGCGGCGGGCGGCTCAGCCGCCCTGCGTGGCGCGGATCACGAGGACGCGGTCCCTCTCCGCGAGCGCGCGCGACTCCCAGTCGGCCCGGGGAACGACCTCGCCGTTCACCGCCGCGGCGACGCCCCTGCGGTCCGCGAGCCCGAGTTCGCGGAGGAGCCCCATGAGCGTCGCTGTCCCGGCCAGCGCATGGGGCCGGTCGTTCAGGAAGATCGCGCGGGTCTGCCGGGTCGCGCTCATTTTGTGGAGTCGACGTAGATCTCGCCGCCCAGCTCGCGGAACTCCCCGGCCTTCGCCCGCAGGCCCGCCTCGAGCGCGGCCTCGGTCGTCAGGCCCTGCTCCTCGGCGTAGCGCCGGACGTCGTCGGTGATCTTCATCGAGCAGAACTGCGGCCCGCACATCGAGCAGAAGTGCGCGGTCTTCGCACTTTCCTGGGGCAGCGTGGCGTCGTGGAATTCCCTGGCCTTCTCCGGATCCAGCGAAAGGTTGAACTGGTCCTCCCAGCGGAATTCGAAGCGGGCCTTCGAGAGCGCGTTGTCCCGGTACTGCGACGCCGGGTGGCCCTTCGCCAGGTCGGCCGCGTGGGCCGCGATCTTGTAGGCGATGACCCCCGCCCGCACGTCGTCCCTGTCCGGCAGGCCCAGGTGCTCCTTGGGCGTCACGTAGCAGAGCATCGCCGTGCCGTGCCATCCGATCATGGCCGCGCCGATGGCGCTCGTGATGTGGTCGTAGCCCGGGGCGATGTCGGTCGTAAGCGGGCCGAGCGTGTAGAAGGGCGCCTCCCTGCACCACTCGAGCTGCTTCTCCATGTTCTCAGCGATCATGTGCATCGGGACGTGGCCGGGCCCCTCGCACATCACCTGGACGCCGAGCTCCCATGCGCGAAGGGTGAGCTCGCCCTGGGTCTTCAGCTCCGCGAACTGGGCCTCGTCGTTCGCGTCCGCGATCGAGCCCGGGCGCAGGCCGTCCCCGATCGAGAAGGAGACGTCATAGGCCGCCATGATCCCGCAGATGTCGTCCCAGTGCGTGTGCAGAAAGTTCTCCTGGTGGTGGGAAAGGCACCACTTGGCCATGATCGACCCGCCGCGGCTCACGATCCCCGTCATGCGGCGGGCCGTGGAGGGGATCGCGCGCAGACGGACGCCCGCGTGTATCGTGAAGTAGTCGACGCCCTGCTCGGCCTGCTCGATGAGCGTGTCCCGGAAGATCTCCCATGTCAGGTCCTCGGGGCGGCCGCCCGCCTTCTCGAGCGCCTGGTAGATGGGCACGGTCCCCACGGGCACGGGGCAGTTGCGCAGGATCCACTCGCGGGTCTGGTGGATATTGCGCCCCGTAGAGAGGTCCATCAGCGTGTCGCCGCCCCACTTGACCGACCAGCGCATCTTCTCGACCTCCTCGTCGATCGAGGAGGCGACCGCCGAGTTGCCGATGTTTGTGTTGATCTTGATGAGGAAGTTGCGGCCGATCACCATCGGCTCCAGCTCCGGGTGGTTGATGTTGGCGGGGATGATCGCCCGCCCGCGGGCGACCTCGTCCCGGACGAACTCCGGCGTGATCTCCAAGGGGATCGAGGCGCCCAGGCCCTGGCCGGGGTGCTGGCGCCACAGCGAGTTGCGCGGCCCCGCTGCCGTGAGCTCCATCAGGTCCGCGGCGCGCTGGAGCTTGGTGTTCTCCCGGATCGCCACGAATTCCATCTCGGGGGTGACGATCCCCCTCCTGGCATACGCGAGCTGCGTCACGCGCCTGCCCCCCTTTGCCCGGAGGATCCTCCGGGCGCTGCGGTCGAAGAACTTGATCGGGTTGCGCCGGCCCTCGCCCTCCGCCTGCTCCCGGTGCCTCTCCGAAAGGTAGCCGTCGTCGATGGGCGCCACCTCCCGGCCCGGGATCTCCTCCACGTCGCCCCGCTCGGCGATCCATGCGGCGCGGACCGAGGGAAGCCCGAGGCCCGGGTCGGCGTGAAACGCGGGGTCTCCCCAGGGCCCCGACGTGTCGTACACGCGGACGGGCTCGTTCGGGACCTCGGCGCCGTTGGGCGGCCGGGTGGGGGAGAGCGCGATCTCGCGCATGGGGACGCGCAGGTCGCCGCGCGTGCCGGCAATGTAGACGCGGCGCGAGGCGGGAAAGAGGCGGTGGGCGGCGGGGGCGGCTTCGTTCGGTTGGGACATGGGGAGGGATGTTTTGCGGCCGCGGCCCACCCCGCGGGTCGGGTCACAGATCCCTCCGCCTTGCGCGGACGGCCCTGTTTTCCCTACGGCGGTGTGAGACGCATCAGGTTCCGAGGATTTGGCAGCCGATCGCGCTGCCATCTCAGCCCGGCGCCCCGGGCTCTCCTAAACGAGGACGGCTTGACGGTAGCCACATCGGGCGGCGTATCAACTGGAAACATGGCCTTTCGGCTGAAACCTCCGGTCCTATTGGGCGTCACTTGATTGCGTCATTAGATTGCAACAGCCTCCCCATCTCATTTTGTAATGCCCATCCAACCCATGGCCCGCGAAGCTCCATGCTGTGGCGTGTCCACGAACCTCGAGGACTATTTCCTCACCCGCCGGAGATTCCTGAACCGCGTGGGCATGGGCCTCGGCGCCCTGGGGCTCGCGACGATGCTCGATCCCGCGGACCTGGTCTGCGGGCCCGCCGCGGCGACCGGGCCTTCGCCGGGCGGCAATCCCCTGGCGCCGCGGCCCCCGCCCCTGCCGGCGACCGCCAAGGCCGTCATCCACATCTTTGCCCAGGGCGCGCCGTCGCACATCGACACCTGGGACCCGAAGCCGGAGCTCGTGCGGATGGACGGCAGGACGATCGGCGACAGCGGGGTCGCCATGGGCTCGCCGTTCAAGTTCACGCCCATGGGCCGGTCGGGGATCGAGGTGAGCGAGCTCTTCCCGGGGATCGGCCAGCACGTGGACGACATGGCGGTCGTGCGCTCCATGTACACGGACATCCCCGCCCACGAGGTCGCCACCGTGTTCATGAACACCGGCTCGCTGCGGATCGCGAAGCCCAGCATGGGCTCGTGGGTGGTGTACGGGCTCGGGACCGAGAACCAGAACCTCCCCGGATTCATCGCGCTGCGCAGCGGCGGGCTGCCCTCGGGCGGCGCCGCAAACTACGGGTCCGCGTTCCTGCCGGGCATGTTCCAGGGATCGAGCGTCAACACGCAGGCGGCGAACGTGCAGCAGATGATCCAGAACATCCGCAACCCCTACATTGGGGGCGGCGAGCAGCGCCGCCAGATGGACCTTGTGAAGCAGCTAAACGCGATGCAGGCGCGCGACGTCCAGCACGACCAGGTGCTCGAGACCCGCCTCGAGTCCTACGAGATCGCGTTCAAGATGCAGGCGGCCGCGACGGACGCGTTCGACCTGAACAAGGAGCCGGAGGCCATGCGCGCGGCCTACGGCAGGACTCCCCAGGGCAACCAGCTCCTTCTCGCGCGCCGGCTCATCGAGCGGGGCGTCCGCTTCGTGCAGGTCTGGCACGACGGCTGGGACCACCACCAGGACCTCCAGGAGAGGATCACGAAGAAGGCCAAGGAGATCGACCAGCCCGTCGCCGCGCTCCTGGCGGACCTGAAGCAGCGCGGGCTCCTCGGCACGACGCTCGTCCTCTGGGGCGGCGAATTCGGCAGGAAGCCGACAAGGGACCGCAACGGCTACGAGAATCCCGGCCGCGACCACGACGCCCGGGCGTTCTCGGTCTGGCTGGCGGGCGGCGGCATCAGGGGCGGCACGGTCTACGGCGCCACGGACCCGTTCGGCGCCGAGGCGGTGAAGGACAAGGTGCACGTCCACGACCTCCACGCCACGATCCTGCGCGCGCTGGGGTTCGATCACACCAAGCTCACCTACCGGTTCAACGGGCGCGACTTCCGGCTGACGGACGTGGCCGGAAGCGTGGTCCAGCCGATCCTTTCGTGATGCATGCGACCGGCAACGCCGTGGGCGCAGCCCTGGCGCTGGCCGCCCTCGCGCCGGCCCTTCCTGCGGCCGTCTCGGCCGCCGCCCCGATCGCGCCCGCCGCGCAGCCGATATCGGCCGAGGACCTCCAGTTCTTCGAGTCCCGGATAAGGCCGATCTTCGCCGACCGCTGCTACAAGTGCCACAGCCGCCTGGCCGACAAGATCAAGGGCGGCCTCATGCTCGACTCGCGCGAGGGGATGCTCCACGGCGGCGACACGGGGCCCGCGATCATCCCGGGCAAGCCAAGGGACAGCCTCATCATCGACGCGATCAGCTACAGGGACAGCGACCTGCAGATGCCCCCCAAGGGCGACAAGCTCTCGGAGCAGCAGGTGGCGGACCTGAGCGAGTGGATCCGCAGGGGGGCGCCCGATCCGAGGTCCCTTGTGGCGAAGGGAAGCTCGCCGGCCTACGGCGGCGTCGGCCGGGAGCACTGGTCCTTCCTTCCCGTGAGGAGGCAGCCGGTGCCTGCCGTCGCGGATGCGCCGTGGTGCAAGACCCCCATCGACAACTTCATCCTCGCAAGGCTCGAGGAAAGCGGGATGAGGCCGAACGGCCCGGCCGACAAGTACACGCTCATCCGCCGGGCGACCTTCGACCTCACCGGGCTCCCGCCCACGCAGGCCGAGGTGCAGCGGTTCCTGGTCGACGATTCTCCGGACGCCTGGGCCAAGGTGGTCGACAGGCTCCTCGCCTCGCCCCGTTACGGCGAGCGGTGGGGCCGGTACTGGCTGGACGTCGCCCGCTACGCCGACACAAAGGGCGACACGCCGCAGCGGGAGGACCCGCGGTACCCGTTCGCATGGACGTACCGGGACTACGTGATCGACGCGTTCAACGCGGACAAGCCGTACGACCAGTTCATCGTGGAGCAGCTTGCCGCCGACAGGATCGTCGCCGAGGAGGAGCGCCGGAACAGGTCGAGCCCGGGCTCCGTGGACCAGCGGCCGCTCGCGGCGCTCGGGTTCCTGACGCTGGGCAACCGTTTCGAGAACAGCACGAACGACATCATCAACGACCGGATCGACGTCACGACCAAGGCGTTCCTGGGGCTCACCGTCTCGTGCGCCCGGTGCCACGACCACAAGTTCGACCCGATCCCCACGGCCGACTACTATTCGCTCTACGGCGTGTTCGCGGACTCGGCCGAGCCCAGGGAGGAGCCCTGGCTGCACCCGATGCCGAGGACCCCCGAGCTGCTGGACTACCTGGCCAAGATGCAGGCCGAGGCCCAGCGCAAGGCGACCGTGGAGCAGGAGCTTGCCCAGCTGCCCAGGACGAGGCTTCCGCAGGCCGAGCGCCAACAGAAGCGCAAGGAGCTGCAGAAGCAGCTCTTCCAGGCGAACCAGGCGATCGTCGACCTCGAGGCCGGCCCGGCCGCGCCGCCCAAGGCCGGCGTCCTGGTCGACGTGGCGGACCCCAAGGACTTCCCCGTCCTCCTCAGGGGCGAGGCCCAGAACAAGGGGCCCGTCGTCACCCGCCATTTCCTCGGCATCCTGTCGCCCGACCCGAAGCATCCGATCCCCTTCAGGAACGGAAGCGGCCGGATCGACCTTGCGCGCGCGATCGCGAGCCCCTCGAACCCGATGACGGCCCGGGTCCTCGTGAACCGGGTCTGGCAGCAGCATTTCGGGACCGGGTTTGTCTCGACCCCCGACGACCTCGGCAACCAGTCGGCGCCGCCGAACAGCCCCGAGCTTCTGGACTTCCTATCCTCGCGCTTCGTCGAGGAGGGCTGGTCGATCAAGAGGCTCCAGCGCCTCATCATGCTCAGCAGCGTCTACCAGGAGGCCGGCACCGCGAACCTCCAGTACGCCGAGACGGATCCAGAGAACAAGCTGCAGTGGCGGTACAACGTCCGGCAGCTCGACTTCGAGCAGCTGCACGACTCCATCCTGGCCATCGCGGGCACGATCGACATGACCATGGGCGGCAGGTCCGTCCCGATCGGAAGCGAGGGATTCGCGACGCGGCGGGCGGTGTACGCGTTCATCGACCGGCGCAACCCGGCGGAGATCCTGACGCAGTTCAACTTTCCCAACCCGAGCGTGCCCACGGGCAGGCGCTTCCTCACCCAGGTGCCCCAGCAGCAGCTCTTCCTGATGAACAGCCCGCTCGTGATCGAGACGGCCCGGAAGCTCGTGCACAGCCCGGAGTTCCTCTCGCAGACCACGGACGAGCTCCGTGTGGCCACGCTCTACATCGCGCTCTTCCAGCGGCCCCCGACTCCCCAGGAGACGGCGCTCTGCATTCGCTACGTCGAGTCGAACCCCGGGGGCACGGCGACCGACGTGCCGCAGACCGCCCAGTCGGAGCGGATGGCCCAGGTCGCGGAGCGCCAGGCCAAGATGGCCCAGGCCGCGCAGCAGAACCTGAGGCGGAAGAATCCCTTCCAGGCGGAGCCGGGCGCCGCGGCGTTCACGAGCCGGGCGCCGCTTGACGCCTGGACGAAGCTTGCGCACGGGCTGTTCCAGACCAACGAAGCGATGTTCTTGAACTAGGCGGCCATCGCGGTTGTGTCTCAGTCATGACGATGCGCACCCTCTGCCCCGTTCTCCTGGCCGCGCTGGCGGTCGCCGGCCAGCCGCTGCGCGCGGCGACCGGGCTTACCTCGGCCGTCGAGAAGCGGCTGGACGCCGACTACCCCTCGCTCGAGGCGCTGTACAAGGACCTTCACTCCCACCCCGAGCTCTCGCTCATGGAGGAGAAGACATCGGCCAGGGTCGCCGCGGAGCTGCGCTCCGCCGGCTTCGACGTCACCGAGAAGTTCGGGGGAACGGGCGTCGTGGGCGTCCTGAGGAACGGACCCGGCCCCACGCTCCTCATCCGCACCGACATGGACGCGCTCCCCGTAAAGGAAGAGACCGGGCTGCCCTACGCGAGCGCGGTCCACGCGCTGAACCTCTCCGGCAAGGACGTTCCCGTCATGCACGCCTGCGGCCACGACATCCACATGACCGTCTTTGTCGGCACGGCCCGGATGCTTTCCGGCATGAGGGAAAGGTGGAGCGGGACGGCCGTGCTCGTCGGCCAGCCCGCCGAGGAAATGGTGGTCGGGGCGCGCAACATGCTCACGGCCGGCCTCTACCGGCAGTTCCCGAAGCCCGACTACGCGATCGGGCTTCACGACGACCCACAGCTGGCGACCGGCTCGGTCGCCTTCTGCGAGGGATTCTTCTCCTCCAACTCGGACTCGGTGGACATCACCGTGCGCGGCATCGGGGGCCACGGGGCCCGTCCCGACAACGCAAAGGACCCGGTCGTCCTCGCTGCGCAGATCGTGCTCGCGCTGCAGACGATCGTGAGCCGGGAGATCCGCCCCGGCGAGCGCGCGGTGGTCACGGTCGGCACCATTCACGGGGGAAACAGGAGCAACATCATCCCCGACGAGGTGAAACTCCAGCTGACGGTCCGCTCGTACTCCCCCGACGTGCGCGCGCACCTCGTCGCCTCGATCCGGCGGATCTGCCGCGGCGAGGCGATCGCCGCCGGGATGCCGGAGGAGCTCACGCCGGTCGTGACGGTCGTCGAGGCGGAGTCGGCGCAGGCCATCTACAACGACCCGGCGCTGACCCGGCGGGTCCGCGCCGCCGTGACCGCCTGGCTCGGGTCCGACCGCGTCGGCTCGCTCGAGCCGGAGATGTTCAGCGAGGACTTCAGCCAGTACGGCCGCACGGCCGAGAGGGTGCCGATCTGCTTCTTCATCATCGGCGCCTCCGCCCCCGAGAAAATCGCGGAGAGCGTGCGGACCGGCGTCCCCTTGCCCGCGCTGCACTCGAGCAGGTTCGCCCCGGTGCCCGAGCCCACGATCAGGGCGGGCGTGACGGCGATGACCGCCGCGGCGCTGGACCTGCTGCCGAAAAGCTGAACGCTCCCGCGGCATGGCATCCGGCTACACCGAAGAGAGCATCAAGACCCTCTCCTCGACGGAGCACATCCGGCTGCGCCCGGGCATGTACATCGGCCGGCTGGGCAGCGGCGCCCACGCCGAGGACGGGATCTACGTGCTCCTCAAGGAGACGATCGACAACTCCGTGGACGAGTTCGCGATGGGCCACGGCCGCAAGATCGAGATCGGGCTCGAGGACCGCAGGGCGCGCGTCCGCGACTACGGACGCGGCATCCCGCTGGGCAAGCTCCTCGACTGCGTGTCTGTGATCAATACGGGCGCGAAGTACGACAGCGAGACCTTCAAGAAGGCGGTGGGACTCAACGGGGTGGGCCAGAAGGCGGTGAACGCGCTCTCGGTCGAGTACCGGGCCGAGGCCATACGGGAGGGCGAGATGAAGGCCGTCGAATTCTCGAAGGGCAGGCTGAGGAAGGACCGGCGCATCGCGAGGACCGGCGAGCGCAACGGGACCGTGGTCGAGTTCGTGCCCGACCCGGAGCTCTTCGGCGCGGACCTGAGGTTCAGGCCGGAGTTCGTCGAGGACATGCTCTGGAACTACGCGTTCCTGAACCGCGGGCTCACGCTCACCCTGAACGGAAAGCCCTTCAGGTCGGAGAACGGGCTGAAGGACCTCCTCCAGAAGAACCTCACCGGCGAGCCGCTCTATCCCGTCATCCACCTCGAGGGCGAGGACATCGAGGTCGCGATGACCCACGGATCGCACTACGGCGAGGAGTACTTCTCGTTCGTCAACGGCCAGCACACGACGATGGGGGGCACCCACCTCCAGGCTTTCCGCGAGGCGGTCGTCGACACGCTGCGCAACTTCTACAAGCGCGACTTCGAGGCGGCCGACGTGCGCCAGTCGATCGTGGCGGCCGTCTCGGTCCGGGTGATCGAGCCGATCTTCGAGTCGCAGACGAAGACGAAGCTCGGCTCGAGCGTCGTCGGGCCCGGGGGCCCGACGGTCAAGGACTTCGTGGGCAAGTTCGTCCAGCAGGCGCTCGACGTCCACCTCCACAAGAACCCCGAGGCGGCCGAGGCGCTCCTGCGGCGGATCCAGGAGAGCGAGCACGAGAGGAAGGAGCTGGCCGGGATCCGCAGCCTCGCCCGCGAGCGGGCCAAGACCGCCTCGCTCCACAACCGGAAGCTGCGCGACTGCAGGGTGCACCTGGGGGACAAGGCCGAGGGGGCCGAGGACTGCGCGATCTTCATCGTGGAGGGCGATTCGGCCGCGGGGTCGCTCACGGCGTGCCGGGACGTCCGGACGCAGGCCGTGTTCGCCCTGAAGGGCAAGCCGCTCAACACGTACGGCCTCTCGAAGAAGGTCATCTACGAGAACGAGGAGTTCCACCTCCTGCAGTCGGCCCTCAACATCGAGGAGGGCCTCGACGGGCTCCGGTACGGGAAGGTCGTCATCGCGACCGACGCCGACGTGGACGGGATGCACATCCGGCTCCTCCTGATCTCGTTCTTCCTGCAGTTCTTCCCCGAGCTGATCGCCGGGGGGCACCTCTTCATCCTGGAGACGCCGCTCTTCCGCGTGCGCAACAAGAAGGAGACCCACTACTGCTACTCGGAGAAGGAGAAGCAGTCCGCGGTGAAGCGGCTGGGGGCGGCGGCCGAGGTCACCCGGTTCAAGGGCCTGGGCGAGATCTCGGCGGGCGAGTTCAAGGGGTTCATCGGCGACAGCATCCGGCTGGAGCCCCTCTCGCTGCACCACGTCCACAACACCGAGCTGCTCCTGTCGTTCTACATGGGCAAGAACACTCCCGAGAGGCAGGAGTTCATCATCGAGAACCTGAGGGTCGAGAAGGACGTCGTCGAGGCCTGAGCCGGGAGCCCCAAGCATGCCGAAGGAAAACAAGGCCGCCGCGGCGGGGCACAGCGGGAAGTCGCCCCTCGAGCGCAACTACCGCGACTGGTTCCTCGACTACTCGAGCTACGTCATCCTCGACCGCGCCATCCCGCACATCGACGACGGACTAAAGCCCGTCCTGCGGCGGGTGCTCCACACGCTGTGGGAGATGGACGACGGCCGCTTCCACAAGGTCGCCAACATTGTCGGGGCGACCATGCGGTTCCATCCGCACGGGGACGCTTCGATCGGCGCGGCCCTGGTCGGGATGGGGCAGAGGGGCTGGCTCGTCGAGCCGCAGGGCAACTTCGGGAACGTGCTGACGGGCGACGAGGCGGCCGCGCCGCGCTACATCGAGGCGCGCCTGACGCCCTTCGCGCGCGAGGTGCTCTTCAACCCGAAGACGACCCAGTGGCAGCTCAGCTACGACGGCCGGGCAAAGGAGCCGGTGACGCTCCCGGCCAAGTTCCCCATCGTCCTCCTGGAGGGCGCCGAGGGGATCGCGGTCGGGCTCTCGACCAAGATCCTGCCTCACAACTTCAACGACCTCTGCCGGGCGGCCGTCAACCACCTCCGCGGAAAGACGTTCCGCATCTACCCCGACTTCCTCACGGGCGGCATCGCGGACTTCTCCGAGTACAGCGACGGCGAGCGCGGCGGGAAGATGAAGGTCCGCGCGAGGATCGAGCAGAGGAGCAAGCTGCTCCTGGCGATCACCGAGCTCCCGTACTCCACGACGACCGAATCGGTCATCGAGTCGATCCTGGCGGCGAACGCGAAGGGCAAGATCAAGATCAGGAGGGTGGACGACAACACGGCCGACTCGGTCGAGATCCTGGTCCACCTGCCGCAGGGCGCCGAGCCGGAGAAGGTGATCCAGCAGCTGTACGTCTTCACGGGCTGCCAGGTTGCGATCTCGCCCTCGGCCTGCGTGATCGATGGGGACAAGCCCGTCTTCATCGGGGTCCGGGAGATCCTGAGGCGCAGCGTGGACGGGACGGCCGGGCTCCTGAAAAAGGAGCTCGAGATCCGGCAGGAGGAGCTCGCGCAGCAGTGGCACTGGGACTCGCTCGAGAGGATCTTCATCGAGGAGCGCATCTACCGGCGGATCGAGAAGTCGAAGACGTGGGAGAGCGTGCTCGGCGAGATCCGCGAGGGGCTGAAGCCGTTCGTGAGGAAGCTCCGCCGGCAGGTCGTGGACGACGACATCGCCCGCCTGACCGAGATCCGGATCAAGCGCATCTCCGCCTACAACCGCTTCGAGGCGGACGAGAAGCTGGGGAAGATCGAGGAGGAGATGAGGGAGGTGAGGCACGAGCTGAGGCACCTGACGGCGCACGCGATCCGGTGGTTCGAGGCGCTGCAGGAGAAGTACGGCAGGGGCGCGAAGCGGCGCACCGAGTACGACGACATCGAGCAGATCAGCGCGGCCGAGGTGGTCTCGGCGAACCAGCGGCTCTACGTGAACCGCGACGAGGGCTTCATCGGGCTCAACTGGAGGCAGCACGAGTACGTCCGGGACTGCACGATCCTCGACAGCGTCCTGTGCATCATGGCCGACGGCTCGATGAAGGTCTCCAGGGTCGGGGACAAGGTCTTCATGGGGCTCGGGATCATCCACTGCACCGTGTTCCCCAAGGACGGGGACGCCTCGTTCTACACGATGATCTACCAGGACGGGGCGAGCGGCAAGGCGTACGCGAAGAAGTTCCAGATCGGCGGCGTGACGCGCGACAAGCTGTACCCGCTCGCCAAGTCGGAGGGATCGAGGGTCGTGTTTTTCGACGCATGCGCGGGCGAGGGGGCCATGCCGAAGCGGGCCCACGTGTCGCTCGACGGGCGCTGCAGGGCCCGGGTGCGCGAGTTGGACTTCGACCTCTCCGCGGTTTCGCTCGGCGGCCGCTCGGCGAAGGGGATCAAGGTCACCAGGTGGCCGGTGAAGGACGTGAGGCGGATCGATCCACCATAGGCGGTCGCGGCGCTAGGCGTACCGGTCCTCGGTCCAGGGGTCGGCGGTGTTGGAGTAGCCGCGCACCTCCCAGAAGCCCAGCTTGTCCTCCGCCAGGAAGGTGATCGCCTTCACGAACTTCGCGCCCTTCCAGGCGTAGAGCTTCGGGATGATGACCCGGGCGCGGCCGCCGTGCTCGAGGGGGAGGGGCGCCCCATTGAGCGAGGTCGCGACGAGGGTGTCGTCGTCCAGGCACCGCTCGAGCGGGACGTTCGTGGAGTAGCCGTCGTAGCCCGTGAAGAAGACGTGGCGCGCCTCGGGCCTCGGGCGCGCGAGCTCGTAGAGGGTTGTGAACGCCACGCCTCCCCACCGGCAGTCGAACTTGCTCCATGTCGTGACGCAGTGGAAGTCGCTCACGTCCTCGACCTGCGGGAGCGCGCCGAACCGGGCCCAGCTGAGGACGGCCGGGTTCTCGACAAGCCCGTCCAGGGTCAGCGTCCATTCGCCGATGGGGATGTCGGGCTGGACCCCCAGGTCCAGGACGGGGAACCCGCCCGTGAGCTTCTGGCCGGGCGGCAGGCGGTCCGGCGAGGCGACCGGCCGGGGCCTGACGCCTCGCGCCTTCTGCTTCTCGGCCCACCTCTGCTTTGCCGCTATGTGGCGGTCCCTGGACATCGGACGCGGATCTTGGCGCGATTCGGCCGCGGGGCAAGAACGGCGCTTGGCGGGGGGGCCAATCATTTTCTTGCACGGCGGGCCGTTCGATACACGAATACAATCCATCTACCATCGATGAACACCCAAGGTATCTTTGAGCTGCCGACGTACAGGCGTGGGCAGATACCGGCAAAATCCGTCCAGCAGGAGCTGACCGACGCGCTTGAATCGGGAGCCGTGATATGCCTCCCCGGGCTGGACTTTCCCCTGTCGACGGAGGAGGCGGGCCTCCTCGACCCCCGGATCCTCGCCGGTGCGAGGGCCGTGGGCTACACGCCGGCGACGGGCAAGCTCTCGGGCACAAGGTGCATCGACGCGGAGAAGAAGCGGCTGAACGAGCTCATGTCCCGCTTCGCGCGCTCGGCCCGCGACCTGGTCTCGGTTTTCTTTCCCCTATACAGGGAGAAGCTCCGGCTCATGCGCGCGAGCCTGCGTCCCGCGGAGACCGCCGGGCGCAAGGGCCCGCCGCGGGAGGACGACACCCGCGTCCAGGTCGATGCGATCCCCTCGCAGCCCACGGGCGGCGACCGGATCCTGCGGGTCTTCTGCAACGTGAACCCGGACGGCAAGGCCCATGAATGGCGTCTTGGCGAGCCGTTCGAGGCCGTCGCCCGGCATTTCCTTCCGAGGGTGGGGCAGCCCGTCGCCGGGAGCGCCCTGCTCCTGTACCTGCTTCGCCGGACCCAGACGATGCAGTCGGAGTACGACCACATCATGCTCAAGCTGCGCGACACCATGGCGGCCGACGAGGGGTACCAGCTGTCCGTGGGGCAGGAGCCGGTATTGTTCCAGCCGGGGGCCACCTGGGTCTGCTTCACCGACTCGGTCTCGCATGCGGCGCTTTCAGGCCAGCACCAGCTTGAGCAGACGGTCTTCGTCCCGGTCGAGGCGATGTGGGACGTCAAGAAATCCCCGTTGCGGATACTCGAGCGCCTGCGCAGCCGCGACCTGACCTGACGGGGTCGCGGGAGCCGACAAGTGCCGAGATCGCCAATCAACCGGGCCGTGAACCTCCGGCGCTCGATCCCGCTCCTGCTTCTGTGCGCTGTTCCGGGCGTTCTCAAGATCAGGGCGTCGCAGGGCGACAATCCGGCGCCAACCTGGCTCGTCCAGTCGGGTCCTTTGCCGCCCCTCCACCCCACGGCGATACTTGGAATCTACAAGGACCATCCCTGCAAGGTGATTGGCGTCTTTGGGGAATATGCGTTGATCGACAGTCAGGGGAGCCCGATCCGGCTGCCGTCGTCCGCAGGCTACCGGCCGGCCAGGGCGAACGCTTTCCTGCCCGGTTCGATCGAGGTCAGGAGGCAGTCGGCGTCCGCAAGCCAGCTAAGAAGGGTCTTTAGGCTTCAGGGAGCGGGTACAATCGATGGAGGCGTCATCGACGAAAGCGGCCGGTACGAGGCGACGGTCGTCGCCTCGCAGGTGTATTCGGGCTGCTATCTGGCGATCGTTTTCTTCGACCAGGGCTTCCTCGACGGCCAGACGGACGATCTTTCGGCGATGGTGGCATTCCAGAAGATCGTCGACCTGAAAGCGGGGGCCGAAACCAAGATCACCGCCGACTTCGGCTATATCGATCCGAAGAGCCGGAGCAGAACCTATCTGCCGCTGTTCTTTTCCCATGGAGCGGAAATCCGGACCAATTTCGCCGACGACTCCGCCCGGCTATTCCAACGCATCGAGAAGCTGCGCTATGAAAAGTCGCTCGCGCTCTATCTCCAGACGAATCCCCGCGCCACGGCGCCCGCCAAACCCTACCTGCGCTTTCCTCCCGTATTCCCGGCGGGAGTCGACCCCGCGGCGATTCCGGCCGAGCTCGGGGTGGATTTCACGGTAACCTCCGGGGGTACCGTCGAGGGCGTCCTGCTCTCGGAGACGGTCCAGGCGGACGTCCTCACCGGGATCCAGCGCGCGGTCCAGGGCTGGCTGTTCTATCCGCGGCTGGAGAACGGGCAGCCCGTCAGCACCGCCGTCTCGTGCAAGCTCGATTTTGGGCGGCCGATGCCGAAGGGGGTCGCCGGTATGGCGAGGCAGCCCGCCGGAAAATGACCGCGTCCGCCGGGTCCCTAGAAAGTTACGTCCTCCTGAAGGGCCGCCGCGACGGACGCGCGGTGCCTGAGATAATAAAGGGTCATCCCGCCCTGATAGAGCAGGGTCGCGGCCGCGACGCCGAAGTAGACCATCCGCTGCATCTGGAGGAGGAACTGGTCGACGGTCATGCCTGCCTGCCGGATCGGCTCGGCGATGTCGTCGGTCATCACCGCGCGCCAGGACGCGATGTCCGGCCTTGCGAGCCGGAAGGCGCAATAGGCCAGTATCACGGCCAGCAGGTAGAGCTGGCTTCCAAGGAGCCAGCGGACCCCCTTCAGGTCGCAGGACCTGAGCAGCGACGCCCCGTGGAGCTCGATGGCGCCGGCGGCGGCGACGAGCAGCCCGATCACCGCGCCGGTGACGTCGCGAAAGGCCGCTGAAACGAGCGCGAAGGCCCCCGCGAGGCCGAGGACCGAGGCGCCGTCGAAGCGCGCCACGCGCAGGACGCGGCGGAGCCTTTCTGAGGGAAGAAGGGGAGGCTTCATGTTCGCGGCAAAGGGCTGTCATTTCCCCGGCGGGGGGGAATCTCAAGCTTCTTCGCTCGGCGCCGGGCGAAAGCCGCGGCGACCCCGGCCAATCCCGGCAAGTTTGGGGATTGCGGTGGAGGGGATTCCACCGATAGTCGGCCGAACAAATACCCCGTTATCCCCAATGGACACCCCAGTCTCGGCGCTGATAGAGCGCAAAGGGTCAGCAGTGCACTCCGTGGCATCGACGATCACGATCACCGATGCCGTGGCCGAAATGAACAAGCACCGGATCGGCAGCATCCTCGTCCTCGACGGAGGCCAGATCGTGGGCATCTTCACCGAGCGCGACGTCCTCCTCCGGGTCGTCGGCGCGGGAGTCGACCCCACGTCAACCCGGCTGGCCGATGTGATGTCGAGGAACGTCCAGACGATCCCGTCGAGCACGACGGTCGACCAGACGATGGCGCTCTTCGCCGAGAAGCAGTGCCGCCACATTCCGGTCGTGGACAACGGCCAGCTGAAGGGGCTGATCTCCATCGGGGACATCTCCCGGTGGGTCGCCGACGTGAGCCGCGCCGAGGCGGACCACCTGAAGAATTACATCTCGGGCGGGTTCTCCGCCTAAGGACACCCGGCGCTCCGCGGGCACCCTCCATGGCCGACGCCGCATTTGACGCGGGCGCGCCGGGCGTCATTTTCGGCGCCCAACGAGCCCACTCATGAAAACGACCACAACCGCACTAGCATTCGCACTCGCAGCCATGTCAGCCCAAGCCTCAATCGTCACCCGCGACATCGATTACGAGCAGAACGGCGTCAAGCTCCGGGGCTTCCTCGCCTATGACGACGCCACGGCGAAGGCCGGCAAGCTTCCGGGCGTGCTCGTCGTCCACGAATGGTGGGGCCTGAACGATTACGTCAAGGGCCGCGCGGTGAAGCTCGCCAACCTGGGGTATGTCGCGTTCGCCCTCGACATGTACGGCAGGGGCGTGCTCGCGACGGACCCGAAGGCGGCCGGGGAGCTCGCCGGGCAGTTCCGCGGGAAGCCGCTCATGGCCGAGCGCGCCCAGGCGGGGCTCGACCAGCTGCTTGGCACGGGCCTGGTCGACCCGTCGAGGGTCGCGGCGATCGGGTACTGCTTCGGGGGCTCCACGGTGCAGGCGCTTGCCTACGCGGGCGCGCCGCTCGCGGGCATCGTCAGCTTCCACGGCGGGCTCGTGCCCGCCTCCGCGGATGCCGCGGCGAGGCTCAAGGCGAAGATCCTCATCTGCCACGGCGCGCTCGATCCGTCGCTGAAGAGGGAGGACATCGACGCGTACGTGAAGTCGCTCGACGACGGCAAGGTCGACTACCGGTTCGTGCAGTACGCGGGCGCGCTCCACGCGTTCACCAATCCGGATGCGGACGCCATCGCCGCCGCCAACCCGGGCATGAAGGGATTCATCGGGTACAGCCCGTCCGCCGACCGCCGCTCGTGGGCGGACATGAGGGTGTTCTTCGACGAGATCTTCGCCCCGGCAAAGGGCTGAGCGCTCCTGGGCCCGCCTCACGCGCAGCAACTTGACGCGCAGCACGCGCCGCCGGGTTTCACCGCTGTGATCTCGGCAGCGAAGACCTTGGATTCAAATCCGCGCTTCGACTCCCAGCTGGAAACCACCTGGTCACTGTTCCCCCGGGGCTTGATGGCAATTTCCGTGAACCCCGCCTCTTCGAGGATGCGCAGGAGATCTGCCTGAAGAGTGGCGCCTGCGAGGCAGCCGGTGTACAGGGCGAGGTCACGCTTGGTCTCCGCTGGAAGCTCCTCCCGGGCCACCACGTCGGAAACGGCGAGCCTGCCTCCCTGGCGAAGGGCACGGAACGCCTCCCTGTAGACGGGCCGCTTGTCGGGGCAGAGGTTGATGACGCAATTGGAAATGACGACGTCGACCGTCGCATCGGCCACGGGGAGGGCCTCTATCTCGCCGAGACGGAATTCCACGTTGGCATAACCCCCCTTTTTTGCGTTGGCGCGGGCCTTGGTGAGCATTGCCGGCGTCATGTCCACGCCGATGACCCGGCCGGTCGGGCCCACCGCCCGCGCCGCCAGGAAAGCGTCGAAGCCCGCGCCCGATCCGAGATCGAGCACGGCTTGGCCCGGCTTGAGCGAGGCAAGGGACACGGGATCGCCGCAGCCAAGCCCCAGGTTGGCGCCTTCGGGCACGGCCGCCAAATCCTCCTTGGTGTAGCCGAGCTTGCGCGCCTGTTGGTCGTTGAGGCAGCAGCCGTTGGAAGAGGGCGCCGCAGCCGTTGAACCACAGCAGTTTTCATCGGGCTTATGACTGCGCGCAAATGTGCTGTCGCGATTGGCAATGGATCCGTAACGGCGCCGGACCGCGGCCCTGATGGTTTCGGGATCGGGATTTTTCTGTTTCATATTGTAGTCTACGAGGAGGCGGATTTTCCCAGGGGCGCCGGAATTCCGCCAAGACTGCTACGCGGTGCGTTCATACCAGCGTTTTGACCTTACGCACATCCTGCAGACAGAGAGCATCACGGGCACCTCTACAAGGACGCCGACTACGGTGGCCAGCGCGGCGGCAGAGGTGGGCCCAAACAGCGTGATCGCGACAGCCACCGCCAATTCGAAGAAATTGCTCGCCCCGATGAGCGCGCCCGGCGAGGCGACGTTGTGCGGAACGTTGAATCTCCGCATCAAAAAGTAGACGAGCCCGGAGTTGAAATACACCTGGACCAGGATGGGAACCGAAATGAGCAGCACGGCGGGCCAGTTGGCGAGGATGTTGCCCGCTTGAAATGCGAAGATAAGCACAAGGGTCCCCAGAAGCGCCAGGATCGTCACCGGCCTGAAACGAGGGAGAAAGCGCGTGCCAAACCATTCCCGGCCACGCAGCCGGATTAGGATTGTCCGGCTAAGCCATCCCGCGGACAACGGGATGACAATGAAAACCACGACTGAGGTGAACAGGACCTCGCGGGGCACGGTCAACCCGGTAACGCCGACCAGGAACATTACGATCGGCGCAAACAGCACGAGCATGATGAGGTCGTTGATTGCAACCTGCGCCAGCGTGTAGGCCGAGTCGCCGTCGGTCAGATAGCTCCAAACGAACACCATCGCCGTGCACGGCGCCGCGGCGAGAATGATCAGCCCGGCGGTATAGGCGCGCGCAGCATCCGCAGTGATGAGGCCCAGGACATCCCCGAATATAACTCGGAGGAAGAGCCATCCGAGAAACGCCATTCCGAACGGCTTGACCAGCCAGTTGACAAACAGGGTGATCACGAGGCCCTTCGGCGCCCGCATGACTCCCTTCAGGCCCCCGAAGTCGATCTTCAGCATCATCGGGTAGATCATCAGCCAGATGAGCGCGGCGATGGGGATGCTCACATGCGAGGCATGCCCAAACTCAAGTGTGCTCAACCGGCGCGTCAGCGCAGGAAGGAGACAGCCGCCGGCCACGCCGACGGCCATGCACGCAAGGACCCAAACGGGGAGATAGCTCTCGAAAAAACCCAGGCGCTTGGCTGGGGCGCGCACTTCCGGTTGTTCCGTGGGCATGGGGGGCAGCTCCGTGTTCAATCGCCGTCGCCAACCTTGATTGCGGCGCGGACGAGGGTTTCGGGATGCATTGCGCTGCGCGGCAGGAGAAGCGCGACAAGGGCGGCGACCAGGGCAAAGGCAAACGTGCCCCAGAGGCAGCCCGCGAGCCCGGAAACCTGAAACAAGACTCCGGAGAGAAGGCATCCGATGAGCCGTCCCCCGGCGTTGGCCATGTAATAGAATCCCACGTTGAGCGCGACTTTGTCCCCGTCGGTGTAGTCGAGGATGAGGTAAGAGTGCACGGCCGAGTTGACCGCGAAGACGACACCGAATAGCGCGAGGCCAGCGATGATCACGGTTCGGGGTGGAACTCCCGCTGCGAGCGCCAGGGGCACGGCAGCGGCGACGCCGGAGAGCACAAATGCAGTCCAGGCCGCCGTGGCGCCGGTCGGGCTGTGCCCGCGCAGCACAGCCGGCGCCGAAGACTGCACAATCCCGTACCCGACCACCCAAAGTGCCATGAACGTGCCAACCTGGGAGAAGCTCCATGCAAGCGTACCTTCGAGGAAGATGGGCACGCCGACCACGAACCATATGTCGCGTGCCCCAAAAAGGAAGAACCGCGCCGCCGAAAGGACGTTGATCTCCGGGGTCTTCGAAAAGAGCTGCCTGAACCCGACCTTCCCCTTCGCCTGCCCCATGTCGGACGGGAGCGTAAGCCACGAGCCGACCGAGACCGCCAGCAACCCACCGGCCATAATCCAAAGTGCGCCGGCGTATCCTGCGGCGTTCAGAAGAAACCCGCCCAAAAAGAATCCGGCGCCCTTAAGCGCATTCTTCGAGCCGGTGAGAATGGCGACCCACCTGAAAAGCGTGCCGTCCGCGTCCTTGGGGACCAGCACCCTGATCGAGCTCTTGGCGCTCATCTTGGTCAGATCCTTGGCGATGCCGGACAGCGACTGCATCACCATGACATAGGTGACCGAGAGGGCCTCGGGCCACCCGGGGTTCAGCAGCGCGAGCAGCCCAAGCGATGCCACCTGTAGGAAAAGGCCGCTGATCAGTGTCACTCGCAGCCCCATCTGGCTCCCCAGCCAGCCGCCGAGCAGGTTGGTCACGATGCCAAAGAACTCGTAGAACAGGAAGAGGAACGCGAGGTGCACCGGGCTGTAGCCCAGGTGGAAGAAGTGCAGCAGCACCAGCATCCGCAGCGCGCCATCGGTGAGGGTGAATCCCCAATACGCTCCGGTGATGATGATGTAGTTGCGAAGATTCACGGATTCACAGCGACAGGGCGACCTTGCGGGCCAATTCAGCCATCCGGTTGGCGTAGCCCCATTCGTTGTCATACCACGCAAAGACCTTCACGAGAGTGCCGTCGACGATCATGGTTGAAGGCGCATCGACGATTGCCGATCGCGGGTCGCCCTTGAAGTCGACGGAGACCAAGGGACGCTCCTCGTAGCCTAGGATGCCGACCAGCGGGCCGGCGCTGGCAGCCGCTTTGAGCAGGCCATTCACCTCGGCGACGGTCGTCGGCCGTTTCACCTTGAATACGCAGTCGGTGAGCGATGCGTTTAGAAGCGGAACTCGGATGGCGTGGCCGTTTAGCTTGCCCAGAAGTTCCGGGTAGATGAGCCCGATGGCGGTGGCGGACCCGGTCGTGGTCGGAATGAGCGACAGCCCCGCCGCCCGGGCGCGCCGTAGGTCCTTGTCGGGCCGATCCACGAGGCTTTGCGTGTTGGTCGCATCGTGGATGGTCGTGATCACGCCGTTGTCGATACCGATGCCTTCGTGGATGACTTTCACTATCGGAGCGAGGCAGTTGGTCGTGCACGATGCGTTGGTCAGCAAATGGTGCCTTGCGGGATCGTAGAGGCCGTCGTTGACCCCCATCACGATGTTGAGCGCGCCGCTCTTCACCGGCGCTGCGACGATCACCTTCCTTACGCCCCGCTCAAAGAGCGCTCCCAAATCCTCTGACCTGCGAAACTTGCCCGTGCACTCCAGGACGATGTCCACGCCGTGCTCGTACCATGGGACATCGCCTGGTTCGGGAGACTCAGTGAACGGGATGCGTCTTTCATTGACGACGATTGCGCCTTCCCGGGCGCTTGCCTCGTGCGCCCAGCGGCCCTGGGTCGAATCGAAGTTCATCAGATGCGCGGCGCATGCGGCGCCGCCCTTCACCTCGTTGACCAATGCCCACTCGAATTGCGGCCAGTCCCATGCCGCCCGGAGGGTCAGCCGGCCTATGCGGCCGAAGCCGTTAATGCCGATGCGCGCCTTCTTCATACGGGTTGAATCATTGCGGCCCGGTCAATCATTCCTGCTCGCCAATCGCTCGCGACGCCCGTTCGCGGCGATCATGGTCAAGATCCTTGATGGGAAGGCTGCACAATAGATCGACGCGACGCTGTATCTGCATCGCCACCTTCCTGAAGAAGTCGAAGGTTTCCTGGTCCGACCCGCGGAATGCCGACGGGTCGGGCGAGCTCCAATGCGCAACCGCGGTGCGCGCCGGCCACACCGGGCAAGTCTTCGTGGCCTGGTCGCATACGGTGATGACGAAATCGAACGGCTTCCCGAAGAATCCGGCCGCCGATTTGGGGCGAGCCCCGGTGGCGTCAATCTGGTAGCACTCGCGCAGGAGGCGAATCGTGTATAGATTCAACTCGCCGCGAGGGTTTGTCCCCGCGCTGCAGGTCTCAAAGACTCCGTTGCCCCTCTTTCGCAGGAGAAACTCGCCGAAGACGCTGCGCGAGGAATTCCCGGTGCAGAGAAACAACACCTTGAATGGGGCTACATCGCTCATTTAGTCTTCTGCACGGCCGAGCGGCATCGCAGGGACCTATGCCGAGCCGGTCCGGCCGCAGCCAGGAACCGTGAGGATCGACCGTTCCGCCCGGACTCGGGCCGTCGCTGTGCCCCGCACACAGAACATCCGGACTCTGTGGCGCACGGGGTCACTCGACCTTCCGATGGGACGACTGCGGAATGCGGGCCTTTGTGGTGCAGCAAATCGGGCTGCTCACCTCAAACTTGGCCTTCAGCCTCGTTAACCTCGCGGAATCGCGGCCAAAGACCGGTATCTCGCGCACGCAGTCCTGCAGGCACGCCAAGTTGGCCGACAGGTCCCTCGACGGCCGCTCGGGCAGGCGGTAGACGACCCAGTTGGCCTCCCGCCTGGTCGCAACAAGCCCGTGGGCTCGCAGGTAGGCGAGATGCTTGGAGATCTTCACCTGCGGCTCTCCTAGGATCTCCTGGATGTGGCAGACGCACAGTTCTCGGCCATGAAGGAGGTTCAGGATGCGAAGGCGCGTCTGGTCGCAGAGGCACTGGTAGATCTGGGTCAGTTTCATGGGGCGTTGTTCCGCTGGCAGTCGTGTTATATACGTATTAAGGTATATACCGTGATGGATATATTGCAAGCCAATTCCGCGCCTTCCGGTCCAGTATTAGCCTGTCAGAGCCTCCGGCGGGGGTGGCCCGCCGCCGTCAGGTAGCGGCCGCGGGCCATCCGCACGGTGATGCGCGCGCCGAACGCGCCGGTCAGGCCCCGAGTCGTGACGACGCGGAGCCTCGGGCCGGAGTCGAAGACCCGGCCCGCGCGCAGGAGGAGCGCGTGCGTGAACGCCGGCATGATCTCCTCGGCGTGGTGGGTGACGAGGACGAGGGCCGGCCCGGTCCGGCGCCTCGCGACGCCGTCCACGAACCAGAGGAACTCCTCGCGTGCGACCGGATCGAGCCCCGCGCACGGCTCGTCGAGGATGAGGAGCCTCGGGCTGGCCATGAGCGACCGGGCGATGAGGATCCTCTGGCGCTCGCCCTGCGAGAGGTAGGCCCATTCGCGGCGGGCGAGGTGCGCCCCGCCCACGAAGCGGAGCAGCCTGCGCGCCCCGGCCGCGTCCGCGCGGGTGGGGCGCGCCCAGAGGTCGAGCTGCGCGTAGCGCCCGCTCACCACCGTCTCCAACGCCGTCTCCGCGGCCGGGATCGAGGCCTGGAGGGCGCTTGTCACGATCCCGACCTTCAGCCGGAGGTCGCGCCAGTCGGCCTCCCCGTACTTCCTGCCGAGGAGCTCGATCGAGCCCGAAGTGGGAGACAGGTAGCCGGTGACCGAGCGCAGGAGCGAGGTCTTCCCGCAGCCGTTCGGCCCGAGGATGACCCAATGCTCGCCTCTGCGGACGCGCCAGTTGACGCCGCGAAGGATTTCCGTCCGGCCGCGGGAGACGCAGAGGTCGGAGACGTTGAGGATGTCGTCCACGCCCCGCAGCTTGGGAGAGGCCGCCCCCGAATTCAACCGGGTCTTGAACGGCCGGGGCGGATGCCCGAGGATGGAAGCCGGCCTATCCGCTCCGGAACGGCCCCCCATTGACCCTCGTCGACACGCACACCCACCTTGACAGCGCCGCAAGGGGCGGAGGCCTGCCGGAACTTGTCCGACGCGCGCGGGCCGCGGGCGTCGACTGGATGATCGCCATCGGAACGGGTCCCGACGACTGGGATCTCAACCGGGACATCGCGGGGGAAAACAGGGATTGCGTCCGGCACACGGTCGGCATGCACCCGTGCTCGGTGGACGAGGGCTGGGAGGCGGCCGTCGCCGGGATCGCGCGGTTCTGGGAGGGCGGGGCGGGTGCCGCACCCGTCGCCCTGGGCGAGTGCGGTCTGGACCGCTTCCACCTTCCGAAGGATGCCGGGGCCGCCGCGCTCGCGTTCGGCCTCCAGCGGGCGGCCTTCGAGGCGCAGCTTTCGATCGCCCGCCGACTGGGCTGCCCGGTTGTGATCCATTCGCGGGGCGCGTTCCGCGAGTGCGTCGAGACGATCGATGCGAGCGGCGTCGACTGGGGCCGCGTCGTATTCCACTGCTTTTCCGAGGGCGAGGCCGAGATCCTCCAGCTGGCGGACCGGGGCGGGCGCGGGTCGTTCACGGGCATCCTGACCTACAGGAACGCGGACGCCGTCCGGGCTGCGGCCAAGGCGCAGGGCATGGGCCGCCTGATGATAGAGACCGACGCGCCGTATCTCTCGCCGGTGCCCCACCGGGGCAAGCCCAACGAGCCGGCCTACCTCCGCCACACCGCGGAATGCGCGGCGCAATTGTTCGGGGTAGGCCTCGACGAGCTCGCGGCCGCGACCACGGCGGCGGCGCGCGCGTTCTTCGGCTTCTGAGTCTCCCGGCGGCCCCAGCTCAGGCTTCGTCGAACTTGCGCGCGAAAAGCTGCTCAAGCTCGGTCAGCATCTGCTGGGCATCCTCGCCCGTCACCAGGAACTTGACTTTGGAGCCCTTTCCCGCGGCCAGCATCATGAGGCCCATGATGCTCTTGCCATTCACCTGCTCCTCGTCCTTTTCGACGAACACCTCGGCCTTGAACTTATTGGTTATGCGCACGATCATCGCAGCCGGGCGCGCGTGGATCCCCAGCTTGTTCTGGACAACAAGCTCCTTGACCATGTGCGGGCCCGCAGGGGTCGTGTCGGTGGGATTGATGGATTGTGGATTGGTCAAGGGGTCGGGCGAATCGCTTACGCTCATTAGGTAGGCCCGGCTTGCAACTCAAAAACCAGATGGCAGCATCGCTGCGGATGCTGCGAACAGCCATAATCGTACCGTGCCGTCTTGAGTCCAAGCGATTCCCGAGAAAGCTCTTACACAGGATAAACGGGAAGCCGCTCCTCTGCTGGGTGGCCGAGCGGATCCGGCTCGTGGCGCCCAATCTAGACCTCTGGTTCGCGGTCGATGATGCGGCGCTGAGGGACTGCCTTACGCCGGGCGGGTTCCGGACGGTGATGACGCGGGTCGACCATGCGACCGGCACGGACCGGATCGCGGAGGCGAACCGGACCGTGGGGGCGGACCAGGTGATCAACGTCCAGGCGGACGAGCCCATGGTCTCCGCAAGGCAGATACGCCTGCTCGCCGACCTGATCGGCGGACGGGCGGACATGGCGACCCTTGCGGTCCGTTTCGAGACGGCCGAGGATTTCCGCAACCCCAACCAGGTCAAGGTGGTCTGCGACGGAAACGGCCGCGCGAGGTATTTTTCGCGGGCGCCCATCCCGTACCCGCGCGACCGCGGGGGCGAGCTCGACGACGCCTGGGTCGCGGAGAACCCCTGCTACCGGCACCTCGGGGTCTACGCCTACAAATCCCGGCTTCTGGAGGACTTTGCGAGGCTCCCCTCGGGCAGGCTGGAGGAGATCGAGCGCCTTGAGCAGCTCCGCGTGATCGAGAGTGGGCGCGAGATCGCCGTGGGCCTGACCGACGAGCCCACGATCGGCGTGGACACACCCGAGGACGCCAGGAAGTTCGAGGAGTACCTTCGCGGCCAAGGCGGGCGGCAGCCCCCGGGCGCGGATCAGATCCTCCCGGCCATGCGGGATTCCACCATGCGGTAGAAATCCACGAAGAGCGGGTCGGCGTCGCTGGGTCCCGGCGACGCCTCCGGGTGGTACTGGACGCTGAACACGGGAAGCTCCTTGTGGCGGAGCCCCTCGACTGTGTTGTCGTTCAGGTTGTACTCGGTCACGATCGCCCCGCGGTTCGCGACGCTCGCCGGGTCGGTCGCAAAGCCGTGGTTCTGCGCGGTGATGGACACCCTGCCCGTCTCGACGTTCTTGACCGGCTGATTGCCGCCGCGATGCCCGAACTTGAGCTTGAATGTCGATCCGCCGAGCGCGTGCGTGATCATCTGGTGGCCGAGGCAGATCCCGAATATCGGGAACTTCGGGATGAGCGCCGTCACCGTCCTGTGGATGTAGGGCAGGGCCGCCGGGTCGCCGGGCCCGTTGGAGAGGAACACGCAGTCGGGGCGGTGCTCCTCGATCTGTTCGGGGGTGGCCGCGGCCGGGAACACGTGCACCTCGAACCCGTGGCGCACGAGCTTGCGGTAGATGGTGCGCTTGGCGCCGCAGTCGAACGCGGCGACCCTGAACTTCCTCGCGGGCGTGGCCGCGGTCCCGAAGATCGTGCCCACGGGCACGTAGGGGCGGTTGTGGTTTGCGGGGTCGTCGGCCCCCCAGATGTAGGGCTCCCTGCAGGTGACATCCTTCACGTAATCCGCGCCCGACATGTCGGTCCAGGCGCGGGCCAGGGCCACCGCCTTCTCATCCGAGATGGGCAGGGTGCTCAGGCAGCATTTCATGGACCCGTCGACGCGGAGCTTCTTCGTGAGCGCGCGCGTGTCCACCTCGCTGATTCCGGGTATGCCGTTGGCCGAAAGGTAATCGCCCAGCGTGGAGCTCGAGCGCCAGTTGCTCGTGGCGGGCGACAGCTCGCGCACCACGAATCCGCTCGCCTTGGGGGCGGCCGCCTCGGCGTCCTCGTCGTTGACGCCGTAGTTTCCGATCTGCGCGGCCGTCATCGTGACGATCTGGCCGAAGTACGAGGGGTCGGTCAGGATCTCCTGGTAGCCGGTCATCGAGGTGTTGAAGACACACTCGCCCGCGATCGTGGCGCCCGCCCCGAAGGCCATCCCCCGGAACACGCTCCCGTCCTCCAGGGCAAGTGCGGCATGCTGTGTCGGCGTCATCGGGGGTCCAAGAAAGTCCGGGGAGCCGCGCCTGCCAAGGAAAATGCCCCCGCCCGGAGATCGGAAAGCGCCATTTGACAACGGTCGTTAGGTGCCTAACGATGATTTCGACGCCAATGTCCTATACCGAAGACCGCTCCTCCTGGTTCGAAGGCCAGGGACTTTGGCAGCACGTTCCCGAGGCCGATTGGAGCGACTGGTCGTGGCAGCTGAAGCACCGGATCACGTCGAAGGAGCAGCTGGAGCGCTACATGACGCTCACGGAGGAGGAGAGGGCCGGCTGCGAATTCGCGAACAAGAAGCTCGCGCTGGCGATCACCCCTTACTTCTTCAACCTGATCGACCGCGGCGATCCCGCCTGCCCGATACGCAGGCAGGTGATCCCCCGTGGGGACGAGATGGTCGTGAGCCCCGGGGAGATGCTCGATTCGCTGGGGGAGGATGCGCACTCGCCGGTGCCGGGCCTCGTCCACCGCTATCCCGACCGCGTGCTCTTCCTCGTGACGGACCGCTGCGCGGCGTACTGCAGGTACTGCACGCGCAGCAGGCTGGTCTCGAACGCCCAGGACTACAATTTCCACCCCGAATACGAGAAGGGGCTGCGCTACATCGAGGCGCACCCCGAGATCCGGGACGTGCTGCTCTCGGGAGGGGATCCACTCCTGCTTTCCGACAAGAAGCTCGAGCACATCATCAGCCGCCTGCGCGAGATCAGGCACGTCGAGTTCATCCGGATCGGCTCGAGGATCCCCGTGTTCCTGCCGCAGAGGATCACGCCCGAGCTTTGCGAGGTCTTAAAGAAGTACGGCCCGATTTGGATGAGCATCCACACGAACCACCCCAAGGAGTGCACGGCCGAGCTCAAGGCAGCCTGCGATCGGCTGTCCTTCGCGGGGGTGCCGCTCGGCAACCAGAGCGTGCTCCTCAAGGGCGTCAACGACGACGCGGAGGTGATGAGGGCCCTCGTGCACCGCCTCCTGCGGATGCGCGTGCGCCCGTACTACCTCTACCAGATGGATCTCATCACCGGCGGAAGCCATTTCAAGGTGGATGTGCGCAAGGGCGTCGAGATCATCCGCGCGCTCCGCGGCAACACGACGGGGTATGCCGTGCCGCAATACGCGATCGACGCGCCCGGAGGGGGCGGCAAGGTCCCCGTCAATCCCGAGTACGTGGAAAGCATCACGGACGACGAGGTCGTGTTCCGCAATTACGAGGGCAAGCGGTACCGCTACCCGCTCAAGAACGCGCCGGGATTGCCGGCCGAAGGGGCGGCTCCACCCAGGGATGCCCCCGTGGTCGTTTATTAGTCGCTGACTGTCAACCAGTTGATCCTGGATGTAAAAACTTCGGTATTTCCGCGGAAATATTGAATGTTTTTGCCATGGGCGCGTCTTACTCCGCGTAGTCAGCACTGTTCGCAAGAACGGTGAATGTTTGTAGCTCTTACGGTTTGCTTGGTGTTAGGTCACACGGGCCGCTTCGCAAGGAGCGGCCCTTGTGTTTTGGGGTGTAAGACTTCGCCGGCGGTCCCTCGGGCCCCGCCGCGAGCTTGCGCCGCGCCCGCCGCCGCAAGAGCATCGGCCGGTCCGCCCCTGGGTCGCTTCCCGGGCTCCCTTGGACGGGAGGCAACTTCATCCAACAAATGAAAAAACTCGGCTTGCTCGTCGCGATCGCCCTCTTGTTCTGGGTGGGGATCAAGGTGAGGGACTTGGTGGTGCGCGCGGTCGACGTGACCGTGAGGTCGCAGGCCGCTGAAAAGGCGAAGGACGTCCCGATGCTGGCCGAGAAGCAGGAGCTGGAACGGCTTGCCATGAAGGCAACCGCGGAGACCAGGGCGGCGAACGAAGCCATCGACGCGAGCCCCTTTCACCTGATGGCGACGACGCCGGCCGGCAGGTACCTGAAGATCTCCGGGCCGCTGACATTCCATGCGAAGGACCCCGTGCGCCTCGCGCTCGAAATACAGCCGGACCTGATCGGGGACGACATGCCGACTCCTCAAGGTACGCCGGCCAACCAGGCCCGGCCCGACCTGCGGATCCCGAACATATCCTTTGAAGTCACGTCCGACCGGGACGGCGCGGCAAGGCCCTCCGCGTACCGGGCCTTCTGCAGCCCGGCGCCGGAGCCCTCCGACATCTCCGTGAACCTGGAGCTCGGGGGAAACCACGACGCGCTGGACGCAGCATCTAGGAAGATCAATGCGCAGCAGCTTTCGGGGGCCATCGGGAGCGATGAGGCGCGCAGCCGGCTGGCGGCGCTCCACGAAGGCTACGCGCCGAACGCGAAGGGCACGTACCGGATCCGCGCCGTATATCGGGGCGGCAGGCTCGCGACGGCGCTGGTGACGATCATCATATCCGACTAGGCGCGGGACCTGGCCCTTGAAACTTGATGAAATGAGCGAGGAGGCTGGCTACGCGACGCGGGGCGAAGCCCACGCGCCGGCCCCGCCGCCGCACGGCGGGGACGCCGGCGCGGCCATGCGGACCCCATGATCGTCACGACGCCACGGGTGGTAGCCTGCGCCATCATCGCGCACGCCGTCTTCGCGGTGCTCGGGGCCTATTGGCTCTACATCAACATCCTGGTAATCCTGGTGTCGATAATCACATGGCCCTTCTGGTGGGGCGTCCTTGGATTCAGGGAGCTGCGCGTGCGCCCCGTCTACTGGAGCCTGGCCGTCGGCTCGGTCATCTACCTGCCGTCCGTGCGCATCATCCTGCTCATGGTTTCGTTCACGGGATGAGGGCGGCCGGGATCCTGCCGGCCGCGCCCGCCCGAGCCTAGCCGGCCGGCGGTTCCGCGCGGCCGGATCGCGGGCAATGGCACAGCTTGGCCTAGAGGGGAAGGTGGGCGTCTGGTAACATGGAAATGGGAAGAGGCCCCAATGCGCTTTCCACACGCAGATCGGGCAAATCTAGCGGACGGCCTAAACCGGCTTTCCCGCTCTCAATACTTTTCCCCATGGTAAACGTCGTGGCTATTGTCCCTCCAGGCTAAGGCATATCGCCGTACCAATTCGCACCATGCTCCTCATCGGAGCTCTCTGCCCGGCTTTGGCCGCGGCGAGAAAAATCGAGATCAACGTCCTCGTGGACTTCACTCCTGAGGGCCGCAAAATCGCGCGTCCCACGTCCGGAAAGCCGGCCCACTACTACCCGGTGCTGGGCGGCTTTGAGGAATTGGGAGGGGGCGAAGCCGGAGAGAAACCCCCAATGCAGTGGGACGCGGCTCACGTAGTCGCCCTTGAATTGGCGAAGCAGGGCTACCTCGAGATGAATCCCACGCCTTGCGTGAACCAAGCCGGCGAGGTCACCTTCAGGGACGGCACGGTCGTCACGGTCCCGGCCCATCCCATCCGGGGCCATCCCCTGGAAATCAACGCCCCGGGCGACATTCCGCTGACGCGCGCGATGCTCGAGGCTCCCGACGGCCCCTATTCCCTCAAAGCCGCCCGTTCCGCATCGGCCGCCGTCGCTGAAGGCCCACTCCCCGTGATCTACGTATTGCAGACAACCGATCCCGTCCATGGCCCCGTCATGGTCGGGATGCCGGATCTCATACTTTTCATTCAATTGGGCTACGTGAACCCGGAGATCGTATATCCCCCCTCCTTGCAAACGGGCCTGACCCACCCATCCAACGGCCTTGTCAGGCCCACTGCCGCCTCCGGCCCGCCCCTATCGGCTTTTGTCAACCAGAGCGAAATGCTCGGACTGGTTGCGGGAAACACGCTTGGGAACTTGGACCGCGATTCCGAACTCGAGGCTGTTGAGAAGGCCTACCGTACGAGCCGCAAGCTAGTCCTGCTCTGGCAGGCCAAGATGAGCGCTCCCTCCGATTCGCTTGCGCAGTTCTCCGACGTTCTCACCGCGCTCGTATGGGCCGGCGGCCCGTATTTCGGCCGTGAAACCACCCGGCCGAAAACGTTCATGCCGCCGGTCACACCGGAGGGCCATGTCGAGATTGGAATACTGGAGACGAAGGATTTCTCCGAGGCGCCTCCCCCTGCGCAATCGGCCTCGGCGCCTGTGTCCAAATAGCCGGCCTTCGCCAAGGCTGCGGTGCGGGTTCACGCCAGCGGGCGTGTTTCCGAGACTGCGAGCGCAGGAGGAGGCTGCAGACTAGGCGTCTCCCAAATCTACGGGTTCCGGATCTTGAATCGGCTTCCCTAAAGGATGCGGACATGCTGTATCTCTTCTCCAATCCGATGACCCCCATCCCATTCAGGCTCCTCTGTGCGACCATGTTCCTTCCGGCCTGCGCCGTGGCGCAGGAGTGGGTCCCGATAAACGAACTCGGCGCCTTCTCCGGCCATGGCGATGTCGGGACCGTGAGCCGGCCGGGCACCGTCGCCTATGACGCGGCCCGCGGCACCTACGCGGTCGGCGCCAGCGGCGCGAACATGTGGTTCGCCGAGGACGCCATGCACTTCGTCTGGAAGAAGGTCGCGGGCGACGGGTCGATATCCTCCGACATCGGTTTCGTGGGCGCGAGCGCCCAGCCGCACCGCAAGGCCTGCCTGGTCATCCGCCAGAACCTCGATCCCGGCTCCGCCTATGTCGATGTGGCCGTGCACGGGGACGGCCTCACGTCTTTGCAGTTCCGCGACGCGGAGGGCGCGGCCACAAAGGAGATCCAGTCCAACGTGGCGTCGCCGCAGCGCGTGCGCCTGGACAAGGTCGGGGACACGGTCTACCTGTCGGTGGCGCGCGCCGGCGAGGAGCCCCATCCGTCGGGATGCTCCTTCCAGCTGCACCTCAGCAGTCCGTTCTACGTCGGACTTGCGGTGTCCGCGCACGACAACGCCGCCTTTGAGACGGCGGTGTTCTCCAAGGTCGAGATCGGCAAGGCGTCTCCGGCCGCGGCCGTGCCGCAGGACGGGCTCAAGATCATCACGCTGCCCTCCGGGGACCGGCGAGTGTCGGATCGCTGACGCCCCTCGGCGCCCGGGGGACGCGGCGCGGCGACGCCGGCGCAGCCGGGCCCAGGAGGCGCGAGCAGTGTTTCCCTTTGCGCGGCGGAGCGCGGCGCGTTCAATCTCAACCAGATGATCTCTTTCAAAGAGGGCAGGGGCCCGGGGGCCAAGAGGGCGGCCGTGCGCGTCCTGTGCCTTCGCATGGTCGTCTCAGGGACGCAGCCCCGGGTCTGGAGGCGGCTTCTCGTCCTCGAGACGATGTGGCTCTCGCGCCTCCACGACGCGATCCAGATCGCGTTCGACTGGTTTGACTACCAGGCCCACGTGTTCGCGCTCGACGACCTTAAGTTCGGCAATCCGCTCAAGCGCGACGATCTTTTGGTCGAGGACGACCGCGACGTGACGCTTTCGGACCTCAACCTCGCGCACCGGGATCGGATGACCTACGAGTACCAGTTCGGGGAGGGATGGCGCATCGACATCCGGGTCGAGAAGACGGCCGCCGCGGTCAAGGGCGTCCGCTACCCGGCGTGCATGGCCGGAGAGCGCGCGGGCCCGCCAGAGGACTGCGGAGGGATCGAGGCCTACCACGACATGCTCTCGTGCCTCAAGGATCCCGCCTCCGACCTGGGCAAGGAGTGGCTCGGATGGCTGGGACCCGACTACGATCCGGGCGTCTGCGACCTCGACAAGGTGAACCAGGCGCTCCGAAAGCTCGGGAAGTGACCCGGATCCGCGCCCTTCGGGGGCCCCGGAGGGGGCGCGCGGCCCGTCTCAGGCGGCGGCGCCGGCCAGCTTCTCGCGAAGATGGGTGACCCGGAGCTTTGACTCCCGGTTCCGGACGGCCATCGCATAGGCGGCGGGCTCGCCCACGATGAACACCTTCTTGCGGCCGCGGGTGACCGCGGTGTAGAGCAGGTTGCGCTGCAGCATCATGAAGTGCGCCTTGAGCAGCGGCACGACCACGACCGGGTACTCGCTCCCCTGCGACTTGTGGATGCTGATCGCGTAGGCGAGCGCGAGGTCGCCCATCTCTGCGCGGGTGAAGACGTGCCGGTCGCCGTCGAAATCCGCCTCGATCTGGCCCGCCTCGGCATCCGTCGAGGTGATGGCCCCGATGTCCCCGTTGAAGAGGTTCTTGTCGTAGTTGTTCCTCAGCTGGATCACCTTGTCGCCGGGGCGGAACTCGCCCGCCAGCGTCCGCATTCCGCGGGCCTGCCCGTTGAGGGCCGCCTGCAGCTCGAGGTTGAGGTTGGCGACACCAGCAACCCCCTTGTGCATCGGGGCCATCACCTGGACGTCCCCGATCGGGTCGATCCGTCGGAAGTGCGCCGGAAGGTACTCCGTGCAGAGCTTGATCACCTTGCGCACGCAGTCCTCGGCCGAGTCCGCTACGATGAACGTGAGGTCGCCGGCTGCCTGGACGGATGCGACGTCCGGGACGACCCGGGGCAGCGAGGTGTCGCCCGAATTGATGGCGTGCGCAGTCGTCACGATGCCGCTCTGGCCCTCCTGGCGGAAGATGACGGAAAGGCGGGTCACCGGGGCGCCGGAGGCAGTGATCAGGTCCTGGAGCACGTTCCCGGCTCCGACGCTCGGGAGCTGGTCGGTGTCGCCGACCAGCAGGAGGTGGGCCCGCGAGGGCACCGCCTGGAAGAGCGCCGAGGCGAGCCACGTGTCGAGCATCGAGACCTCGTCCACGATGAGAAAGTCGGTGGCGAGCGGGTGCGACTCGTTCGCCGTGAACCCCGCGGCCGGGTCGTACTTGAGCAGCCTGTGGATCGTGGAGGCGTAGCCCCCGGTCGTCTCGGCGAGGCGCTGCGCCGCGCGCCCGGTGGGCGCGGCGAGGTGCACCCTCACGCCCTTTGCCTTCAGGATCTCTACGAGCGCCCGGAGGATGGACGTCTTGCCCGTGCCGGGCCCGCCCGTCAGGACCGAGAGCTTGTTGCCCAGCGCGTTGCGCAGGGCTGCCCTCTGCAGCTCGTGGAACTCGAAGCCCGCCCTCGCCTGCGCCCACTGGATCGCGGCATCGATCCTGACGGGGGGCAGCCCGCTCGCGACGCGCGACAGCCTCGCGACCACGTCGGCGATCTTGCGCTCGGCGCGGTCGTCCGCGGGGAGCTGGACCAGCCCGGCGCCAGGCAGCGGCTCCCCCGGCGGGGCCGGAACATGGCGCACGAGCTGGCCGGAGGAGACGAGCGCCCCGATCCGGGATGCGACGAGCTCCGCGGAGGAGTCCAGCATCTCGGCGGCGCGGTCCCTCAGCCGGGCCTCCCCGCAGGCCGTGTGGCCCTCCTCCTTGAGCGTCTCCATCGCGAAGATGATCCCCGCATCCAGCCTCGGCGGCGCGTCGTTCGCGAATCCCAGGTTGATCGCGATCCGGTCGGCTGTCTTGAAGCCGATCCCCTCGATCTCGCGCGCCACCCGGTAGGGCTCCGAGGTGAGGACGGCCTTGGCCTGCGATCCGTACTGCTTGACCAGCTTGACGCACTGGCCGGGGCTCACCCCGTAGGTCTGCAGGAAGATGTACAGCTCCCGCTCGGTGCGCTTGCCGTCCCAGGCCTGCTTGATCGCGGCAGCGCGCTTGCGCCCGATCCCGGCCACGTCGCGAAGCCGCGCCGACTCCTCGCTCAGGATGCGGAACGTGTCGGTGCCGAAGGCGTCGACGATCTTGTTCGCGTAGACGCGCCCGATACCCGGCACGAGCCCGCTCCCGAGGTACTTGCGGATCCCGTACACGCTCGCGGGCAGCTCGCTCCTGAACGCGGCGATCTTGAACTGGGCGCCGTGCTGGGAGTGGCGCGTCCATTCGCCGGTCAGGTGGAGCGTCTCGCCGCACTCGACCCCGGGGAGCGCCCCCACGATCGTGACCGGCTCGGGCTTTGGGGTCCCCACGGCCCCGTCGGGCCGGAACTCGGCGATGGTGTAGTGGTTCTCCTCGTTCAGGAAGATGATGCGCTCGACGACTCCGGTGAGCGCGGTGGGTGCGGGGGATGCTGGCACGTTCGGCGGGATGTTTCCCGAGCGATGGTCGAGAATCCTCGCAAGATCAATGGCGCATGTTCTGCGGCGTTGATCCCGGGGTGCGAATGGGCAATCCTGCCGGCCATGGTCCGCCCCGCGCTCTTTCTCCTCGCACTGGCCATGCTTGCCGCCGTCCAGGCCCGGGCGTCGCAGCCCGCCGGCGCGGACGAGTCGGCCATCCGGCAGATGAACGACGACTACGTGCGCGCATTCCTCGCGTGCGACGTGGCGCGGTTCCGGGGGCTCCTGGCGGAGGACTTCGTGGGGGTGCTGGCCGACGGCCGCGTCATCGACAAGGCCGGGTTCCTGGCGCAGGCCGCGGAGCGCCCGGACGCCCAGGATCTTCGGCTCCACGACGTCGTGATCCGGGTGTACGCGGATTCGGCGCTGGTCGGCGCGGCCGTGACCTACCGGAGGGCGGACGGGAAGGCCGTCAGGACGCGCTACACGAGCGTCTTTCTGCGGCGCGAGGGGCGCTGGGCGATCGTGTGGGTCCAATGGACGCGGGTCACGGCGCCGTAAATTGATCTGGCGCGCCGGGGTGCGGTGCCCGAGACTCTCGGCCGATGCCTGCGAGCCAGGAGCTTACACGCGCCCGCGCCTCGACCCGCACCGAGGGTTCGGTGCTGGAGGTCGCCCTCGAGGGCCCGTGGAGGCTGGACGGCGAGACGCCGCGCTGGGGGCCGCTGGTCGGCAAGGATAGGCCGCAGGAGGTGCGGCTGCGCGCCGACGGCGTCACCCGGTGGGACACGTCGCTGGTCGCCTTCGTCGGCGAGGCGCAGCACTGGTGCGCCGAAGCCGGGGTCGCCTGCGACACGGCGCCGCTCCCGGAGAAGATGCGCCTGCTGGGCGGGCAATTCGCCGAGTCCCTGCGCGCGAGCACACGCGTCGACCACACGCGAAGCCTCCTCGAGGGGGTGGGGATCTCCACGCGCGAGGCGATGAGCCAGGGGCGCGACTTCCTCCAGTTCGTCGGGGAATGCTGGATCGGCACCAAGAGGCTCGTTGCGGGGCAGGCCGGCTTCCGCTGGCTTGACTGCCTCGGCGAGATGCAGAAGTGCGGCGCGATGGCCCTGCCCATCGTGAGCCTGATCAGCTTCCTAGTGGGCATCACCCTCGCGTATTCCGGGGCCATCGTGCTCAGGCGCTTTGGCGGCGACATCTGGGTCGCGGACCTGATCGGCGTGGCGATGACCCGGGAGATGGGCGCCATGATGGCGGGCGTCGTGCTCGCGGGCAGGACCGGGGCGGCATTCGCGGCCGAGATCGGCAGCATGAAGGCGAACGAGGAGATCGACGCCCTCACGATCCTGGGGATTTCCCCGGTGAGGTTCCTTGTCCTGCCGAGGGTGATCGCGCTCGGGCTGATGATGCCTCTCCTCGCGCTCTACGCCAACTTCCTCGGCATCCTCGGCGGCATGACGGTGGCGTATACGGCCCTGGACATTCCGCCGACCGCGTACTGGGTCGAGATGCTCACGATCGTGGACCTGCCGGACGTCTCGGTGGGCGTGATCAAGTCCATAGCGTACGGGCTGATCGTCGGCCTGTCGGGCTGCCGCCGCGGGCTCCAGGCCGAGAGCAATGCCGCGGGCGTGGGACAGGCGGCGACCTCCGCGGTGGTGACGGCGATCCTGTTCATCATCGTGGCGGACGCGATCTTCGCGGTCCTGTTCAACGCCATCGGCCTATGACTATGGAAGCCGGCCCCGCCATCGAGGTTACCGGGCTCGCCTGCTCCTACCAGGAGTTCAAGGTCCTGCAGGGAGTCTCCTTCACGGTGCGCACGGCCGAGATATTCTTCATCGTCGGGCCCGTGGGCGTAGGCAAGACGACGCTCCTGCGCAACATGGTGGGGCTCGCGACACCGGTGCAGGGCGAGGTCCTGTTCAACGGGCGCTCGTTCACGAAGGCGGACACGGCCGAGCGCCGCGAGATGCTGAAGACCTTTGGGTTGTCCTTCCAGGGAGGCGCCCTGTGGAGTTCGCTGACGCTCAGCGAGAACGTGACGCTGCCGCTTGAGGAATACACGCGCCTGCCGAGGGATGAGATCGAGCGCATCGCCGCGTTCAGGCTCGCGCAGGTGGGCCTTGCGGGGTTCGAGGACTATTACCCGTCGGAGATAAGCGGGGGCATGAAGAAGAGGGCGGGGCTGGCCCGGGCGCTGGCCCTCGACCCGACGACCGTCTTCTTTGACGAGCCCTCCGCGGGCCTTGACCCGATCGGCGCCCGCAACCTGGACCGCCTCATCCTGCAGATCAGGGACACGTTCGGCACGACGATCGTCATCGTCTCCCATGACGTCGACTCGATCCTCGGGATCGCCGACCGGCTGATCATGCTCGATCGGGAGACGCAGGGGATCATCGCGGAGGGCCCCCCTGCGGCGCTGATCGCCGGGGCCGCGATTCCGAAGGTCGTAGAATTTTTGACACGCAGGACCGTACGGTCAGGATAGGGCCGGCGAAGCGCCAGAACCCGCTACCCGAAATGAAAACCAAGATCAGCCCCGCCGTCGTAGGTGCCTTTGTCCTGGGCGCATTCGCCATCGGGATCATCACGCTGCTTGCGCTCGGCAGCCTGAGCCTGTTCACCCGGCCGCAGCGGTTCATGGTGTACTTCGTCGAGTCGATAAGCGGCCTCGACGAGGGCTCGCCGGTCAAGCTGCACGGGGTGCGCGTGGGCCACGTCGTCGGCATCTCGGTCCGCTACGACCGATCCACCGGCAAGTCGCTTGCCGCGGTTGTGTGCGAGCTCAACCGCGGGTCGATCACCGACGAGAGCGGTGCCATTTTCGACGTTTCCGACCGCGAGGGGCTGCAGGCGATCGTGGACCGCGGCCTGAGGGCGCAGCTCGAGCTTGGAGGGCTGGCCACGGGGCTCCTGTTCGTTGAGCTCGAGTTCATGGATCCGCTCAAGTTCCCCGACTTGAACAAGGTGATCGACGCCAAGTATGTGGTCGTTCCCCCGATGCCGTCGGAGATATCCGAACTGCGCGCAAGGGCGACGTCGCTGCTGGCGAACGCCACGACGGTCCTGGTCAAGATGCAGGATATCGACTTTCAGGGGCTCTCGACCGAGCTCACGAAGCTCGTGGCCGAGACGAGGAAGGGGATAGGGGGCGTCGATTTCAAGGGCCTCGCCGACCAGTGGAAAAAGACGGGGGAGTCGGTCGACGCCCTCGCCCGCTCGCCCGACGCCCTGCGCGCCATGGAGAACCTGAACAGGACCCTGGACGCCCTGCGCGCGGCGATATCCCGGCTGGACACGCAGGTCGACAGCAACGGGAAGGACCTGCAGGCGACGCTGGTCCAGGCCAAGCTGGCGCTCGAGTCGTTCAGCGCCGCCGCAAAGTCGGCCCGCGGATTCATCAACGCCCAGCAGAACATCGGGGCTGACGCGAGCCGCGCGCTCGCGAAGGTCGCGGACGCCGCCGAGTCGATCCAGCGGCTGGCCGATTTCCTGGAACGAAACCCCAATGCCGTCGTCTCCGGACGAAAGGCGCCACAGTGAGGCCGCGCGTCATGAACCATCCAACACCATCCCATCCGCTGTTTCTCGCGCGGTGCGCCGCCGTCGGCCTTCTCGGGGCGCTCGCCGGCTGCAATGTCATCCCGCCGGCCAAGGAGGACGCGACGCGGTACTTCATCCTGTCGAGCGGCGCCCCGGCCGGCGCAGGTTCCGCGCAGGCGCCGGCGGCGCCGGGAGGCCTCAGGATCGGCCTTAACGCGGTTGTTCTCGGGAGCTACCTCGACCACCCGGCGATCGTCGTGCGGACGGGCGCGAACGAGATTCGTTTTGAGGACTTCCGGCGGTGGGCGGAGCCGCTCAATGCCGGGATCGCCCGCGTCCTCAGGTCCAGGCTTCTCGCTTCGCCCGACGTGGCGCAGGTGTACGCCGAGCCGTTCCCGGTGGACCAGGAGCGCGACTTTGACGTGTCGGTCAGGGTGGTCCGGTGCGAGGGCGCCGGGACCCCGGAGGGGAGGTACGTCGCCAGCCTTGAGGCGACGATCGAGATCTCCTCGGCGGGCGCCGCGCCCCGCGTGCTCTCCCGGAGGGTATTCGTGGCTCCCGACGCGGCCTGGGACGGCAGTGATTTCGGCCGACTGGCCAGCCTGCTGGCCGCGGACGTGGACTCCCTCGCTAGGGAGGTCCTGGCCGGCATCCCCCCGAAGAGCTGACCCTACCTGAGCGCCGCGCCGATCCGCCCGAGCGCCGTCTCCACGTTTTCGCGGCTGTTGAACGCGCTGATCCTGACGTGGCCCTCGCCGCAGCGCCCGAAGCCCGCCCCGGGCGTGCAGACGACCTGGGCCTTTTCGAGGAGCAGGTCGAAGAACTCCCATGAGTCGCGCCCGACGTTGACCCAGATGTAGGGCGCGTTTTCCCCGCCGACGCACGCGAGGCCGAGCCGGGCCATGGCGGCGCGTATCAGCCGGGCGTTCCCGAGGTAGAAGTCGGTGAGGCCCCGGGTCTGGCTCATGCCGGCCTCGGTGTAGGTCGCCGCGGCGGCCCGCTGGACGGGGTAGGAGACGCCGTTGGTCTTCGTCGTCTGCCGGCGGTTCCACAGGGAATGGAGCGCCTGCGGCCGGCCGGCGCTGTCCCAGGCCATGAGCGTCTTCGGCACGACCGTGTACGCGCAGCGCGTGCCGGTGAAGCCCGCCGTCTTGGAGAAGCTCCTGAACTCGATCGCCACATCGCGCGCGCCCTCGACCTCGTAGATCGAGTGCGCGACCGCCGGGTCGCGTATGTACGCCTCGTAGGCCGAGTCGAAGAGGATGACGGCCCTGTTGCGCTTCGCGTAGGCCACCCATTCGGCGAGCTGCGCCTTCGTGGCGACGGCGCCGGTCGGGTTGTTCGGAAAGCAGAGGTACACGAGGTCGGCCGGCGCGTCCGGGACACCCGGGACGTACCCGTTGGACGCGGTCGACTCGAGGTAGAGGATTCCCTCGAAGCGGCCGTCCGCGGCCGGCCCGGTCCTCCCGGCCATCACGTTGGTGTCGACGTAGACCGGATAGACCGGGTCGGGGATGGCGAGCCGGATGTCGGCCGCGAAGATCTCCTGGATGTTGCCGGTGTCGGACTTCGCCCCGTCCGAGATGAAGATCTCGTCGGGTTCGATCCGGCAGCCCCTGTCCGCGTAGTCGTGCCGGCTGATGAGCTCCCGGAGGAACGCGTATCCCTGCTCGGGCCCGTACCCCTTGAACGTGGCCCGGTTAGACATCTCGTCGGCCGCCGCATGGAGCGCCTCGACGCACGCTGCGGGAAGGGGTTCCGTCACGTCGCCGATGCCCAGGCGGATCAAAGCCTTGTCGGGGTGGGCCGATGCGTACGCGCCGACGCGGCGCGCGATGTCCGCGAACAGGTACGAGGCATTCAGCTTAGCGTAGTTCTCATTGATTCGTATCATGGGCGGGTTCGTAAATGCGGCGTTAAGTGGGTCGCTTCCGGCCGAAAGCCTTGAACAAGACCCCCAGGCGTCGCATTGTTCAAGACCTTGTTGATCCCATGGAAAAAGTAGAGACGGTGTCAAACATGCGCGCGCTTGCCGCCCGGCTGAGAACCAGGCGGGGCGGGCTGTCGCTGGTCCCCACCATGGGCGCTCTCCACGCCGGGCACGAGGCGCTCATCGGCGCCGCCGTGTCGGCGGGGGGCCCAGTCGTGGTGTCGATCTTCGTCAACCCCCTCTCGTTCGGCTCGAACGAGAACTTTGGGGGATACCCCCGCAGCCTGGACGCGGACCTCGCGACGTGCGCGCGGCTGGGGGTCAGCGCCGCGTTCGTCCCCTCGATCGAGGAGATCTACCCGCGCGGCTTCTCGACCTACGTGACCGAGGAGCACGTGAGCAAGCCGCTCTGCGGGATCTCGCGCCCTACGCATTTCCGGGGGGTGGCGACGCTTGTCGCGAAGCTGCTCAACATCGTCGGGCCCGACCGGCTGTATCTCGGCCAGAAGGACGCCCAGCATGTCGCCGTCCTGCGCAAGCTGGCGGCGGACCTCAATTACAACGTCGAGGTGGTGGTTGAGCCGACGGTCCGCGAGGCCGACGGCCTCGCGGCGGGGGTGCGGAACCGCGATCTGACACAGGGCCAGAAGCAGGATGCGCTTGCGATCAGCAAGGCGCTCAAGCGCGTGGAGCAGATGGTGGACGCAGGCGTTCTCAGCAGCGACCGCCTCGTCGCGGAGGCGACCCACATCATGGGCCAGCACCGGCGGATCCGGGTCATCTACGTGTCGGTCGTCGATCCGGCCACCATGGAGCCCGTTCGCGAGGTCGTGCCCGGCAGGACGCTCATCTGCGTTGCGGCGTGGCTGGACGAGGTCAGGCTGACCGACAACGCGGTCCTGTAGGCCGCTTCGTCGGAATGCCAGCTTTTTTCCCCAGGATCGGCATCGTGGGCTCGGGCGCGGTGGGCGGCTATTTCGGGGCGCGCCTGGCGCTTGCGGGCGCGGACGTGCGCTTCCTGATGCGGGGCGACCTCGCCGCGGTCCGCGCGCGGGGCTCGTTCGTGATCCGCGAGCAGGCCGGGACGGCCGAGCTGAAACCCGTCGCGGCGTTCGGGGCGGCGGCCGAGATGGGGGCCGTCGACCTTGTCGTCATCGCCTTGAAGGCGACGTCGGGCGGCGAGCTCCCGAGCCTCGTCGGGCCGCTGCTAGGGCCGGGGACCGCCCTGCTCACGCTTCAGAACGGGCTCGGGGCCGACGAGCACCTGGCGGGCCTCTTCGGCGAGGAGCGGGTCATCGGCGGCCTCGTGTTCATGGCCCTGACCCGGACCGGTCCCGGCGAGGTCACGTGCTTCCATCCGGGCTCCGTGTCGGTCGGCGAGTTTGGCCGGCCCCCCGCGGAGCGCACGCTTGGCCTGGCCGCGCAGCTGGGCGCGGCGGGCATGAAGGCCCACGTCGTCGGGAACCTGCTCGAGGCGCGTTGGAGGAAGCTTGTCTGGAACATCCCGTTCAACGGGCTTTCCATCGCCGAGGGCGGCGTCCCGACGGACCGGATCTGCGCCGATCCCTCCCTCGCAAGCGAGGCGCGCGAGCTCATGCGCGAGGTCCAGCGCGCGGCGGCGGCGTTCGGATTCGCGATTCCCGACGCCTACCTGGCGAGGCAGTTCGACGTGACGCCCGCAATGGGGCGCTACCAACCGTCGAGCCTCGTCGACTACCTCGCCGGCCGGCGGGTCGAGGTCGAGCCGATCTGGGGCGAGCCGCTGCGGCGGGCGCGGGCTGCCGGGGTCGAGATGCCCCGGCTCGCCAGCCTGTACTCGAGGCTCGGGGCCCTCTGCTCCGGGCCGCCGCAGGAGGCCCGGTGAGGGCCCGGGGGCCATCCGATCGCCGAGGCGGCTCCCGATCAACGCGCTTGCCGTGGGCAACGCGGTGGGGATCATCTGGACCCATGCTGAAACCGGTGCCCGCAAACGGCCGCGCAACGGCCCGATGATGCCCAATCCCGGCCGCACACCGATCGCCGGCAAGCGCGTGCAGCTGATGGCCACGTGCCTGTGCGACGCGTTCCACGACGACGTGGCGGCGGCGACGGTCGAGCTGCTGGAGCACCTGGGCTGCGAGGTGGCGTTCCCCGGGGGCCAGACGTGCTGCGGCCAGCCCGCGTTCAACGGCGGGGACTGGGCCGCGTCGCGCCGGGTCGTCCGGCACACGGTGCGGACGTTCTCTGGGGACGACCCGGTCGTTGTTCCCTCGGGATCCTGCGCGGCGATGCTCTTCCACGGCGCGGCGCTCGAATTCGAGCGCGAGCCCGATCTCGACGACGTCGAGAGCCTCGGCCGGCGCACGTGGGAGCTGGGCGACTTCATCGTGAACGGGCTCGGCGTCAAGTCCTGGCCGGGCCGGTTCGAGTCCGCCGTGGCCCTGCACCGCTCGTGCCACACGCGCGGGACCGCGAGCAGCGACGCGGTGGCGCTGCTGCTTGGATCGATTGCGGGGTTGCGGCTGGTCCCCTTCGGCGAGGCCGAGCAGTGCTGCGGCTTCGGCGGAACGTTCTCCGTGGGTTTCCCGCACATTTCGGCCGCCATGGGCGACCTGAAGCTCGGCCACGTCCGCGCCGCGAAGCCCGACGTCCTCGTCTCGGGCGACACGAGCTGCCTCATGCACCTGTCCGGGTTGGCGGCCCGGGAGGGCTTCCCGGTTAGGACGATGCATTTCGCGCAGGTCCTGCGCGACGCGCTGAAGCGACAGCCATGAGAACCCAGCCCATCGACCAAGCCGCCGCCGCGCTTCCCGCCGAGACCAGGGCAGCCGTGTACGGCGGGTCCAAGGTCCAGCACGAGAAGGGCCGGAAGCTCCTCTTTGACCATTACGGCGACCCGAACCGCCTGAGGAAGCTCGCGGGCGAGATCAAGCGGCACGTGGTCGAGAACCTCGACACGCTCCTTCCCGCCGTCGAGGCGAGGCTCATGGCGAACGGCGCCACGGTCCACTGGGCGGCGACGGCCGAGGCGGCGTGCGAGGCCGTGCACTCGATCCTCAAGGCGCGGGGGGCGACGAAGCTCGTGAAGTCCAAGACGATGGTGAGCGAGGAGATCGGGCTGGCCGACTACCTGGAGAAGCGCGGGATCGAGGCGCTGGAGACGGACTTGGGCGAGTTCATCGTCCAGCTGGACCACGACCAGCCGTCGCACATCATCGCGCCGATCCGCCACAAGAACCGCCGGCAGATCGCGGAGCTCTTCGAGAGGAACGGGCTGGGCGCGTACGACGACGAGCCCGCGGTCATCACGAAGCGGGCCCGGCAGTTCCTCAGGCACAAGTACCTCGGGGCGGACGCTGGCCTGACGGGTGCGAACTTCGTCGTGGCCGAGAGCGGCCGGATCGTCGTGGTGACGAACGAGGGCAACTCGCGCTTCTGCCTTGCGGCCACCCGGTGCCACATCGCGCTTGTCGGCATCGAGAAGATCCTGCCTCGCGACCGCGACCTCGCGCTCTTCCTCAACCTGCTCGCCCGCTCCGCCACGGCGCAGCAGCTGTCGGTGTACAACGAATTCATCCTGGGCCCGCGCGCGCCGGGCCAGCCGGACGGGCCCGAGGAGACGCATGTCGTCCTTGTCGACAACGGCCGCACGGAGGTCCTTGCGAGCGAGTGCCGGGACATCCTGCGATGCATCCGGTGCGGCGCCTGCCTGAACGTCTGCCCCGTGTACCGTCAGGCGGGGGGGCACGCCTACCGGAGCGTCTATCCGGGGCCCGTGGGCGCGGTCCTGTCGCCCCTGCTCCTCGGGAAGCGCTTCCCGGAGAAGGCCGACCTGCCGAAGGCTTCGAGCCTGTGCGGGGCGTGCAACGAGGTCTGCCCCGTCAACATTCCGATCCCCGACCTGCTCCTCAGGCTCCGCGACAGGGCGCACGTGGAGGGGGTCCCGTCGCCGGGCACGCCGCCGATGGGCATGTGGGCGCTCCTGGCGACGCGGCCGGCCGCATGGAGGGCCGCGCTCGCAGGCGGGCGGATCCTCAACCTCCTGCCGACGAGGCTCATCCCCATCCCAGCGCTCCGGGCGTGGCAGTTGAAGCGAGACCTGCCGCCGTGGCGGGGAGGCAAGTTCAGGAAGTGGCTCAAAATGCGTCGCAAGCAGCAGGGGAGAGGGCAGAGTCGCCCGCAATAGTCATTCAACATGGCTTCGCCAAGAGACCCCAAGCCCAAGCTCGAGCCGTTCATCCTCCCGGAGACCGTGATGCGCGAATTCACGGTGCGGGCCCTGGTGGTGGGCACGGTCCTCGGCCTCATGTTCGGCGCCTCGTCGCTCTACCTCGTGCTCAAGGTTGGGCTGACGGTCAGCGCCTCCATCCCCGTGGCGGTCATCTCGCTCGCGCTGTTCCGCGGGCTCTCGAAGCTGGGGCTCAGGGACGCGACGATCCTGGAGAACAACGTCAGCCAGACGGCGGGCTCAGCCGGGGAGTCCATCGCCTTCGGGGTGGGCGTGACGATGCCGGCGATCATGATCCTGGGGTTCGACCTTGAGCTCAAGCGCGTGCTCCTGGTGTCCGTTCTCGGGGGCCTCCTGGGGATCCTCATGATGATCCCGCTCCGCCGGGCGCTCATCGTCAAGGAGCACGGGACGCTCAAGTATCCGGAAGGGACGGCGTGCGCGGCCGTCCTCACGGCCGGGGCCTCGGCCGAGGACCGCGCCCAGGCGTCTCCCGGCGCGGTCGCCGAGATGCGCGCGGCGGAGGCTGCGGGGCTCGGGAAGGCCCCGGGGGCCAAGTCCATCTTCACCGGGCTCGGCGTCGGGGTGGTCTACAACGTCCTCAACCGCGTGTTCAGGCTTTGGAAGGACACGCCGGAGAAGATCTTCGCCGCGCCGTTCAACGGGGCCTCCGTCAGCGCGGAGATCTCCCCCGAGCTCCTCGGCGTCGGCTACATCATCGGGCCCAGGATCGCGGCTCTCATGTGCGGGGGCGGCGTCTTGTCCTACTTGGTCCTGATCCCGATGATCAAGTTCTTCGGGGAGCACCTCCAGGGCCCGCTCCCGCCGGGCAGGATACCCATTGCCGACATGCAGCCGGACGACGTCCGGACGGCCTACGTCCTCTACGTGGGCTCGGGCGCCGTGGCCGCCGGAGGGATCATCAGCCTTTTCCGCTCCCTTCCCACGATCTGGCACGGCCTGAAGGAGGGGCTTCGCGACGTCGGCCTCGCCAAGCTTGAATCCGCGGCGGGAGCGGGCGTCGCGCACGTGCCGCGGACCGAGAGGGACCTGTCCATGAAGTTTGTCGGGATCGGGATCGTCATCCTCATGGCGTCGATCATGTCCGCCCCGATGCTCCTGGACGCGGGAATCGGGACCAAGCTCGTGGGCGCGGTTCTCATCGTGGTCTTCGGCTTCCTTTTCGTGACCGTCTCGTCCCGGCTCACCGGCGAGATCGGGTCCTCGTCGAATCCGATCTCGGGCATGACGATCGCGACACTTCTGCTCACCTGCCTCATCTTCCTGCTCGTGGGCTGGACGGGCGGCGCCTACTACGTGACGGCGCTTTCCGTGGGCGCCATCGTCTGCATCGCCGCGTCCAACGGCGGGAGCACGTCCCAGGACCTGAAGACCGGCTACATCCTCGGGGCGACGCCGAAGCACCTCCAGGTCGCCATCCTCTTCGGGGCCTTCGCCTCCGCGCTCGTGCTCGGGCCGATCCTGCTCGCGCTCAATGAATCGAAGGTCGTCTATGTGCCCGTCTCGGAGGTGGCCCCGGCGGGGTTGCATGTCGACGTCCGGGGGCTGACGTCATCCGAGGGGCTCGCGGGCCCGCAGGCCCGCGGCGATCCGAGGACCTACCACGTGTGGCACAGGAGCGACCCGTCGGGAGGGGCCTCGGAAAAGTACCTGGTGGACGACTCGGGCAACGCGGTCTGGCTCGTCGATCCGGGCATCAACGGCACCCATACCCGCCGGCCGGACGGCTCGACGGTCGCCAAGTTCAACGCGCCCAAGGCGGTGCTGATCTCCTACATCATCAAGGGAATTCTCGGGCACAAGCTGCCGTGGGCCCTCGTCCTCCTGGGCGTCATGATTTCGGTGACGCTTGAGCTGACGGGCGTTTCGTCGCTTGCGTTCGCCGTGGGGGTGTATCTCCCGCTTTCCTCCTCGAGCCCGATTTGGGCCGGGGGCCTCGTCCGCTGGCTCGTGGATGCCTACAACCGCCGCAAGCACGAGGGAAAGAACCTGAGCGAGGACCAGCTCGCCGCGGAGGGCGACAAGAGCCCCGGGGTCCTGCTGGCTTCGGGGTACATCGCCGGCGGCGCCATCGCGGGCATCGTGATCGCCATCCTTCAGGGCGTGCCCCTGCTTGCGCCCTTTGACAAGGGGTTCGGCGACTGGGCAACGGCCCACAACCCCGTGTACAACGGGCCGTATGCGGACGGGCTCTCGATGGTCCTGTTTCTCGTCCTGTCCGGGTTCCTCTACCTCGTCGGCCGGGAGAAGCTCCTCGCGCCGGGGAGGGGGCCGTCCGGCTGATCCGATGGCAAACGACCGCGAGACGATCATGGCCAAGGTGCGCGGCGCGCTCGCGCCGCTGAAAGGCCGCGCAAGGATGCCGGACTACGACGGCGGCATCGAGCTCGCGCGCAAGCGGGCGAACGCCGCGGACCCGATGGCCGAGTTCGCCGAGCGCCTGGGGGCTGTGAACGGCGAGGTCGTCGCCGACCCGGCGGCCCTCGCGGCCACGCTGCGCACGCGCGGCTGGACGCGGGGATACTGCGACCCGGCGCTGTGGCCGCGCATCGGGCCGCACTTCGGCGCGGATTTCACGGTCGAGACGCGCTTCGACCGGTCGCGCGTGGACGACTACCAGTTCGGGATAACGAGGGGGGCGGGCGCGATCGCGGAGACCGGCACGATCATCCTCAACGACGCGACGACCTCGTCGCGGCTCGGGGCCCTGGCCTCCTGGGCGCATGTGGCCGTGATTTCCCGCGGCAGCCTCTATTCGGACCTGTCGGAGGCCGTGGCGGCGCTGGGGCAGGACCCGAACGTGGTGTGGTGCACGGGCCCGTCCAAGACCGCCGACGTCGAGGGGATCCTGATCGAGGGCGTCCACGGCCCGGGCGCGCAGATCGCCCTGTTTGTCGACTGACGGGCCGCGCCCCGGCGTCAGAGCGGCTCCTCGATGACCGGGTTCGAGAGCGTGCCTATGCCCTCGATCTCGATCGCGACCGTGTCGCCGGCCCTCAGGTAGACGGGCGGCCTCCGGGCGAAGCCGACGCCGTGCGGGGTGCCGGTGAGGATCACGGTTCCGGGCAGCAGCGTCTTGCTTCCGCTCAGGAATTCGATGAGGGCGGGCACGTCGAACACCATGTCGCTCGTGTTCGAGTCCTGCATCGCCTGGCCGTTCAGGATCGTCCTGATCCGCAGCGCATTCGGGTTCGGAATCTCGTCCCGGGTCACGAGGACCGGGCCCAGGGGGCAGAAGGTGTCGAAGCTCTTTCCCTGGCAGAACTGGCCCCCGTTGAGCCTGACCTGCCAGTCCCGGGCGGACACGTCGTTCGCGGCGGTGTAGCCGAGCACATAATCGAGGGCGCTCGCGCGGGTCGCGTTCTTGCAGGCCCTGCCGATCACGACCGCGAGCTCGCACTCGTAGTCGACCTCGTGGCTCGGGAGCTTCCGGGGAAGCTCGATCGGGTCCCCCGGGTTCTGCACGGTGTTCGTGCCCTTGAGGAAGAGCATCGGCCGCTCGGGGACGCCCTTGCCTCCCTCCTCGGCGTGCCTGCGGTAGTTCAGGCCGATCGCGAGGATGTTCGCCGGCAGGACGGGCGCCAGGATCTTGCCGGGGACGACGGCCCTTCCCGTCGCGGGAAAGGCGCCGAACAGGTCGCCGGAGACCTCACGGGCGGAGCCGTCGGGCTGGAGCGCGGCGTAGGCCGGGCCGGAGGAGGCCAGGTGCCGGATGATCCTCATCGGGACGGGCGGCTCACGGGCGCGTCTCGGAGTACGCCTCCATGCCGGCGCAGGAGCACACCAGGTTGCGGTCGCCGTACACGTTGTCGATGCGCCCGACGGCGGGCCAGAACTTGGAGGCGCGCGTCCAGGGCGCCGGGAAGGCCGCCAGCTCGCGCGAATAGGGACGGCCCCATTCGTCGGCGCACACGGCCTTCGCCGTGTGCGGCGCGTTCTTGAGGGGGTTGTTCGCCCGGTCGGCCTGCCCGCCCGCGACGGCCTGCATCTCACCGTGGATCGCGGCCATAGCGTCGCAGAACCGGTCGAGCTCCGCCTTGGTCTCGCTCTCGGTCGGTTCGACCATGAACGTGCCCGGGACGGGGAACGAGACGGTGGGGGCGTGGTAGCCGTAGTCCATGAGGCGCTTGGCGGCGTCCTCGGCCTCGACGCCGTGCCTCTTCCAGCCGCGAAGGTCGACGATGCATTCGTGGGCCACGAGGCCCGACGCGCCCCGGAAGAGGACCGGGAAGTGTTTCTCCAGCCGCTTCGCGACGTAGTTTGCGTTCAGGATCGCGGCCTTGGTCGCGGCCGTGAGCCCGTCCGGGCCCATCATCCGGATGTACATCCACGGGATGACGAGGATGCTGGCGCTCCCCCACGGGGAGGAGCTGACGGCGCCCAGGTGGGCCCGTCCGCCGTCGCTTCCGAAAGGGGACACGACTGCGTGGCCCGGAAGGAAGGGCGCGAGGTGGGCCGCGACCCCGATCGGACCCACGCCGGGTCCCCCGCCGCCATGCGGGATGCAGAACGTCTTGTGGAGGTTGAGGTGGCAGACGTCGGCGCCGATGTGCCCGGGCGACGTGAGCCCCACCTGGGCGTTCATGTTCGCCCCGTCCATGTACACCAGGCCGCCATTGGCGTGCACGATCGCGCAGATGTCCTTGATCGCGCCCTCGAATACCCCGTGCGTCGACGGGTAGGTGACCATCAGGGCCCCCAGCTCCCCCGAGTGGGCCTGCGCCTTGGCCTTGAGGTCGGCCACGTCGATGTTCCCCTGGGGGTCGCACTCCACCGGGACGACCCGGTAGCCGCACATGACGGCGCTCGCCGGGTTGGTCCCGTGGGCGCTCGTCGGTATCAGGCACACGTTGCGCCGGCCCTCCCCGCGGGACTCGTGGTACGCGCGCACCACGAGCAGCCCGGCGTATTCCCCCTGGGAGCCCGCGTTGGGCTGCAGCGAGACGGCCGCGAACCCCGTGATCTCGGCAAGCCAGGTCTCCAGGTCCAGGAAGAGCCGCTTGTAGCCCCGGGCCTGCTCCTCGGGCGCGAAGGGGTGCAGCCTCGAGAACTCCGGCCACGAGACGGGGAACATCTCGTTCGCCGCGTTGAGCTTCATGGTGCACGAGCCGAGCGAGATCATCGACTGGCAGAGCGTGAGGTCCCTTGCCTCGAGCCGCTTGATGTAGCGGAGCATCTCGTGCTCGGTGTGGTATCTCTGGAACACCGGCGCCGCCAGGAACGGCGCCGTCCGGGCAAGAGGCGGCGCGAAGTCGGCGCCAACCGACCCCGCCTCGGGAAGCGGAACGCCCCCGAATATCGCGAGCAGCGCGCCCACCTCCTCGATCGTCGCGGCCTCGTCGAGCGATATCCCGACGCGGTCCCGGTCGATGCGGCGCAGGTTGAAGCCCCGGGCCTCCGCGGCGGCGTGGACGCGCTTGGGGGCGACGTTGGCGACCGTGAGCGTGTCGAAGAACGGCTCGTCACCCAGCATCGCCCCGGTCGCGCGCAGGCCGGCCGCGAGCATCTCAGTCAGGAGCTTCGTCCTGCGGGCGATCCTCCGGAGCCCCCCGGGCCCGTGGTACACGGCGTACATCGACGCCATGACGGCGAGAAGCACCTGGGACGTGCAGATGTTCGACGTGGCCTTGTCCCTGCGGATGTGCTGCTCGCGCGTGCCGAGGGCAAGCCGCAGGGCGGGATCGCCCTGCGCGTCCCTCGAGACCCCGACCAGGCGCCCCGGCATCTGCCTCTTGAATTCATCCCGGGTGGAGAGGAACCCGGCGTGGGGGCCCCCGTAGCCCGGCGGCACGCCGAAGCGCTGCGCGGAGCCCACGGCCACGTCCGCCCCGAATTCGCCCGGGGGCCGCAGGATGGCGAGCCCGAGGAGGTCCGCAGCGACGATGCACAGCGCGCCCGCTGCGTGGGCCTCCTCGAAGAACTGGGTGTAGTCGCGGACCGTTCCCCACGTGTCGGGGTACTGGACGAGGACGCCGAAGCATCCCGGACCGGGTCTGAAGGCCCGGTGGTCGCCCGTGACGACCTCGATGCCGAGCGGCCTCGCCCGGGTCCGAACGATGTCGATCGTCTGGGGATGGCAGGCGTCGGAAACGAAGAAGAGGCAGCGCTTCGGGTCGCCGCCCTGGCTGAGCCTGTGGCACATCATCATGGCCTCCGCCGCCGAGGTGCCCTCGTCGAGCATCGAGGCGTTGGCGACCTGGAGGCCCGTCAGGTCGATGATGACCGTCTGGAAATTGAGGAGCGCCTCGAGCCGGCCCTGCGATATCTCGGCCTGGTAGGGCGTGTACGCGGTGTACCAGGCGGGATTCTCGAGGATGGTCCTCTGGATCACGGCCGGAACCAGGGCGTCGTGGTAGCCCATCCCGATGAAATTCCGCAAGACGCGATTGTCCGAGGCGATCGCGCGCAGCTCCGCGAGGGCCGCGGCCTCGCCCGCGGCCGGCGGCAGGTTGAGCGGCCCCCGGCGGATCTGCGCTGGGACAGCGGCGTCGACAAGCGAGTCCACGCTGGGGTAGCCCAGGGCAGCCAGCATGGCGGAGGTGGCTGCTGGATCGTCGCCCAGGTGGCGGCGGGCAAAGGTGTCGGTTGGGCTCGCGAGGTCGCTGTGCGCAGACATGCGTGTGAACGGTAGGCGGTCGCCCTGACCGCGCAACCGTGTTTTGGCCCCAAGGCGCTCGCTCGGTTTGATTCCGGGACGGAATTGCCCTAGCAGATGGTCCCGATGAGACCGAAGCCCTTCGCAACGAGAGAGGCGCGCGCCGCCCATGTCGACCGGACGCTCGAGGGAATGTACCCGCGGACGCCGATCCCGCTGGCGCACAGGGATGCCTTCACCCTGCTCGTCTCGGTTGTCCTCTCCGCGCAGTGCACCTACAAGCGCGTCAACCAGGTGACGCCGGCGCTCTTTGCGATGGCGGACACCCCGGAGAGGATGGCGGGGGTCGCGGTCGAGGACATCCAGAGGGTCATCCGGCCGTGCGGCCTTTCGCCCCAGAAGGCGAGGTCGATATCCGGCCTGTCAAAGATCATCTCCGAGAGGCACGGGGGCGCCGTGCCCCGCACGTTCGGGGAGCTGGAGGAGCTTCCGGGCGTGGGGCACAAGACGGCGAGCGTCGTCATGTCGCAGGCCTTCAACGTCGCGGCGTTCCCGGTCGACACCCACATTCACCGGCTCGCGAGGCGCTGGCGCCTCTCCCGGGGCCGCAATGTGGAGGAGACGGAGCGCGACCTGAAGGCGCTTTTCCCCGAGTCGCGCTGGAACAAGCTGCACCTGAGGATGATATATTTCGGCCGCGAGCACTGCACGGCGCGCGGCTGCGACGGGCACACCTGCATGATTTGCTCTTGCTTCAACCCTGCGCGCGGGTCTAGCTGACCGTTCTCTTGTTCGGGCCGTAGCGTAGCCTGGTAGCGCGCTTGCATGGGGTGCAAGAGGTCGAGAGTTCGAATCTCTCCGGCCCGACCATTTTCGATAAGCGGCTGGACGCGACACTAGCCGCTTTTTCGCGCCCAGACGGGTCAAGTGGAGAGACTTGCGAGAGTTCTCTTGAACGACTCGACGCGACACCATTCGACGCCTCGCGCCCCAAAGAGTCCCCAGCTTGTGCGGTCAGTTGTGCGGAATGATTGGGGACGCTTAGCGAGGGTAGGGTATCCATCGCTTGAATAAGCGGCAAATGCGATTCGTCGGTATAGACCTTGAGCGTCAGCTTAACATCGCTGTGGCGCATCAGCGCCTTGCTTGCCTGAAGGGAAACGCCCTTGGCCGCCAACATTGTAGCAAGAGTGGTCCGCAAGGCGTGAAAGTCGGCTCGCTGGCCCCGCTCGTCCTCGAAGGGAATCCCGGCACGTTTCAAATCACCCTTCAACGTCCGCACTCTTGGCACCTTGCCGCGAAACACCGTGTCGGCCGGCCGAGCATCCCCTGAGCGAAACTTCTCTAACGCCGCTACTAGTTCGGGCCTCAGATAATGCACCGACGCCTTTCGGTTCTTCGAGATTGACGAAGGCACCCGAAGACATGGCGGGGTTGCGGTAAGCTCGAAATCGGCCCACTTGAGCCCGTTCAATTCCGCTCGCCGGAGACCCGTGTAAAGCGCCGTCAAGTAGATGACCGACCTGTGAAATGGCGCAGCGGCAAGCAGTTTTTGACACTCAACGGCCGAGAGCGCCCTACGAAACGACTCTTGCGAACGATTTTCGACCTTTTGGACGTGCGAAAGGGGATTCGAGAGGATCAGCCCTTGTCCCTCCATCCAATTGAGCAAGTTTTTCATCGCTCCAAGCAGATCGTTGACCGTCTTTGCGCTAAGACCGCAACCCGCCCGCCACGCCGTGAACGATTGAGCCGTGACATCGCGTTCCATGACCCATCCGCACCGCTCACACAGCTTCGGGATACTGTTGCGATATTTGCTCAGGGTATTCTTGGACCGTCCCTCGGCCCCACGATCCGCGAGGAATGCCTCTAGATGGCCCGCAATAGGTGTCTGGGCCGCTTCCCGCACTAGTTTTGGTGATAAGATACCAGCCGCTTCTCGTTCGAGCTCCTGGACGAGCTTTTCCAGCTTTTGTTCAGCAACGCGTTTGTCGGCTACGTGAAGAGGGTAGGTGCGGGGCGTGAAGCAACCATCGAGCCGAACTCTTGCAGACCAAAGGCGCGACCGTTTGCCATGCGATACCGGCTGAAAAACGTATCGAATCATGATGTCCCTCCTTGCTCTGAACGCTGCGTTTGCAGGCGCTCTAGGTATGCCGCCACATCCTCAATTGGAACCCGAGAGGAGCGACCGATCTTCAACGGACGAGGGAATTCACGGTGAGCGATAAGCCGTTCCAATGTTCGCTTGGAGATGGCAAGCCTTTGAGCGGTTTGTCCCTTGGTAAGAAGGCAGGTGCCCCCTGGTGGTTCTTTAGTCGCACTCATTTCGGTGGCTCCACGTAAACCTTCGGCGGAGCCTCGTAGATCCCTTGCTCTGCCAGTTTCTTGAGTATCTCTTCGGGATTGGCTTGCTTCGCCATTTGCACCTGAACGCGGCGGCTCATTAGCGTCGGCGTCATCGCTTCCAAGCCGCGTTGCATCAGGTAACGCGCAGCATCGACCTCAGAATTTAAATTCAGCATGTCCCGGATCTCACGAATTTGCTCCAACTCTGGACCGTGAAAACGGAAGGCGACCCTAACAATTTCCTTCTCGGCTTCGTCTTTGGGAACCATCTTTTTCTTAGGCATGGTCGACTAATGGCGTCCAAAACCCCCTAAAGTCAAATAAAGACGCCAAAAAACGCCTTATGACGCGCCTCAACGCGACACTAAGCGACAACGTCCTAATGATCCGCGGCGACGGATGGCGCACCTCCTGCCCCAGCAGGAGGTGTGACAGACGGAGACGTCGGATCCGGTAGTTGGTTCGGAAAGCTGAGATAATACTCCGTCATCCGATCTATCGAGTAACGGATTTTTCAAATAGAAGCACGCCGATACGAATTGCTAGATACGCCAATAGCGAAGATGCGAGCAGCACCCATACGTCGATTTCAAAGTTGCCCCATCCCGCCCAGAGGTGATCGCGGCCGAATAATGACCCAAAATGAGCGGGCGCAACAGTTAGCTCGCGGCCGAGACCGTCGCGCACGACGAAGTTAGGAGGGCGGATACGGTTGATCGGGAGATCAAATATGCCCGGATACCACCTAACCCACCAAACCCGGTAAAGCCGCACCAACGCATGCTCTGCCACTAAGACGCCTGCGCCAATGGAGATTAGCGCCACGAGTTTTTTCATCAGCTTCCGAACGTTGATTATACCGCGCTGTTTGTAAGCCTACATTGCATATCCATCAGCAGGTATTTGGGTTGTGAAATCTGCGGTACGGATTTCTTATGCGCCGTTATGGCACGGCAGAAAGCGCGCTTCAGAATTTCTATAAGAGATAACCTAACAAGCCGGGCGCTCAAGATTGAACTGGTGCCCCGGCCCTTAACTAGCCGCTATTGGGTAAAGCAAAACGGTATTCGCGCCCGGAATATCAAGGAAGCGAACTTATCCACCGTGTTTGCGCGATTGCGGCGTTGGCTTGTGGCGGAGCTCCAACGAAGTCGTCGTCAACCCACTGCCTGAAAGGCATACGCCTCGTCGCATCGTTTCTGATACGCCAGCAACTCCGCAGCTGCCGCGGCCCGTTTGTCCCATTCGGTCCAGGCTTCAGTGATTGCAAAATCAATGCCGTCAAAAAATTCTAGGCTACGCTCCGCATCGTGCACAATGGTCGAGAAGGTATCTCGATCCGTGTAGAATAGCCTATTAAAATGCCGACGCCATCCCCGGCCCCAACGGGACTCGGCGTCAAAGACGTTTCGAATTCCTAATCTACGAAATGCCTCGTCCTCTTGAGCCTGTACCCGATCAATGAGCGATCGGTCTGGCACCCATGAGAAAGCCCCGTAGACCGTCTTCCAGCCCCTTGAATAGCGAATGAGCCTTGCACCCTTCTCCGCGCGGCGGGTGCCGTCCTGGCGGGTTAGATAGCGCGACACGTAGCCCGCAAATCGTTCGACCGATGTCCTAACAGGAAGAAGTTCCATGCGACCAAAGCCGTACTTTGGCGCATTCTTGCGCCAGAATTTCCATTCAGCTTTGAGATAGGCCGATGCTGACGAATAGTCCCGTCCTTTCACTGCGACGAAATCGAAGCCGGTTCTCACGTCCTTCTTGCAGACGACCACCAGGTGCAGGTGTATCCGGCCGTCCCTGTGTCTTTGGACGACGCTTGCCCATGCAAGAAACCGACCTCGCATCGCGTTTGTATTCATCGAGTTGAAACGCCTTTGAGCTTCTTTGATTGAGCGCACATTATCAGGAAACGTGGCGGTGAAGAACGCTAAGCGCTCGAAGCTGTACACCAACGCCAGCCCATTGATTTCAATTTCTAATCTTCTCCTTCTCTTCTTCTGTGACCTCCCTCCTCTCCAATTGAGTTGTTCACTCTGTAGACAAGGAAGGGCCGGGGCGGGGCGGGCGGGCGCCTGCGGCGCCCGCTCCGCACCCGTCCCCGGCCCTCCAATGCCCAAAGAATCGCTGCCAAGGGCCTCTGCGATGGCGTTCATGAGCCATCACCCCTCCAGGGCCTAGCGAGCCCTAGAATGATCAGCTTAATGTCCCGATCTAGATTGGGCCAATTCGAGACAAACTCCCGCAATTCTGGATCAAGATCGTCACCCCTCCCGGAATCCCCTAACGGAGGAAGTAACTCAAAGATTGCATCCGGATCGTAACCGGAAGTGTCCGGTTCAGGTTGTCCTAACGCTTCAGCTTCTCCGTGTGCGGTCGGTTGTGCGTCCGACGTATGCCCACCGCCATCTTTTACCCCTGAATCAACACCTTCTGGAAGCTGTGGAGAGAGTTCGAATCTCTCCGGCCCGACCATTTTACCAAAACCGCTCGTAGCGACTCCCGGCGGCTGGTGCCGATTCCGGAATTTGTTTCTGATCCAGCTTTCGCATCGGTATGGCGAAAGACAAGAAGGTGGCTGCACGCCATAACCACTCCAACGGGCCGTAGTAGAAGCGCATCAGCCAGAGATGCGCGAAAGTGCATTGAATGACAAAGAACGCGACCCCATAGAGAATGCTATAGAACGGCCCCATGTTCCGGAACAGCGCCAGTCCGAAACCGTAGAACAGAGGAACCCCCACAACTGCCTGGGCCACATAACTCGTCAAGCTCATGCGGCCATAGGGAGCTAGGAGCAGCAACAGCGGCCTGACCCTGGTGCCACAGTAGAGCCACACGAATCCACCGAGCCAAAGCGCCATCTGGGAGAGATTGCGATAGGACCTTGCAACATTGCCGAGCGTATGCCGCGCCATGCCGGAGAACCCCCAGCTACCGACCTGGTGTTTGAGCAGATAATAGATTGCGAGTCCCACGAGTCCAAGGATCGCTACACGCCTTCCAAACCGCAGGGAACGGATGGAGTCTTCGAAAACGCGGCTACGGCCCAGGAGCAGACCGCAAAGGAAGAGCCCCGCCATATGCAGGTAGCGTCCGCTCTCGATGGTGTACCAGAAACGAAACATCTGCCCTTTCCACAGATTGAAGGCGCACGTCGCGGCGAAAGATCCACCGACATAGACATGGTTCATCTCCTCGGAATGTTCCCAGTGAAGGATTTGCGCTGGGACGTGGCCGCCGCTCAGACTGCCTAATGCTTTCCATAAGGACGGGCCTGGGAGCAAGAGTAGGATGGCGGCAAGGATACCGATGAGCTTGGTGTCAGCATAATAGAAGAGCACCAGCGGCAATCCAACCAGGGCGAGGACCAGAAGGAAGTCTCCTCGGTAGATGATGCAATGCAGGTAGCCGATGATGCCCAGCACGCCGAGGCGCCAGAGGTAGCGTCCGCGACCGTCCACGCCGCGCTGGGCCGCGCCGTCCAGGATAAGGAAGAAGCTGAATCCGAACAGGAGGGCGAAAATCGCGTAGGCTTTATCCGCCATCAGGTAATGCGCCGCCCAGATGGTCGCCGCATCGATCTGCTTCAGCCAGGCTGGAGACTGTCGAGCATAGTGCGCGACGCCGAAATGTTCGACACAATGCAGGAGGAGCAGGCCGAGCAGGGCAGAGCCACGGAGAGCGTCGACAAGATCAATTCTAGAACGGGGACGTTTGGCGGGAATCGCATGGCAGTATTGTTGTGACCTGCGGCCATCGTGAGAAGGGCTGCTCATAGCGTTTTGGGGGACAAGAATACCATTCCCCAGGCTCAAGTTTGGCGCTTGGGCCCAATATTCCGGACAGGCGCTGTGAGTAGTTGGTAGTTGTTAGTTGAGATAGATACGCGGTAGCCATGACCAACGCGTCACGCAATCATACTTTAGGCCGCCGTGCGCCCTTTGGTGGCGCGGGCAAGGCCTTTGAGGTTCACGACCAGTTCGCGGGCGTACGAGAAAGCCCAGCCTTCGATTAGGCGCCTCGCCTCTTCCGGTGAAGTGAAGAACACCACCGGCATATCGAAACGGGCTTCCTGGGCCGCCAGCGTCGCCAGGAAGGTCTTGGGAACGACGCTGCTGGGATCCTCGCCGCGTTCGATGTACTCACGGGTGCCGATCACAACAACCGGACGCACACAGCCCAGGTTGCCGAGCGAACGCAGAGCCGGAAGGTTGGGAATTCCTGAGATGAGCAACTTGGCCCAAGCTGGTGCCAGATGCGGAATGCCCATGTGGTTTTGGGTGTCTTTCCGAAACCTGGCTGCACGTTCGTATGAGGCTCGTCTTGCGATCTGTCGCGTGGCAATTGCCATGTGGTGAACTCATAGACGACGTGACGATTCTCCAGGACCTAAATTTGGATGCGTGTGAATCTATGTGTTGGATGGGCACGGGCTTTTCTTAGTCGTTGGTTTATGCCTGTTGGAAATCCATGATGGAGAGTTCGAATCTCTCCGGCCCGACCATTTTCATTTAATATGACGACTCATGATGGGAATGGCGCTAAGATAAGGCCGACGGCCGTCGATTTCGTGACGTTGTTATTATGATACGTGATTTCATAAATAATTGAGGAACAATAAGATATTGGCATGACACATGCTGCCGTAATGGCATGATTGGCAATACATTATATCTTCCCGGATTTTCTCATCTGTTGAACGGCAGCCGTCCGAAAGCACAGCGGCTGGCGAAGGAAACCAATGCGCTCGACGGCTTGGCGTCTCTGGTCGGTCGATTCATCGCGTCGGATCTGTTCGAGCCGGCCGAAGGAGGCCGGCGCCGGGTGTTCACCCCGTGAGTGACCTTCATCGCCTTTCTCGGCCAAGTGCTCAGCCGAGGCAGTTCCTGCCGCGAGACGGTGCGCCGGGTGCAAGCCTGGGCGACGGCGAGCCATCAGCCTGTCCCCGACGAGAACAGCAGCGCCTACTGCCAGGCGCGTTCGCGCCTGCCGGTCAGCGCGCTGGAGGCGGCGCACGAGGAACTCGGCGCTTGGTTCGAGCGCCACCACGGAGAAAAATGGTGCGGCCGATCGGTGAAGGTGATCGACGGGACCTGCCTGTCGATGCCGGACACGGCGGAAAACCGGCAACGATGGTCCTATGCTCCCAATCAGAAGCGCGGCTGCGGTTTTCCAACCGCCCGACTTGTGGGCATGTTCTGTCTGGCGACAGGCCGGCTGGTACGCTTCGCCCTGGACACCTTCCACGCGCATGAGTCGATGCTCGCCCGGCAATTGATTGCTTGGATCGAGACCGGGGAAGTGGCCTTGATCGATCGTGGCTTTTGCGGCTGGGGCTTTATCGCGCTGCTCCAGCGCAAAGACGTCGACGTGGTGGCGCGCCTGCATGCCAGTCGCTCGGAGAAAACCGGGATCGTCGAATGGGAAAAGCCGCAGCGGCTACGGCACGGCTGGAATAAAACGCTGTGGGACGAGCTGCCAGAAAAACTGACGGTGCGCCTGATCGCAGGTTTGGATGAAGGCTTTGTAGTCGTCGGATGGAGCGTTCGTCGCGGTGACTGGTGCCGTTGTCCACAATCCAGAAGACCCGGCGGGCATGGCAATAGGGCGCTTGGAGCATGACTTGCTGAACGAGCCGATCGAAGGCTGCGATCCCGCTTTTTTGTTCGCAACGGCCGAACACCTTGGCGCGATGCACATCCCAGGCGGCGAGGTAAGCCCAAGCCCCGCACCGGTCGTATTCGTGCTCGAGCTTCATGGGCTGATGAGGCTCCGGCGGCAAAGTGGGATGAACGCGGACTCGGGCTTGGATGCTGGTCTTTTCATCGGCCGAGATGACGAAGTCGTTTTCCCCGAGGGGCCGACCTTCCCAGGTGCGTTCATATAGGTCCAGCAACCGGCTAGCTTTGCTCTCGAAGTCGGGATCGCGAGGAAGGATCCAGCAGCGATGCTGCCAGGGACGAATCGCATCCTCGTGCAGCCAGCGCCACAAGGTGCTGTCGCTGATCGTCGCGACCAAGCCGTGGTCGCGGGCATATCGCGCCAACTCTGGTACGCTCCAACGAGCCAAAGGCTGCTCGCGTAGGGAAGGCAGTTCGCAGGCCAAGGCCTTAATCTGCACGACCAGCTCTGGGGGGGGAAAACCGGGGTCGGCCCGGTCGTGGTATTTCCTCCAACCCGGCCAGCCGTTCGGTAAAGAAGCGTTTTCGCCACCGACTGACGATTTGCCGGGGTGTATCCAAGCGTTGGGCGATCTGGTCATTGGTGAGCCCTTGGGCCGCGAGAAGAATCATCCTCGCGCGAATCACCTGTATATATGGTGACGTATATTTTGCCGCACGATGCTTCAGTTCTTCTTTTTCTCGTGGGCTAAGTGTAATGATAAACGGGCTAGGCCTAGGCATATGAAGTGCGCATCGGCGCAGCTTCATGATGCCGGAAGAGCAGGATATGGCAATCAAAAAACGTCATCGTAATTATTAAAATTAGCACTAAGCCGCTGTATTTCCACGTGGGTGGTTGAAAATGCCCTTTCCCGAACAATGCGCGATTCCCTGAAATCGCTTTGTGAAACAACCAGTCTAGGGATGTCGCCGGCAGGTGTCGGTCTCAGCAGCAAACATTTCTAAGACAGCCGACTGTACTTGCTGACCTGGTATCGTGCGATTTGGCCCGTTACCAGCCAGAAGATCCGCGGTCTACAAACCTGTGGATCAATTGATTCATGGCATTCCCAGTAAATCATTTATAAACCCCGCATCTGCCGGGTAAAGGGCGCGTAAAATACGGCCCAGCATATGGTAATATGTAAGAATATCTCATAGTAAGGTTTTATATTTAAGGCAACAAAATCCTATCAACAGAGATAATAAGCACGATTAACAGATGTCATTACTGACTATGGATACAGCTGTCCCGTTCGGCAACGCACGCGCAGGCAGATCACAAATCGCCTGTGTCTTTGCGCTTATCTTTTTGATCGGCGCATTGGAGTCGAGGGCCGGGGTAATCCCGCCTGATCGGCTGCCGCCTGGGGGGATGTTTCAGGCGGGGGTTCCCGGCGGCATTCCGCAAGATTACACGGAGTTCTGCGACGTGACCGTCAAGATTCCCGGATCTGCATTACTGGCAGCTGCTGACGGCGTGACCGACGATTCAGCGGCGATCAATGCTGCTCTGAGTCTTTGCCCCGCCAGGCAATATGTCTATATGCCGGCGGGTACATATCGGATAGCCAAGACGATCAAGTTCCCGTGCCGCGGCGTCGTTCTTCGTGGGTCCGGATCGCAAATGGACCCAGCGCACACAAACATAAAGTGCGATACTGTGGGAACCGCCGTGAATATGAGCGGCGGCACACGGTTTGGAGCGTGGCTCGCGAACCTGAAAGGTGGCTACACCGCGGGTTCGACTTCCCTAACCTTTTCGAGTCCCAGCGATATAGCCAAGGTGACCGTCGGGGACATGTTGTTAGTGGGCGAGGGCAGTGATCCCAGCATTGGAGTTTCGGTGGGTGGCGGCTTAGAATCCGTTAACCTTCCGAGTTCAAGCTATAGTTGGCACGCATCGCCCACCGTTCCCGGAGCATTTTACCTCGAATCGGCTGCCGGCGGAACCCCAAATCTCGTCCAGGCCAACATCCGCGAGATGTTTTATTCGCCAGGCGCGGGTACCGAGTCAATTCTACAGCCTGCCTCCAGCTTTGCACTTTCCGCGGGCCAATGGACCTTCGGTGACAACGACTCCCTTGGGTTCAATACAATTTATGTGATGCTGCCTGGCGACGCCAACCCCGCCACATTACCGCCACCCAGTGATGGCGTTCCCAACGGAGGAGTTTGGTACAATAAGGGGATTGATTGGGCAGGGACCTATCTGGGAGGAGGAGGAATCTATGCTCACCACGGACAGGGCTTCAAGGTGGTTTCAATCGACGGGGCCTCGGTGACCCTTGACAGGCCGTTCTACTGGACATTCTGCGGCAACATGACCACGGCGGTGCTCTATATTCCGAACGGAACGGGCCAGGGACTTGAGAACTTGTCGATCCAGATCATGCAGGCCAGTCCAATGGCGGATGCCGTGTCGGTAAACAGCACGATGAATTCGTGGGTGAAGAATGTGGAGGTGAAGAACAGCGCGCAGAATTTCATCGTCGCGACCAATACGATCGATTGCGAATTTCGTGAGAATTACGTGCATGAACCATTTAACGCAAAGGGCGGAAGTGGATACGGAATCAGGTTGATGGGATGGAACTTTAACAATCTGGTTGAGGACAACATCGCCTATTTTTGCCGGCATTCCTACGTGGTAGACGGGATCAATACGGGCCATGTCATCGCATATAATTTCAGCCTCGACCCCAATGACAACGCAAACGGAACGCTAGTTACATCGCTTGCCAATCCCGTTCCGAACGACGGCTATCTCTACCAGGACTTTCTGACTCACGGATCCAACCCGAGATTCTGCCTCTTTGAAGGCAATGTTGGCGGACGGGGCTACTGCGATTACGTGCACGGCAGCGCAAATAACCTAGTCTATTTCCGAAATCATTTCCGTCTGCAGGAAGGTCACATACTTAGCTATAAGGATTTCGAGGGGTCAGAGACGATCGACTTTGACCGGTGGAATTACAACATGACAGTGGTTGGGAATATCCTCGGCTATCCTACCATGCAGGCCGATCAGTTGGCGGCAGGCGGCAAGATGGTTTATGAGAGCCATTTCCGGGCAATATACCGCCTTGGATACAATGATGACGATAGCGCTGGGGTCGTAAGCGACAATCGGCCCAAGGCGACAATGCTGCGCCACGGAAATTTCGATTATTTCAACAACGCTATTATCTGGGACCCAACAATCCCGGATCGCACCCTGCCGGACAGCCTTTATTTGACCGGGACGCCAAGCTGGTTTGGAAACATGGCGTGGCCTCCTGTTGATCCAACCCATCCACCTTTATCCGAGGGCTCGATCACCTCTCCCGGCACGTCACTTTATCCCATCATACCGGCGATGTATCGGTTTCTGAACGGGGCACCACCTCCGGTCGCGGCCAAGCCAGTTGTGGCCAATCCACCAACTCAACCCGTCGCGGTCGTCACTCCTGTCGAAAGTGTGCCAAACATTGCAACCCAGCCGACTGGCGGAACCATCGCCTATTGTGCGGAAATGACTCTTTCCGTTGTCGCTTCCGCCAGACCGGCTCCAACGTACCAATGGCAGCTCGACGGAGTAAACATCGTCGGCGCCACGTCTCCAACGTATGTCACCTCCATGCCCGGCACCTACACCGTGGTGGTGACGAATAGCGCGGGCACGGTAACCAGCAGTGCTGCTGTTGTGGCAGCCACAACCCGCCTCGCTAATTTCTCAAACCGTGCTCTTGTTGGGACAAACGCAAACGTTGAAATTGAAGGATTCGTCATTTCCGGGCCGACTGGATCCACTGAGCAGGTCCTTGTGCGTGGCGCGGGCCCGGCGCTTTCACAATTCGGCGTAAGCGGCTTCCTGGCCCAACCCGTTCTGACGCTGTTTGATTCCACAGGGAAACAACTGGCCACGAACACAGCGTGGAACACAGCCCCGAACGTATCGAGTATTGCCGCCGCATTCACAACCACAGGCGCCTTTGCGTTTCCATTGGGCAGCGCGGACTCGGCGCTTCTTGTCAGTCTCCCTCCCGGCGCCTACACGGCCCAGATCAGTGGCCTCAACGGCACATCGGGCGTGGCACTGGCAGAGGTATACGAGGTAAAAAGCGGAAATCCCGCGCTTATCAACATATCGGCCAGAGCGTTCGTTAGTACTGGAACCAGCGTCGAAATTGGCGGTTTTGTGGTGACGGGATCGAAATCTGCCAAAGTGCTGGTTCGCGCCATTGGACCCACGCTAAGCCAGTTTGGGGTGAGCGAAGTGTTAGCACAACCTTCGTTAAGCATTATTGACTCCTCCGGAAAAACGGTCGCATCCAACACCGGTTGGTCGACCAACGCCAACCCGACGACAATCGCTTCGGAAATGGCGGCAGTTGGAGCCTTTGCACTGCCGTCAGCAAGTGCCGACTGCGCGCTTCTTCTAATCCTATCTCCCGGTGCCTACACCGCTGTTGTTTCAGGAGTGGGCAGCACGAGCGGCGTCGCGGTGGTGGAGGTTTACCAAGCACCATAGTGCTAATACGGCTGTAGCCGCTATTCTCTTGCCCGATTCTACGGCCCTGTCGTTGACCAAGGCGTCTCGACTGCCCCCGTCTTACTTACTCGATATATTTGTCACGGCGTGTGTCGCGCCTGTCGTCGACCATCGAAAAGAAGGTGTTGCTTCTGAGAGGACCAGCTCACGGCCAACGCCTCGACGTCTGCCCCTGGCACCGCGTCTACTACGTTACAATGACCGCCAATGCCGTTGTGCGCTACCACCACCACACCATTCTTACCCGAAATTGTGCGGCTGTTCGTTTCTTTGTGCGGCATCGCCTCGACGGCCCTTTTACCTCCTCGACTAAAACCACGCCAGGCCTCATCGCGCTCTCCATCAAGCCACGCCGTTCGCTAGGTCCTCGCTAAATGCGTACAATGTGTCGAGGTACTACAGCTTCCGGCCCGCCGGGGTGCGAGCCCTGCCATCCTGCCATGGCAGGCGATGCAATTCGCGGTAAAGACATCCTTGCCGCTCTCACCAAAAACGGGAGGCTCAAAAAAGGCCGCCCAAACGAGGAACACAACGGCGAACCACTTCATTGCGGGTCAATTCTTTGGTGGGAAGCGGAGAATTGCCGCTTTAATCTGGGCGCGGCTCCTGGCCCGCAGGAGGCGTAACTGAGGCAATCGTTGGATCCGACGGTTGGTAGGGCGTCTTCATCCCTTTCGCGCAACAAACCACTCTATCATGGCCACCAAGGCGTGCGATCCCTTCTCGTCGTAAACATCCACTTGATGCTCGAACAATGCGCGGCCTTTTTTCCCCAAGAGGGACAAAAATTCCTCCTTCTTCTCCGTGGTGACGGTGATCGTGGAATGGACAGCGCCGCAGGCGGGCTTCCGAAATTTGGCTTCCAGACGGCGTACAACGGCGATCACTTCGAATTCAACTCCAGCCGATTCCTTGATGAGATAGTCGCCGCTAGTGGCTTCCGCCAACGCGATCAGTGCGCAGGCATGGACGGTGCCGAGGTGATTGGTATAGCGGACATCATTCGGTAGCGAAAGCACGCACCCCTCCTTCTGGGACGGTGCGATTCCGATGAGGCGATTGAACGGCAGGTCGGCGATATTCACGGGGGCTATTCTTCCACCCAACATCCTGATGATCCGCGACTAGTCTCGGATCATTGCAACGTTAGGCAAACAGAAGATGCGATCCCCCCGGCCCCCTAAGCTTTCCCATCGTAAACGACCTAACCAAACGTCCGTACATTCCAATCCGCGCGAGTGAGACGGAAACCATCGACCTCGGCATCGTTGGGCAACCTGCATTCCCATTCTTAAGGACAGCTGCTACCCTGTCGGCAAGCACACCTGCAAAACGCAAGCGTGGTTCGAGCTACGATCGAAAGCTAACAGGCCCTGTCTCACTTGCTCGGCGTGGTGCCGGGCACTGTGATCTTCGGCAAGTCGCCGGTGGTCGACGCGGGTGCGGCAGCCGATGACGCGGTGGGCGTTGGCGTGGTGACCGGACGGCTCTTGGTGATCTCCGCCATCACCTCATCGGTGATGTCGAGGCTCGGGTCAAAATAGAGGACATTGGAGACGCCGACCAGGGTTGGTCCCGACTTGTCGAACAGAAACGTGGCGCCCTTCTTCTTGGCGATGTCGACCGCTGTCTTGGCAATCTCCTCAATCATCAGGTTCTTGAAGGTTTGGGAGCGCTGCCGGAGTGTGCTTTGGGCATTCTGCGCGAACGAGTTCAGCTCGCTGCGCTTCTGCTGGACTTCGTCGTACTTTTTCTGCGCCTCAGCTTGGGCCTTGGCCTTGGCCTCGGCCGACGCCGCCGGGTTCTTGGACTGCTCATCGAGCTCCTTGAACTGGCCCACCAGCGCGTTGCCGTCCCTCTGGAGCTGAGCCACCTGCTCCTGGGCCTTCGCCGCGTCAGCCTGGAGCTTCGCGTTCTGCTCCTGGGTCTTCCAGTGGCTGTCGAAAAGCTTGGCGAGATCCACTACGAGGATCTTCGGGGACGTTTGGGCATGGGCCGTCAACGTCGTCAGGGCGATGGCGGCGATGGCGACTAGGGATTGTATCGATTTTTTCATGGGTTGTGGGAGGGTCTTCAGGGGTTGGATGTACCCTTATGGGCAGAAAGCAGGCAGATCGGATTGTTGGTGCCAGCCGAGGCTTGGGTGCATTTCTCGGTCGTTCCAAGTGGACTCGCTAAGGAACGCGCGACACACTGCTTCCGGATTGAGCCGGGATAGCGTGGTACCATTGACGAAGGATGCCTTCACTTTCGGCGCCATTGACCTCAAGCAGGAGTGTGCCGCCGCTCTGGACAAACCGGTCAAATCTGTCGGCCGCCTTGGCAAAGTCCCCGTGGAATGCGGTCTGCCGCTGAGCCCCGGGGATGACAATCAGGCTATACTGCGAAAGGTCCATGGTCGCCATTTCGGCAGATTCTATCGTGGCGGGCGCATAGCCAAGGTCGCCGAGCTTCGCCTCGAAATCCGGAATCCGGTTCCATGACGCGATGTCACGCACGTCCAAGACCCTTGACGCAGGCATGCTGGCGGCGGCATCCACGCGAATGGCGCCGGAGAACCCGCTGAAAACGACCAGGGCGACCGCCGCAACGGTCGCGATGACCATCGGCCGCCGCCGGTGCGGCTCCATCGAGCGGGCGAGGATATTCCTCACTCGCGCCACAATCGAAACGCCCGCTGCACCGGCAAAGCCTGGCTCCTGCATTCCGAGAGATTGGCGGACAACTTTCAATATGCCTCCGGCGTAGACTTTGGCGTCGGCCGTCACATCCAGGACCGCCTCGTCACACGATTTCTCCATTTCGACGCGAAGGCTCCGATTGAGTAGCCATACCACGGGGTCGAACCAAAAAATCCGGACCACTACCGCCTGCAACCCCGCCAGGAGTGCGTCACGACGCCGCAGGTGGGTAAGTTCGTGAATTAGGATGGAGTCAATTTCTTGGTCCGATAGGGACGTTTCCAGCGACCGGGGAACGACGACAACGGTGGAGAAGACTCCCAGGATGCCCGGCCCCGAGGCCTCGCCGGTTACGACGCAGCGGGGAAACTCGACCAGTCCCACCCTCGCGGACGCCTTTTCGACTCTCCTCCTCAAGCTGGTGGAGATCGGCTCGGCCGCTGCCAAGAGCGAACTGCGGAAACGGTGTCCGCGCAAACACCAGACGCCAATGAACAAGATCGCGCCTGCCGCCCAAACGCCTCCGGCCACCTCAAACAACGAGGCGCTCCCGTTGGAAGCGGTCGCGGCCATGTGCGCTGGGTTGGGTATCTGTGCTATCCCTCCGGAAACAATGCCGCCCCCGAAGGGGGCCAATAAAGAGGGAGAGTAAGTCCGGAGGTCCATCGAGTGGGGCTTCAGGCGGGAAACCGTTGGGTTGAACCAAATCAAGGGAAGAATGAATTTGATCAGGCCAATCCAGCCTATCATCCAACGCGTCCGCGCGGAGGCGCGCCGCGCCGCGAACATCAAGACCAGAATCACCAAACCCACTATGCTTGATTGCCAAAGATGGTCTAGCATCGCCGGGACCGTCCACGGCTGCCACCGGATAGTGAGACCTTCGATCGTGTTCATAGCTATTTCAGCCCCCTTTCCATCGCGATCTTCTCAAGATCCTTGAGCTCCTTGAGCGATATCGCACCGGATTCCACGAGGTGCGCCACAAAGGGCTCGGGCGCCCCGCCGAACGCTCCTAGAAAATCCTCAATAAGCGTCGCGGCGACCGATTTTCTGCTCACCAGGGGCTCAAAGACGTGGGCGTTGCCGATCTTCTTGACCCGCTTTACCGCACCCTTCTGCTCGAGACGATAGACCACGGTTTGGACAGTGGTGTATTCGAGGCGCCGGGAATCGGGAAGGCTCTCCTGGATTTCTCGAATCGATGCTGAGCCCAGCTTCCAAAGGGCCTCCAGCAATTCCATTTCAACTCGCGTAGGCTTTATCGCGTGTTCGTTCCTCATGATCGGGCTAGTAATTGCTACTATCGATATAGTAGGTCAAGATTCTTTCTTGGCTGCGACTGGAAACGGCCATCTGCGACCCAAAGATGCGTGTGGATCCGTGTGTATGTGGCGAGTGGCCTAAAAGAAAGGGGGCCATTCCCGGACGCACTCGGCCCCCCTCTCCCTGCGCGCCGTGATTACTCGGTCCTCAAAGCCTCGATCGGATCAATCCCCGCCGCACGGCGTGCCGGAAGGTAGCAGGAGGCTGCCGCGACGACGGCAAGGAGAAGGGAGACCAGGAGGTAGGCCCATGGATCGGTGGGCTTCAGCTCGAAAAGCATGCTTACCATGTAGCGGCTCAGCAGGACCGCACTGACCAGGCCGACGATCAGGCCAAAGCCGGTCTTCCAGAGACCCTGGACCATGACTAGGCCCACGATCTGCGGGCGCGTGGCGCCAATAGCGCCGCGGATCCCGATCTCCCGGACGCGTTGTGAAATATCATAGGAAAGGACGCCGTAGATGCCTATCGCAGACAGAAACAGTGCCAAGGCCGCGAAACTGCCTAGGAGCAGCATCACGGCCCGGCGGTTGTCCAGGGACTCATCGATGGCCCGTTGGGCCGTGCTGGTCTCGAACAGGGGGATCGAGGGATCGATCGTTCGCAGCTTGTCGCGAATGGTTGAAACCATGTCGCCGACGGGCCGGGACGAGCGCACAAGAAGGCTCAGACCGCCGGGTGTAGTCGTAACCAGGGGGTAGTACACGTATGGGTTGCCGCTCTTGTCCTCGACGCCGTTGTGCGGAACATACCGCACAACCCCCACGATCACGGGCCAGTCGCTCTCTTTCTCCGGCGGCTGGTCGAAAGTGAAGTGCCCGCCCACCGCGGAGTGCCCGGGAAAGTACTTCTGCTCAAAGCGTTCATCGACAACGAAGGCCTGCCGGCCTTTCGCGGTGTCCGTCTCGTCAAGGAAACGCCCTTTCAGCAGCTGTATGTGCAGCGCCTGGAAGTATTCCAGGGACACTCCGACCAAGAATGCTCCGGGCTGCGGGGAGTCGCGCGGCAGCGTGCTGTCCTTCAAAATGAGTGCATACACGGGCAGGTTGCCCTCGAACGGGATGCCGGTGGCCAGCGCGCTGCCATCCGCCCCCGGGATCTCCTTCAGGGCCTGGCCAAGCCTGCGCTGAAACTCGGCCGCCTTGTCCTTCGCCTGGTACGAGGACGGCAGGGCGATGCTGCCGACAACCAGGTTCCTCGGGTCGAACCCCGGGCTTACGGAGATGGCGTTTGAAAAGCTATGAATGAGGAGCGCGGCGCCGCTCAGGAGGACAAGCGCGACGGCAACCTGGCCCGTCACGAGTATGCTGCTGAGCGCCCTGACGCCCCGCCCGCCGGACGCACTCCGCGAGCTGCGGTGAATCACCTCGGCTAGGTTCGAGCGGAGAATATGCACGACGGGCAGGAGGCCGGTCAGCAGGCCGACCGCGACCGAGACCCCCGTGGCGTAGCAGAGCACACCGCCGTCGATCGCGATCGGCAGCATGTTGGGCAGAAGCTTCGCGGTAAAGTGGTCGATCGCGCCAACCGCGCCGTATGCGATCCCGACGCCGACCAGTGCGCCCGCAAGCGTCAGCAGAAGACTTTCGACCAGGAGCTGTCTCGCGATGGCGCCGCGGCTCGCTCCAAGCGCGGCCCTGATCGCGAGCTCGCTTTGCTGGCCGTTGGCCCGGGTGAGGAGCAGGTTGGCCACGTTCACGCAGCCGATCAGGAGGACGAACACCACGCCGCCCTGCAGGAGATATAGCGAGGACTTGATGGGCTGGACGCGCTCGGCCTGGACGAGGCCGATGGACATCCTGTGGCCGGTATTGTCCAGGAAGCCCTTAAACATCGGGGTCGCGGTATCGTAGAAGTGCTGCTCCAAGGCCGCCACCTCGGCGAGGGCGCGGCTTTCGGGCACGCCCGGCTTGAGCCGCGCATAGAGCGGCAAGGTGCACGCATATCGCATCAGCGGATTGATCGCCTCCGGCTTCCATGATATCGGCCTGAGGAACCTTGCCTGGGCGTCGAAGGCTTCCAGCGCCCGCGGCGCTACACCCACGATGCGGTAGGTCTCGCCGTCCACCCGGATCGGCCTGCCGAGCACGCCAGGGTCCTCATTGAAGTGCGTCTTCCAGAAAGACTCCGTGAGCACGATCACCTTGTCTTCGCCAGCGCGGCTGTTCTTCAACGTGAAGAACTCGCCGATGACCGGCTTGATCCCAAGGATGTCGAACATCTCAGCCGTGCAGTCCGTCTCCATGATTCGCTCGGAGGAACCCGCCTCGCCAACCATCACCATGTTCGTGCCGGAGAGGCCAATGCTGTCAAAGGACGACGTGTTAGCCTTGAAGTCGCTGTATTGGACAAGGTTGCACGGAAACCTGTTCAGGCCGGACTTAGGGAAATTGTTGTAGATCTCAACGATGCGCGTGGGCGCCGGGAATGGCAGCGGCTTTAGGACAAGGGCATAGACCATCGAGAAGATCGCGGTGTTTGCACCGATGCAGAGTGCCAGCGTCAGCAGGGCTATGGGCGTGAATCCGCGGTCCCTCCACAGGCGGCGGCCCGCATACCTCACGTCGCCGGCCACACCGGCCGAAATCCGGATGATCCACGAATCACCGGAGTTGCTTGGGTTGGTCACGGGCAATGCTTGCTTGTCATTGATTGTGGACGGCGGTCGCGCCTGCTGTCTGCCAAAAAACGCAGGCCTGACGATGCATTGTCCCGGTACAACGATGCGCCTTGCAATTCGATAATCGCTTCACGGCCGATCGTGGGAGGCGGCCTTCGGCCTCCAAGGATCCCTTCTGCGAACGAATTCGGGATGGCGAGATGGGGCGATTGATAAGGGGACCCCTAGTGAAACGGTCTAGAAACCCGTGCGGAGGTTTTTGGAGTCGACCTTATAGGGTTACGCAGCGTCAGCGTTCTTGGCCTTACCGAGCTATGCCGCCTCCTTCGCACAGGCCCTATTCGGCCGTTTGCACCGGAGAGCTTGCTCGAGCGCGGACGACACGCTTTGAAGCCGAAGGGTGTCCTTCAGATGTTTTTCTTTTTTCGAGAAGGATTTTGAGTTCGCCGTCGTGTATCTGTTAAAGACTGAATTCAAATGATAACCCACAATACCAATAAGATAGTGCGCCTCGGAGCCCTCTGTATCGCAATGGTTGCCGCGTTTCCGGCATTCAGCCAGCTGGCTGACTCCCAAGCACAGGCCGCCTCCGCCGGGACTCACGCTCTGACCAAAATCGATCTGGTTTTTTCAGGCGGATCTCCGCTGGAGCTGATCGCCGCCATCCAAAAATCGTTGGGCCGCCCAATCAACGTCGTCATCCCTGACCGCGCATCGAGCCTTAGAATACCCGCTCTTATGATGAAGCAGGTGGATTTAGCCCAACTGTTCAGAGCATTGTCCGAGTCAAGTGTTTCAAACGAAATTGATCTCAGGGGCCCTGTGGGCTCGAAACCCGTGCAAGGGTGAAATGAACCCTGCTATCTGCCAATAACTGCACGGTCGCCTGCGTTTTGCGCATGCCGACAAACAATCCAACTTCGGAAATCAAATATGCGACCAGCCAGGATGAAGCAAACCTCTACATAAAAGCGGGGTGGGAATATCTCACGACGGTTATGAACGATAGGAAGACAATTACGGCGCCCGGTTGGTTTAAAACCCAGGCGCCGATTCATCCCAGGATAGAAGGTATTTTAGACACCGTGTGACGTTCGAATGAAACTCTCACAGTTCATCGATAGTTTGATTCCGGCAATCCGGACCACACGAGATCGGCGCCCAGGAAACCAGATTGAGCAACCGGATCGATCGTGGATCAAATGGACTAACGGCTCGGATGCCCAAACGCTACTTACCAAGCTTAGCTACAAGGAGGTCGCGCGTCTATCGATTCCAGTCATTGGAACTGATGGGAATGATTTATCAATAGACGATTCGTTATTTGGGTCTGTTCGACAGGCTTTGCTTGAGGGCGCCCTTTCGGCGCCAAAGGACCGTCCGTTGGGCCTGGCATTCATGCCCGACCCAATCTGGCATTCTCCGCTCACCGTTTCGCTGGTGGTTTTCGGGCCCGACAAATAAAGCCGCCCCTTTCGAGGCGGCTTGAGGTGTTGGCGGCCTTCCGCTCCTGATCATTGTTCATTGTTTGCTTCGATGATCGTTCTTAAACCAACTTCGAGGTTACTCGCCGCTTTTCGCGCGGCGATCTGACTGGTTTCGACCTGTTCGACAAGTCCCTCCAGAAATTTTAACTGCTGCGGCGTCGTAAGCCACCTGTGTAACCACAACTCCCAATCCATCGTCACCGGCACGGTTAATGATTTCAGGGCTTCCTTGTGGCGCCCGCTGAGTGCATCTAATGCTTTTGCGTGTTCGCTGCGTGGCATATTTAATCCTTTCGTTGGTTCAAACGGAGCCAAGATGTAATTCGGTGAGCCGCGATTTTGTAAATTACGTTTTTTCGCGTAGGAGGCCGTTCCTATATCGAAACGCAAATCAATTTCGTTAATGGCGGCAAGAATTGACCCTTACGGTACAAGGCCCGCCTATCGTGCATGCCTCAGAAGGGCCAACGCTCATCACATGCGTCTGGGTCAAATGTTGGCGTCGGGGACACAGCCGTCGGTGCATCAGTGGCCGTATCGGCAACAAGGAAGGGAGTCCGCAGGGCCATAGCCGCCTGGAGGAACAGGCATGGGAATCCCGTCATGCGATCTAAGCGGAGGAGCGGCAGCCGCGGGTGAATCGCCCGCAAGTATCAGCGTCGACTTCCGCGTGCAGCTTGGAAAATCGGGTTCTTCCGGTTTCTTAGTGGGTGGCTGAAGCAGGAAGGACTGGGAGCATGTTGAGTTTCGCGCAATGAAAGAGGATCCTTGTTCGATAATTTGCGAAGCGGCGGAAGCCGCGTGCGTCGGCCTTGATGGCCTGGATGCGGGAGTTGAAGCCCTCGCTGACGGCATTCGTAATCGGATGCATGAAGTAGGTCAGCAGATTGGTCAGATGCATGTGAAGGGTTTTGGCGACGGCCTTCACCTTGGTGAGGCGGCTGCGCATCACGGATCGCTTCCATTGGTTGAAGAAGTCCAGTCCCTGGGCGGCGTCCGGCTGTCCCCAGAACTCGACAAATTGTTCTTTGTAGGCCCAGGCCCTGGCGGTCTTCAGGTTGATCTCCAGGAGCTCGGCGAAGCCGGCCTGCTTGGCCTCGGGCAGCTGGCCGTGCAGCCACAGGTAGCGAGTGTGTTTGAGGGTGTCGTCGCCGTTGGCCTGAAGCTGCTGATGTTCGGCCCGACGGGTCTGGTCGACGGCGTCCTTGAGCAGCTTGGCCACAGGGAACTTATCGTGGACAATGGCCGCCTGCGGAGCCTGGGTGCGGGTCGCCGCAACGAAGCCCGCGCTCATGTCCATGGTCGCAGCCACGACCTTGCTCCTCTGCTCTGTCGGCAATGCCTGCCACAGCGACTCTCCGGCCGCTTGGTCGTTGCCCGGCACCACCTCCAAGACCCGCGATCCCTTGATGTCGGTCGCAATCGAGACGTAACGCTGACCCCGGCCAAAGCTCTTCTCGTCCAGGCCCACGTAAAGCACCCCTTCGGTGGAGCGGCGGGCCAAGCCCCGATCGACAGCCCGGTCCACGACCCGCTGCACCCCGTCCCAACCCAATTCCAGCAGATCGGCCGCCTGAGTCAGCGAGCGGCAAGCGCCGATCACCTGCACGGCAAAGTTCTCAAAATGCACAGTAAAGTGCGAGCCCGGCTCCGCCCACGGCGTACTCATCGTTCGCACCCCGTGTTCCGGGCAGCGGCACCGCGGTACTCGTCCCCGAATGATCGTCAAAAACTGCATCACGTTCAGATGCCGCCATTCCCGTTGCGGGCCATGATCATGGCGCGGACATTCTCGGCCGCACTCCGGGCACATCACCGGTGCCGTCTCTTCCCAGCCCACCTCGATCTCCACTTTCCCTCTCAGCAGATCCAACTGGGCCGTCAGCACCTTCCAAGGCCGGCTGATCCCCAACAGCTTCTCGTAATGCGCCGCCACCGTCTCCTCACTCGGTCGTTTTTCCATCTCCAAAGCTTGCATGCCTCAGCTCCTCTCAGCCACTAAGAAACCGGAAGAACCCTTTAATAGCATGGCAGGGCGTCACCTGGAGAACGTGTGCGGGAATTGAAGGGAAAACGGCGCCAGTCGGTGTTATACTGGGTAATTTAACACCGTTACAAAATGCCTACGAACTCAAGGTCCATGAATAGACACTCCATTGCCAACACGGTCAGGATATCAACCGTGGCCCGAACCCTGTTTTCGGCCGCGGCAATCGCGGCGGCAACTCTTCCCGGCTTGGCCGACGCCCCGAGCGCTTCCAAGACGTACACATTGTTCATGGGGGACGACATCTCCGTTGGCACAGGCAGCGAGGCTTATCCCGTCCAGGACGTATCCGGGTCCTCCTGGGTGGTCGAGGTCAATGGCCAGCCAAAGGTCGTCTCGCCCAAGGACGGACCGATCAACTTGAAGATTGTGCGGTCACCCAAGATCACCGAAGTCTCCGCCACGCTCGCCGACCTGAAGGGAACGCCCGCGTACACATTTGAGAACGACCCATCCGTGAAGTTGACACGGGCGCTGGCGAACGCGGCTCAGCTTAACGCTGGGTACGAATCCGCCCTAAGCCAGGCGCAGGCCGCCTTGGCCCATGCGCAAGCTGAAGCCAGCGCAGTAAACGGGACCTCAGGTGCGAGCCCCGCTCAAGGCCCGCGCGACGCCAATGGCGAAACCGCGCGATTGGCAGGCGTCGTCAACCAGACTTCAGTCAGCGCGGGCGCGGATCTCGAAATGACCGGGGAGCGCGGCTCCTCGCTCGGATACGACGCGATGGAGGTGACGTTTGAGGTTTCTTCGGAGCGCAGGCTCAATAGCCCATACGTCGTGACAATCACCCGGTTTCACGAGAAGGGCAGCGAGCCGGGAATGCTCCGGCAACTGGTATATGCAAAGGCGCTGGATCCAATAGGCAATCATCCAAGTGCAGTTCGCTTCCTCGAGGGGGGATTCCCGCTAGCCTTCGAGCTGAAGAATTTCGAAGTTCACCTGTACAATCTGGGCGCAGAGGTGGCTACCAATGTCGCGCCACAACGCGAGCAACTCACCCGCGACGAAGCCTTCAATTACGTGAAGACGAGATATATCAGAGCCCACCAGGATGCCACCCTGCCTGCGACGCCCGTGATGGGGAGACTGCCGACCGACTTGGCCGAGCATCTCGCGGACAGAAAGTACGGCGAGACATTCTATGTTAGGGTTTCGGAAGACGGCTTGGCAGATGAGCCCTTTTTTGACGCAGCTTGCACAAAGAAGGTTGGGGATCCTTATCTCGAGTCGGTCGTAAGGAGCATCCGTTTCAAGCCCGCGCTCGCTCAAGGCAAGCCGGTGGAAGCCATCGCTTCATTGAACCTTGGCCAGCTGAAGATCTAGGTGCGCGGCTTGCATCCGCACGCATTGCCTAGCCGTGTTTGAGGGGCCGTGCCGAAGGGACGCTTTAAGGCCCTGTTGTCGTTGTCAGTGCCTTAGAGCCTGGCACGTTACTGTGCGAGCGTAGCAGGCCTTACTTGCATGGCATTTGTTACGCCGAAGCTAGGCACGAGTCATTTCAACGTTGGTATGCGGCTTCGGCAGCGATCGGGCAGCCGTTCGGAAAAGGACCGGTTTCGCAACGGGTCGCGTTTTCATACACTAAACTCGAGGACCGCGGCAGCAATGCCATGAGCCCCGGATCCTAGATTCGGTGTGGCGCGTAAATTTACGCAAAAAAAGCTACGTCGCAACGCATTGCAGCGAGGTTTTGCTGGCGCTAAATCGAACTATCTTTGATACCAGAGGGAAATCCATGCGCTTAGCCAAATACGGCATTATCTACATCTGCGTATTCCTTGCCGGTTACATCTGCTGCATGTTTGTGCATGCGCGAGACCGGCATTTACCGGCCAAAGCCGTTGCCGCCGATAGCGACCGAAAGGGTTTGGTAAAGTCTATCAGCGGAGACAAGCCGCTGCCCAGTGGAACAGCGACAAACTCGCCAGGCGCTACCGACCCATATGTCGCGGCCTATGCAGAAATGCGAACGAAGGTAAGGGCGATGATGGCCGATTCCGGTGCTTCGGCAGCAATGGCAGCGTACATGGCCAACAAGGAACTGGATAAATACTTCCTCGTTTTCCACAAATTGAACCTAAGCAGAGAGCAGGTTACCAAAGCTGCGAATATACTGGCCGAAATCGAAATGGCTCCGTCGGTCGTGATGGACCTCACGAATGGTCCGGACGATCCAGTGGGCCGGAGGGCCATAAAGCAGTATCGGGCCGAGCTCACTGCGGAATTGGATGCTGTGCTAGGTCCCAACCAGTCTCAGGCGTTTCACTCCATCGCGGGCGACACCGAGATGACGGACAATGCGCATCAAAGTGCGCGCACCATCGAACAACAGCTATCGTTTAGTAACGATCCGCTTTCACCCGCACAGAAGGACGCGATAATACAGGCTTATGGGAACTACGGGAATGCATCACCATCTGAGGCATTGGTGAACATCGAGAGACAATTGAGCCCCGAGATGTTGGCGCCTTTGGAGCAAATACTGACGCCGGTGCAACTCGATGCCTACAAGGACCTGCTGAGGCAACAAGCCGCCATGGCAAAAAGTCTGACAAGAGGCCCGTAGGGGAATTCGGATTCATTCCGACGGATTAGCTGGCGCCGTTGGCCCCGTTATTCGCGTCGTCGTGTGCATCTAATCAAAGCGGCATAGCCAGTGCCTTGGCGCTGGACCATAAGGGAGGAATAGGAGGGAATCGTATTCGTGGGGAATCTGATGCCGCCTGTCAGTGCTGACTGGGCTCTGCGACATTGGGGAGGCAATCTTGCTGTCATAAACCCACCCATTTAAGGTCATGGAGCGGCACTCTTTTGAGAGACCTCAAGATTTCGGGTGCTGGTCGAAGAAATCCAAGATCTCCTTAGTCGCGTCGACACTCATCGTCGATCGCCCCTTGGGGCCAGTCGGATCCGCGTGTTGTCCAGGCCAAGTATGGCCGCCATGCACGATGACGTATGACACGACTACCGTGTTATGGTCGCCATTCGCGAAGGTGAACCGTATGACGTTTGTGCCGTCGTCAGGGACGAAGTGCGGAAGCGGGCAAATGGCAGGCTTGGGGTCGCATCCATCCGCCTTTACCCAGTAGGCAATGGAGTCAGGAGTCGACAGCAGCCCTTCATCCGGATCACGGTATCCGGCGTAGGGCACGTAAGTGTCATCCGTCCCGTTGAAAGCGATCACGGAGACAGGCTGCGCTGGGTTGAACTGCTTAGGAACGTTGATGCCAACCGCGCCAGCCACCGGGCCGATCGCTGCGATTCGGCCGGACATTCGCGCCGCTAGCGTATAGCAGAAGATGGCGCCATTGGAGATGCCGGTTGCGTAAATCCGCCTAACGTCTATCCGGTATTTGCTTCCAACCGAATCGAGGATCGCTTCCACAAAGGCAACGTCGTCGGAAGCCTTGGAATCATTCGAGACCGCCTTCTTGCGGCCCCCATTCCATTGCTGTCTGATTCCGTCCGGAAACACTGCGATGAAGCGCCTTCGCACCGCCATCTCTGGAAACGGCAGGGAGTGCATAATCAGTGCCGCGTCCGTGTTCTTGGGATGGAAAACCAGTATGACTGGCATTGGCACAACTGCGTCCGAAGACGGGGGAACTACGACGAAGTAGTGGCGCTTCACGGCGCCCACCATCAGGTACTCGGACGCGGTGTTTGCGGAAACTGGGCAAGCACCATAAAGGGCTCCAAGAATCCAGAATGCTCGGACGGCTAAGCGAAGTCTACTGTTCGGCCACAGCGTCACTCGGATCATTCGAGGCCGAAGGTGATCGAGACGCGAGACTCATTCACCACTCAGGTGTCAAGAGCACAGGAGGGAAGGCCATGAAACCCTCTAAAGCTGCCGTCCGAAATTCGACCCTTTTAACGACAGCGGCGGTCACTCAGCGCGCAATGCCTGAATCGGATCAACCCGAGCAGCGCGGCGTGCGGGGAGCCAACACGCCAGCAGCGCGACAGTGAACAATAGCAGCGAACACTCGGCGACGACTTGCGGATATTGGCTCACATGACCGGGTGTCAAACTGCCGAGAACGCGGGCAAGTGCCCAGGCTCCACTCAGGCCGAGAAGCACGCCAATGGCCGCCAATCGAGCGCCTTGGCTCAGTACGAGCCATACGACGCCTCGCAACTTCGCCCCGAGTGCGATGCGAATGCCAATTTCCGCAGTCCGCTCGGCCACTAGGTTTGCAATTACCCCGTATAGTCCGAGAGATGACAGGAGAAGCCCCGAAACAGCCATGAAGAGAAGACTGTTGGTCAGAAGAGCATTCCCGTCGCCATTGTGCGCGACAATCTGTTCGCTAGAGGCCACGCGATAGACGGCCTGGTCTGGATCGGCCCGCCTTACGGCTCGGCGTAAAGCGTCCGCAAGCGACTCCGGCGCAACGGACGTATGTGCAAAAACATAGAAATAGTTCCCGCCTGTTTGAGCGATCGGACGATAGATCTGCAAATGTGTCCATGGAGTCGGATCCAGCCTGAAGCTCACCTCGTCAACCACCCCCACAACCTCCATCCAGTCACGCTTGAGCGGATCGGAGCCGCCGATTCGTTTGCCTAGAGCATTCTCATTTGGCCAGAATTGTTGGGCCAAAGTCCGATCGACGATGACCACGGCCGGCGCACCGATGCGATCCGCCGCGTAGAAGTTTCGCCCCTTTAGCATCTTCATGCCCAGTGCTTCAAAATATCCGGGCGTTACCGGGTTGACATAGGCGTTAGGCGGCTCCCCAGCAGTCGGCAAGTTCGTGCGCTCAGCAACCACCGGTTGCGTATTGTAGAAGCCAAGAATTGGAAGCGAATCGCAGACGACAGATTGCTCGACTCCGGGCACGGCTGCCAACTCCTCGTTCACATGGTCATAAAACGCCGCGCATTTTCCCACATCCCCGTATCGGTTGTAAGGTAGCGCGACACGCGCTGTGATCAGATGATCCATGCGCCATTCAAACGTCCGCTGCGTCACTAAACGAATGCCGAGGATCATATAACCCGCTCCTGCGAGAAGCACGAGCGTCAGAGACAGCTCGAGCACTATTAACGTCTGACGCAGCCGATGTCGTGATCGGTCTCCCGTCACTCGGTACCCCGCCTGCTTTAAGCCGGCATTCACGTCCACTTGGGATGACAGCCAAGCAGGCACGATTCCGAAAATTGCGCTTGTTGCCACCGTCGTTATCAACGCGAGACCGAGCACTCGGGCGTCCATCGATAATCGAAAATCCGGTTGCTCGAAGAACTTGGCCAAACGGCTCGTCAGAATTTGGTCAGCAAAATGGGCGCCAATCACGCCGAAAGCTCCACCGAACAGCGAGAGCATCAGGCTCTCAGTGAGCATCTGGCGCAGCAGCCGAAGTCGCGAAGCACCAAGCGCAATACGCACGGCGTATTCGCGGGCCCTCCTCGAACATCGCGCCAGCTGCAAATTGGCAAGATTCGCACATGAGATAATGAGGACGGACCCAGCCAATGCGATGAGCATCCAATAAAATCGTTGCTCGTAAGAGGCACCCAACGTTCCAACTTGGAACAAGAAGAATCTACGTCGGGATTTTGTGAGGGGATAGTCGTGGCCAAGCCGCGCCGCAATGGCGTTCAAATTGGCTTGGGCCTGCTTAGATGAAACGCCTGGCTTTAGCCGTGCTATCGCGCGCAGATAATAGTTTCCACGGACCTTGGCGACAGTCTCGGGCATCGCTAGTGGCCTCCAAAGATCCAGCGAACCCCAAAGTCGCGGACAGTCGAATTGCTCTGGCATAACGCCAACGACCGTCACAAGGCCTCCGTCGAGGCGTAGGGGCTTACCAACAATGGATGGATCCCCTGCGAATCGACGCATCCAGTATTGATAGCTCAGGATGATCACATCGTCGCGACCAGGCTGGTCCTCTTCGGCATTGAAAAAGCGCCCTAACAACGGCGGCACACCCATAATCGAAAAAAAGTCGCGGCTCACCGTGAAGCCGCTCACCCGTTCTGGCAGTTCGCCCGAAACAGTAACATTGAAATAAGGGGAGCCAAAGATGGCGAATTTGGTAAAAACCTCATTTTGGATTTTGACGTCGACCAGATCCGCGGGTGCTTGTGGGAACGGAAGATAGAAGAGGCTATCGGGTTGGGGGTACGGCAATCGCCGGAACATAGTTGCGTCCAGGTAGCTGAACGTCGTCGTCGTCACGCTAATGCCAAGGGCTAGCGTGAGGACCGCGACGGTCGTGAATCCTGGGCTGTTTCGAAGGATGCGCGCGGCAAATTGGATGTCTCGCGCGAGTTCGTCGACCCACCGCACACCGCGTTGATCTCGGTACTGCTCCTTAATCTGCGCGACGCCGCCAAATTGCCGATGCGCAGCGTAACGTGCTTCCTCAGGAGACATACCCGCCGCGATGTTGGCCTCGGTCGCCATATCGAGATGAATCCTGATCTCGTCGTCTAGGTCTGTCTCAATCTTCGCTCTCCAGAAAAGCAACTGTAGGCGAAAGAGAAGCTGGCGGAGCCAATTCATAGACGCGACACCTTACGTAGCCTTTAGCATTAGGTTGATCGTGTTTGAAAGCGTCTCCCACTTTACAGTTTCGTCTTGAAGCTGCCGGCGCCCAGTGGCGGTCAACGAGTAATACCGCGCCTTGCGGTTGGCGTCCGAGACGCCCCATGCGCCTTTGATCCATCCTTTGCCTTCTAGGCGGCATAATGCCGGATAGAGAGAGCCCATCTCGACCTGGAAAACGCCGCGGGACATCTGGCGGATTCGCAATGAGAGACCAAATCCATGTTCCGGCTCATGGTTAAGCGCTTTGAGAATCAGCAGGTCGAGTGTGCCTTGGAGTAAGTCGGTTTTTTCTTTGGCCATGTTCCTTCCTTTAGACGTTCTATAAGGAGCATCTCCTTTAGAGCGTCAATAGGAAAGAGTCTGACTATGAATAGAAACGAATGATGAATAGGTCGTCGTAAAGATTCCGTGCGCCTTGAACCGATAGGTTTTGGCTCACACGCTCGGGCTAGACTTTATCGGGAGTCGACTTTGCTGGCAACGGCCTCGACTGCCCGTTCCTTCTGTGGGTCTTTGCCTTGCGCGTACTCAGTTGTGAAGGGTACCTCCACGTCAGGGGTGACCCCGTTGCCTTCCGCGCGCCGTCCTTCGATGAGAACTTCGCCGACCGCTAAATAGAGCAAGCTGCCATCTTTGAGAACGAAAGGCCTCCCAGCCATGACCTCCCCCGCAGTACGAGTCCCGACGATGGAACCGCGCCGCGCTCTCTTGAAATAATAAGCAATCATTTCCTTACCACTCTTGGTTCCTTCATTGACGAGGAGACAAACCGGCTTCGTCCACGCCTCTTCGTGCGCACTGTGCTTCCCGTTGCGCATTATCAAGGTTGTGGTCAGCGGAGGTACCAAAAACGGGCGGAGATGTTCAGGCCCGGCACCTCCGTATCCGTCGCGGAGATCGAGTACCAACGCATCCGCTTCGTGCAACCGAGTATCGAGCTCCTCTTCAAGTTGATCTTGATAGACTTCGCCAGCGTATGACCAGATATGCAAGTAGCCGACCTTAACTCCATTGTGTTCGATAACCTGCACGCTGGCCTTCATCGCGTCCAAGAACATCGTAGTCGGATCAAGTAACTTGGCTGTTACCGTCACAATTGTGGGAGCCCCATCCGAGGCTCGCTTCACTTGAACTTCAACAGGCCGGTTCGCATTGCCGGCAAATGAGCCGACGGCCTGAAATGGTGCGCCATCCACCCTAAGGATCTCGTCCCCGACTTTCAGTCCGACGCTGGCAGCCGGTGAACCGTCAAGCACGCCGCTGACGAAAGTCTTGCCACCTTTCAACTCGGTGAAGATTCCAATGCCAACGTAGTCCGGCTTGCCGCCCGTAAGGAACGCCTTGAGCTTAGGCTCGAGGACCGGCCAGAATATACCACAGAGGTGGAAGTAAGCGGGATCCTGCGGCGTATAGTAGTGCGTATGTGATGTCCGCAATTCCGAAAGCATTTGATTGACGACGGCGGCGAATTCTTCGGCCGTTTGCGCATGATCAACTTTCGCTGAATATCGTTGCTTAGCACTTACCCAGTCGACTCCGTTCAAGTGCGGATCGAAGAATTGGTCGCGAACGGTCGTCCACACCTCCTCGAATACCTCGGAGCGTAAAGTAGTTGATGGCGTGCCCGCAAGGCCCACAGGCAGTGCCACGACCAACAACAAAGCTGACACAAGACAACTACCGAGGTGAATCCGCGGGGCCATTGGCCTATCGATGGACGAACGAAACGGCTGTAGTCAAGAGATCGACGCCTGCTGAAAGGCTGTTTTGCTCCTGTTCGCCGGTCCGGTGCAAACTAATGCCTGTTCAGAAAAGGACCGTTCCGGGGCCCGGTCGATTGCTGCTCGGCCCGAATTCGCCCAGGGTCCCTGCATATATACAGGTTGGCCGCGTTGGAATTAGGCTTTAGCCCTGCGACTGCCCAGATGCCCCTGCCCCCCATGAGATTTCCCCAGTTCGTCCGTATGGCGCGGGCGGGCGCCGCCTGCCTTTCCTTCCTGGTCGCGGCAGGATTCGCGCAGGGTCCCGGTGCCAGCTCTGTCATCAGCACGGCGCAATCGCGCAGGGTGGTGAGCGCGTCGGACCCGGCGTTCGGCTACCAGGGCCGCTTTGACATGGCGGATCCGGCTGCACCGATAGTCGTCTGGGAGTCGAGCCGGATTGCGGTGGATTTCAGCGGAACGTTCCTTGCTCTACTCTTCGGGCGGGCCGTCGATCAGAACTTCTTCGACGCCCAAGTGGACGGCGAAAGCCGGATAATCGCGATCGAACCCGGTGGTCAGGCCGAAATCGTTTGGCCAGGGCCCCTCGGGCAGGGTCGCCATCACCTCGTGCTGCTCAAGCGCTCCGAGGCCTCGGCGGGCTCGGTGGCGTTCAGGGGGATCGATGTCGGACCAGACGCTGTCGTCGAGAAGCCCGTCGCCGGCAAGGCGGGCCTGAAGATGCTTTTCTTCGGGGACTCAATCACCGCCGGAGCCTGCGACGAGGACGGCACCGGCGACCAATGGGAGAGCCGCCGGACCCACAACGCCACGATGAGCTATGCGGCGCTCACGGCGAATGCCTTCG